>Ga0315912_10001093_pt1 | contig 36331 bp, 33 predicted proteins | sample VfabasoilMG_FD_204469 | JGI IMG/M metagenome (GOLD analysis project Ga0315912, IMG submission 204469) | Garden soil microbial communities collected in Santa Monica, California, United States - V. faba soil | ecosystem: Environmental > Terrestrial > Soil > Garden | place: USA: California... | reverse complement strand
GCATGTGAGGTGCCGCGCGTCGGGTCGACGAGGAGCACAATCCCGTGCTACGAGCGTCCCGTTGAGTGCACTTTTCGAGAAACTGGACCGCGGACTCCCGGGGATTCGCCTCTACGGAATCGCGCCGCCGAAGCTGGCGACGAGCTCGGAACGGCTGCAAGAGATTGCGGCTCAGCAGGTAGACCGGCTTCGGATGCTCGCGCCGGACGGCTTGGTCGTATACGACATCCAGGACGAGCCGGGACGAAGCGGTGAGGAACGACCATTCCCGTTTCTCCCCACCATCGACCCTGAAACCTACGCGCGCGAGGGGCTTGCCGATCTCGCGATTCCGAAGATCGTGTATCGATGCGTGGGCGCAAATCCGCGGCAAGTGTTCTCGAGCTGGATCGACACGGTGCGCGCAACGCCCGACCGGCGCCTCAGCGTCTTCGTTGGCGCCCCACGTGGTCGATCCGACAGTTCAGGTGTACGCCTCGCTGAGGCCTACGCGCTGGCGGGCGCTGCTCCGAACCTGCTCGTGGGTGGAATCGCCATAGCGGAGCGGCACGTCGTGAAGGAAGATGAGCACGAGCGGATGCTCGCCAAGCAGGAGAGCGGCTGTCGCTTCTTCATTACGCAATCGGTGTACGACGCCTCTTCCACGAGGTCCTTGCTCTCCGACTACGCGCTGTCGTTACAGGCGCGTGGTCATTCACCGGTCCCCGTGGTGCTCACGTTCTCGCCGTGCGGCTCGGTGCGCACACTCGAATTCATGAAGTGGCTCGGCATCTCGTTTCCGCGCTGGCTCGAGAACGAGCTGCGCCATTCCACCGACACGCTGGAACGCTCTGTCGATCTTTGCGAGGACGTATTTTCCGACGTGCAAGACTACGCACGAGAAAAACACCTGCCACTCGGCATCAACGTCGAGAGCGTCTCGATTCGAAAGTCGGAGGTCGACGCTTCCGTGGAGCTGTATCGGCGATTGACATCGCGCCTCGAGGACCTGGAGTGAAAACAATGGTGGGCAAGGCATCCGAGAAGGCGGCGAAGGTCGCCAAGAAGGCGGCGACCGTCGGCAAGAAGGCGGTCACACGGCGCGTCGCCAAGAAGACGGCGAAGGTCGCCAAGAAGGCAGCGGCCCGGCGGGTCGAGGCGACGGCCCCAGCGCGCAGAACGGCAATGCAGTCGCCGTCGCGCCAGGGGAAAGCAGCGCCGTCGTCATCGGGATCGGAGCAGCCGCGGCTGCTCTCGGGCGGCAACCCGCAGATCGGGAAGGGCTACGGGGACGCCCCCGTGCAGGCCTACATCGCGGCTCTGCCCGGCTGGAAGCGCGACGTCGGGCGCCAGCTCGACGCGCTCATCGTGCGGCTCGTCCCCGGCGTGCACAAGGCGGTCAAATGGAACACGCCGCTCTACGGCGTCCCGGGCCAGGGCTGGTTCGTGGGCATGCATGCGTTCACGAAGTACCTCAAGGTGACGTTCTTCCGCGGCACGTCGCTGCGCCCGGTCCCCCCCGGTGCATCCAAGACCCAGGATACGCGCTACTTCGACATCCGCGAGAGCGAGCCGTTCGACGCCGCCCAGCTCGGCGCCTGGGTGAAGCAAGCCAGCCAGTTGCCGGGCGAAGAACTGTGAGGGGGCGCCCTCCGGGAGCAAGAGGTGGCAAAGGCACGCACACGACGAGGCGCGAGCGAACGAGCCGCGAGCGTCGGGGTCGCCGAGAACGGCAACTCGGCATTTCTCGTGACCGTCGCGCCGGGCGGTGCGGTGCTCGATCGCCGGTACGTTGACCTGACGGAACCGGGGTTGCCGACGCACCCGCATCATCACGAAGGCTCGTGGGCGGTGGGTCGCTACCTCGATACCCCGGGGGCCCGGGTGCTGTCGCTGGCGGACGCCGTGGCCCTGGTCGAGCGCGTGCGAGCCTCCGCGGCGCGCGGCGCACGCGAGCGCCTGGAGGCGCTGGCCGCGGCCGTCGCCGCACCGATCGCGCGCATCGCGCTGCGCGTGTGTCCTGCGCTGCCACCGACCACGGAGGAACGCATCGCCGACCACCGCGCGCAGACCATGGCCGACACCGTCATGTATCGCGAGGCCCTCGCGAGCGCCGCCGAGGCGCGCGGCTGGTCGGTGTATTGGTACGACCGAGAGACGGTGTTTCACGAAGCGGCAACGGCGCTCGGCGCGAAGGACATCGATGCGGTCCTGCTGGCGATGGGTCGCTCGCTGGGGCCACCCTGGCAAGCCAAACACAAGCTCGCCGCCGCCGCCGCCATCGCAGCGTGGGGGCACCCGGCGCCGCGCTGATGGCCTGTCCCCGTGCTCGTGGGGGACGCGAGGGGCTTCAGCGCTCCAGATCGGCGCGCAAGTGTTGGAAGTACCGGTTGCGCCGCAGCCCCCGGTACAGGCGCTCGGCGCGCACGTGAAGGTCCTGCTGCTGCTCCGGTGTGCGTCCGAGGACCGCCAGTGCCTGTGCCTGGGCGGCGCGGCTCGACCGGGCAACCCCGCCGCCGATCAGCGCGTGCTCCACACCCGCCAGGTCTTCGCCCGCGTCCTTGAGCTCTCCCAGCTGTGAGATGAACTGGGTGGCGGCCAGAAACAGGCTGCGGGAGATTTCGATCGGCTCGTCCTCGCGCAGCGGCTCGGGCAGACGTGCAAAGGGGCTGTCTGCCACCTCCGACGTCAACAGCGCTCGATACTCCTCGATGGGGTTGTGCCGGTCGCTGGTGATGACCAGACCGTCCAGGCTGACCGCGCAGATCGGCAGCCAACGCAGCTGGCGGCGCAGCTCATGCAGGCCGTGATTGCCCTGCAGGACGTACATGTCGAGCGGCGTGCCGGCGAGCGTCTTCAACCAGCGCCGCAACTCCTTGATCAGGCTGCGGCGATCGCGCGCATAGCCCTCGAAGTCGAGCGCGGCCAGCGCTGCACTCGTGCTCCGCAAGAGCGGAATCGTGCCGTCCGCCTGCGGCAGCCACTCCGCTCGCAGCTGCTCGGCCAGATCGGCCCGGGCCGCAGCGACCTGCGTGCCGCACCAGTGCTGCGCCGGCTCGGCTAAAGCCAGGTGCTGCGCCAGCTCCAGCAGATGTACGGCGCCGCCGAGCTGCCCGAGAGCGTCCTCGAGGGCCTTCACCCGCTGATACGCTGGCTCGAGCGCGAGGTAGCGGCGCCGATAGAGCCGCAGGATCCCCTCCAGATGAAACAGCGCCGAGCGCAGATCCTGACGCAGCAAAACATCGCCGAGGGCCGCGGCATCGTCCAGCTCGGGGAACCCCGCGGAGACGCGGGCCAGCCAGGTCAGCACACGCTCGCGCGGCCGCTTCAGCCGTTCGGCGATGCCATACTGCTGCATGAACGCCAGCACTTCACCCGCCGGCGGAGCCTTGCGTCCGCGCGCTACCTGACCTTCGCGCTGGGCCATGCTCGCCGTCATCCCCCCGTTGTATGCCCGTGGCGCGCAAACCAGGCGCGCAGCCGCTCCGCGTAGGGCGCACGCTCCTCGGGCGTCGTCCAGCGGTGTTCGCTCGAGCGTTCGTAGAGGCCATCACCCGCGTAGCGAGGGAACACGTGGCAGTGATAGTGCCACACTTCCTGCTGGCTCGCCGGCTCGTTGTGTTGCCGCGTGGAGACGCCCTCGCAAGGGTAAGCGCTGCGCAGGGCGATCGCCACCTGGCGCACGGCCTCGTGCACTTGCCCGAGCAACGGCGGCCCCAGGGCGTACAGGCTCTCGACGTGTTCGTTCGGCACCACGAGCAGGTGGCCCGCGTTGCCCGGCCACCAGCGCGCCGACACGAACGCCGTCGCCTGCGGCGTGCGCAAGACCACATCGGACTGGCGACTGAACACCCCCGACAGGTCCTCACCGCGCACCACCCGACAGAACGGGCAATCGTAACCGGGCGGAGCGTGCGAGGGGTGGAACATCGTCATCCTGGACGCAGCCGCGTTTTCAACTCGTTCTCGGGAGCGCGCCCACTCGTTCTCCAGAGGGTTCTCCGGAGCGTCCTCCGGAGCGTCCTCCGGAGCGTTTTCTGTGCGGCCCTCGGCACGGGGCTCTCAACGTACCTCCGTCAGCCCGCTCGAGCACGGAAAGCGCACTTGCAGGCGCTCGCCGTCGCCCAAAATCTTGTCGCACGCGGCGCCGTGTATCAAAAGCGTCCGCTCGTCGACGAAGGTCCAGCCATGGCGCGCGTCGCTGGCGAGCACTTGCCCATCCAGCACCAGGCGCCCTTCGAGCGCGCTCTCCGTCGTGACCTCCGTGCCCAGATCGATGGTGCAGGTGCGCACGTCGCCGATCGCGCCCTGGAGTTGCTGGGCGAGCAACCCCGGGTCGCTGTTGGCAAACAAGGGGGGTTCGGCGCCCGGGTCCGCTCCATAGACGAGGTTCGGATCTTTGCCCGCACCCGCGTTCGCCATCTGTTGCACGCGCTCGGGGCCGAGCCCATCGGACACGCCGAGCGTATACACGCGCAGGCCCTGGGCGAAGGCGCGCTGCGCGGCCTCCAGCGCCTGAGGCATGCCCCGCGACGGTTTCGGCTGCTGGCACGTGTCCGGCTCCCCGTCGGTGGCCAAGAGGATGTACTTCGGCCCTGCTCCGGCAATGGCACCCAGCGCCAGCGCAGCTCGATCGATGCTCTCCCCGGTCGGGGTATCACCGCCGATCATTGGCTCGTTCGCGAGGTACACGCTGCGCACCTGGTCCACGTTGCCGAACTCGAAGCCGACCTGAGTGATGAGCGGGCAACCGAGTGGATTCGTCAGACCGCCGCGCCCCGTGTAGATCATCAGCCCGACGCGCGTGGTCGGATCGAGCAACGCGAGCAAGCCCTGATCGGGGTCCACGATGGACTGGCGCAGCACGTCCCAGCGCGTGCTCTCGCCGAACGCAAAGGCCATGCTCTGCGACTGATCGATCAAGAGCAGCACGGTTGCCGGTAGCGAGGTATAGCTGCGCGTGAAGTCCACGCAGCCCACCCGCTGGGGCTCGGGATCGAGCTCGGGGTCGAGCAGCGGCGGGTCGAGGCGCGGCGGCCCAGCCGATGCACCCGGCACGTCGTCGGGCTGGACCGTCAGCTGCCTGAGCTGGGGCTCCGGCTGGAGCCCCGGCAGGTCAGAACGCGAGCCGCAGCCCGCCGCCAGAATCCCCAGAGCGCAGACCCCGGCCAGCACCGACCGGCTCCCCCACCCCCTGACCCACGGCACTTCCGTCATGCGACTCCATACGGCGGGTTTCCGTTTTTCCCGCGCCCGGGACCTCCGCAGCCGGATGGTACCAGACGCGGGCGTGAACTCGAAGCCGTCGCAGTCCGTCCACAGTCCGGAAACAGCCATGGCAGACGCAGCCGGCGTCGATCCCTGCGCCGGAGGTCCGAACGCCGGCGTCCGCAGAAACGGGGCTTGACGGCCAGCGCGAGACCCTACACATCGGGCGCGCACGAAGGAGTCCACTTGCGAATCGAAGCTGTTTCTTTGGGTGCGGATCCCCCCCACGAGATCAACGTCATCGTCGAGGTGCCGGTCGGGGGCGAGCCCATCAAGTACGAGCTGGACAAGAAGGCGGGTACCCTGGTGGTCGACCGCTTCCTGTACACCTCCATGCGCTACCCCGGCAATTACGGGTTCATGCCCCACACGCTCTCGGGCGACGGTGACCCGATCGACGTATTGATCGCCAATCAGCGCGGCATCGTCCCGGGGGCGATCGTGGCGGTCCGCCCGATCGGGGTATTTAACATGCAGGACGAGGCGGGCATCGATGAGAAGATCATCGCGGTGCCGGTATCTCGCCTCACGCGGCGCTACGATCAAGTCCAGGACTATACGCAGCTGCCCGACATCACCATCAAGCAGATCGAGCACTTCTTCGAACACTACAAGGATCTCGAAGAGCTCAAGTGGGTCAAAGCGCTCGGCTGGGGCGACGTGAACGAGGCCAAGCGGGTAATCCTGGAGAGCATCGAGCGGGCCAAGAGCGCGCCGAAGTGACGCTGCGCCGATGACGGTACCGGCGGGGAATCATCGCGTGGTCGTGGAAGACCCGGGGGCGTGCCTAGGTTCGAGCGCGGCGCGGATTCGGATCCGCGTCCGGCAAGGACAGCTCGCCGCCCTCCGCGGCCTCGGACCGCACCACATCCACGGCCCCGCGTAGTTCGGAAGCATCCGCCAGGGAGACGCGGCCCGCTTCCACGTTGCCGAGCCGAGACTGAATGCGACCGATTGCGCCACGTGCTGCCTGGCGCGGTGAGGCGACCCCCAGGCTGTCGGCCAGACGCAGCAGGGGCTCCACGACACGCACGCTGCCCACGGCACCGAGAGCCTCGGCGCCCGCGCGCTGCACCTCGGCGGACGGGTCGGCGAGCAGTCGCACCAGCGCCTGCTCGCGCAGCAACGCCTGCTCCGCGCGCGCCAGGACGACCTGCGAGAGCGCGCTCGCCGCCGCGCTGCGCACCTGCTCCTGCGGGTTGCTCGCGCAGGCCACCAGCGCCTCGAACAGACTGCTCAGCTGCCGCGTGGCAACGATGGACAGCGCAGCACACGTGAGCTCGGGCGGCCCGGCGCCGAGCAGGCATTCGAGCAGCGGAATGCCGAGCGCGCCCGCATTGTCGGGCGCGCCGCCGGGGTCGAATTCCGCGCAGCTGTCGAGCGCGCGCAGCGCCCCGACGCGCAGGGCCGCCTTTTGCTGCGCATCGCTGAGCAGAGCGCGCAGTACCGGCGCGCCCGCTGGGCCCAATTGCTGCGCGGCCAGTAACCGCACCGCGGCGTCTGCATCGACGAGCAGCGCCCGAGCGGTCGCCTCGAGCACAGCTGCGGGAGTCCGCGTGTGCGGATCGGCCAACCACCGGAGATTGAGCTGCCGCACGCCGGGGCTGGGATCGCGGAGCGCGTTCTGCGCCAGCCGCTCGTGCAAGGACTCCGCGCTGACGCTGAGCAATTGCCCGAGCTCGGCGAGCGCCCGGAGCTGCCGGATCAGCCACGGTCGATCCTGCTCGTCGCTCGCCGGCAGCTCGTAATGGATCTGCCCCTGCTCGACGCTGCCCCCGAGCTCGATCAGCGCCGTCAGCTGAGTCCGGGCGTCCGCCGAGAGCGCCGCGCACACGTAGGCGTCCATGCCGGGGAGCTCGACCGCATCATCGAAGCGTTCGTCACCAACTCGTTCATCGCGGCCGCGCAGGCCGAGCGAGCGCAACACCGACTCCTCTCGCACCAGGAGACGCGCGGGAATCTGACCGTCCCCGCCCGCGGAGAAATGATGGACCTGGTAGCTAGTCTCCGCACTGCTCGCCTGGAGCTGCTTGGTATCCAGCCGCACGGGCACGCCATGCAACACGCCGTGGATCGAGCACTCGCTCTTCCGGTACGGGTCCGGTGACGGCGTATAGCTGAGCCCGAGGACGCGCGCTGCGCCTTGCCACGCGTCGACCCTCTCCTCGACACGCCGCTGGTACGCAGCGGAACTCGCCACCGCCAACGCGGCGACGGCCACCAGGATCAGGGCCACCAGCGAGAACACGCTCGCTCAGTTTTTCACCCCGAGCGAGATCGGCGCAAGGCCGACCGGCGCCCTGCGCGCTCCAGAAGCCCTCGGAAGCTGCTCACCAATGGCGCAGCCGGCGGCGACCCCTCGAGGGGGTGCCGCAATCGATATCGAGCTCTCCGCCGGGATAGAGCACCAGATAGATCAGGGAAGTACCGTCTCTCGGGAAGGCATCGAGAAAAGGCGTCCAGTTCGGGGTGGGCTGCAGGCGAGTGAGCAGGTAGGTCGCGTAGACCCGGGTGTTCGGCGTGCCGCCATCGGCCCGCGGCAGCGACGTGCGCGGGCGGGATGCGCTCAGTCGAGGCCGGCGGCGGGGGCGCTGCGCGGGGGAGCCGCCGTGCCCGGCGCCGTCGACGCCAGGGCGCGCGGCGGCGTCGCACCGGTCTGCGCCGCCTTCGAGGCCGCCCGGCTGCGCTCCGCGCGGCGCTGCAGCACGTTGAACACGACGTCGTAGAAGTTGCCGGCGCTCCAGACGTAATAGCCCTGTGCCGGCGAGTCGAGCACCGCCTTGAGCTGCTCCTCGAAGTAGTCGCGGCGCTGCTCCTGGCTCATCGGGTGGCGATAATTGAACGGCTCGATGTACGCATACACCGGAATCGGGCTGCTCTGGATCTGCCGCTCGAGCGCGGTCAGGGCGCCGAACACCGTGCGGTAGGGCTCCTTCGCCGTCTTCTCGTGAGGCTCGAAGTGGGACGGATACACCATCGGGCAGACCGCGTGCAGCGCGGGAGCAAAGCGCTGCATGTCCTGGCCAATGTGTGTGGAGGGGCCATACGAGACCTCGCCGAAGACGTCGATCTGCAAGCGTGCCCCGCGCTGCTCGATGCGCTGGCGAAAGAACCGGATCACTTCCAAGACCTTGGTCGCGTTCTCGGGCGAGTCGACGTTGTGGTGCGTGAAGCGGATGTAATCGAGCTGAATGTCCTTGGCGCCGAGCGACAGCGCGTAGTCGACCAAGCCCCAGCGTTGCTCGAGCAGCTTCTGGTCGCGCAGCACCGACTCGTTGCGCGCGCCGTCCGGAAACATGGCCACGCGAGGCACATAGGTGATGCCCGCGTCCTGAATGGTCTTGATCGCCTGTTCATACTTGGGCGAGCGCCCCGTCACGTCCACGACGAAAGTATTGATCCCCAACTTCAGCGACCGTTCGATCAAGCGCTTCAGTCGCGGCGGGTTCTGAACGGTGTTGCGTTGCAGGTAGATGCCGCGCACCGCGAGGTCTTGCTCGGAGCGTGGGGAGCCAACCGCGACGGGCGGCGAGGCCGCGGGCGCTACGGCGGCGGCGGGCGCCGCGGCGGCGGGTGCTGCCGGCGCTGACGCCGCGGGCGGTGCTGCCGGCGCCTCCGCGTGGGCTGCGCCCGGGAGAGCGGCAGCGCACGCCTGCGCCAACAGGACCCAAAGACTCCAGGACAGCTTCGCGCGAGAAAGGGGCATGTCGTGTATTCCGGATGTACCGGTGTTGCTCATAACCCAAAAACGGCCGCGGACTGGTTCTCACGTACACCGAAAGAACATTTTTCCGCGAAACCTTGGCGCCCCGGGCGGCGGGGCTCGGCGCGCCAGTCCCCCCGGGCCCCTTTCTTGCCCTCGCAGAGGGTCCCCGTCACCGGGGGTTCCCGTCGCGGCGGGGCAATCTTGCCAGGTCCGGACCCGGGAACGCTGACCCCGTCGGCACGCTCGGCTCAGGGCACCGGCAAGTACAGCACGCCGACGAAAGCGGGCGACGGGACGCTGACCGAACTCGTCTCCGTCAGCAGCCCGCTCTCGACGTCGACCTGGAAGCTGACCACCTCGTTCGACCCCTGATTGGCGACCAGCATCAGCCTGCCATTCCGGTCGAGGTGAAAGCTGCGCGGGGTGTTGCCCCCCGTCAGCTGGTGGCCGACCAGGCTGAGCATGCCGGTCGTGGCATCGACGGAGTAGATCACGATGCTGTTGTGGCCACGGTTGGAGCCGTAGACGAACTTGCCCGAGGGCGCGACCTGCACTTCGGCGCAGGTGTTGTTGGCGCCGTTGACTCCTGCGGGCAGCGTGGACAGCGTCTGGAGCGGAGCCAACGTGCCCGCTGTGGCGTTGAAGGACAACGCCACGATCGTGTCATCGAGCTCGTTGATCGCGTACGCATAGGGCGCGCTCGGATGAAACGCGAGGTGGCGCGTGCCCGAGTTTCCGGCCAGCGCGAGCGCCGGCGGCGTGTTCGGCTCGAGCTGCCCGGTCAGCGCATCGAAGCGGTACATCATGATGTTGCTCAAACCCTTGTTGGGCACGAACACGAACTGGTTCGAGGCGTCGACCACCACCTGGTGCGCCTGCGCGCTCGCGCCGTGGCTGGCGCCATCGATCGAGGCGCCGAGTGTACCGTCGTCCGCGACCGGCAATACGGCGATGCTGCCGCTGTTGTAGTTGGCGACGAAAACGAAGTTGCCGCCGTGATCGACCGAGACGTGCGCCGGGCCTGCGCCCTGGGACGAGACACGGTTGATGAAGCTGAGTGCACCCGTGGCGGCATCGATGCGAAACGACGACACCGCACCGGACCCGATGCCCGCGACGTCGTCCCCCTCGTTCACGGCGAACAGGCGGTCCCCCGCGGGCGCAAACGCCAGGAAGGAGGGGTTCGTGGCCTGGACCGGGGCGCCTCGTGGCGTGAGCACCCCCGTGTCGGCCATCGAAAAGACCGAGATCTGATTGCCCCCACCCACGTAGGCGAACGCGGCGAGCGGCAGCGCCGGCGCCCCCCCTGCGCCCGCCGTGGACCCTGCCGCCGAGGCGCCCGCACTATGGGCGGCCGACGCTCCTCCCGACCCGGACGGCGCAAGCGCCACATCCCCCGCCCCGCCTTCTCCGCTGCCGGTGGCCGGCGCCGGGCTCGAAGCGCTGCCCGCGGCCCCGCTGCCCGCGGCAGCCCCGGCCGAAACGCCCATGGAGTTCTCACGAACGGGCAATCTCGACGCCTCGGTGCCCGGCTTGTCACCGCAAGCAAACAGGCAGGCGCTGGCCCCCGCCACGACCAGACGGGTCCAGCTCTGAGAGGAGCGCCTAGAGAAGAAACGTCGCATACGTGCAAGACCTCGCTAGCAAGAGGGTTACGTCCGTGGGCTGCGCTGGGCAGCCGCGCACTCGGCAGCGCGCCCGCACAGGAACTGCTGCTCCCGAGCGTTGCGCGTCAGCGTCGCCGCGCGCTCGAACTCGTGCTGGGCCTCTGCCAGACGCCCGAGCTTGAACAGCAGGTCCCCGCGCACGCTCGGCAACAGGTGATAGCGTTCGAGCGAGGGCTCGGACGCGAGCACGTCGACGGCGGCGAGGCCCGCAGCGGGCCCGAACGCCATGCCGAGCGCGACCGCGCGATTCAGCTCGATCACTGGTGAGGGCATCAGCTCGGCGAGCGCCGCGTAGAGCTCGGTGATGCGCACCCAGTCCGTCTGCTCCGGCGCCCGCGCCCGCGCGTGGCAGGCCGCGATCGCCGCTTGCACCGCGTACGGGCCGCGCGCGCCGCCGAGCGCCTCGGCTCGCTCGAGCGCGGCCAGGCCCCTGCGGATCAACAACTGATCCCAGCGCGCCCGGTCCTGCTCGAGCAGTAAAATGGGCTCCCCCGAAGCACTCACGCGGGCCGCCGAGCGCGACGCCTGGATCTCCATCAGCGCCACCAGGCCGTGAACCTCCGCCTCGCTCGGCAGCAGCTCTGCCAGGATGCGACCGAGCCGCAGCGCATCTTCACACAGCCCGGGGCGCATCCAATCCTCGCCCGCCGTGGCCGAGTAGCCCTCGTTGAAGAGCAGGTAGATCACCTCCAGCACGGAAGCGATGCGCACCGCCAGCTCGGGCCCCCGCGGCACCTCGAACGCCACCTTTTCTGCGGCCAGCGTGCGCTTGGCGCGCACGATGCGCTGCGCGACGGTGGGCTCCGACACGAGGAAGGCGCGCGCGATCTCGTCCGTGGTGAGGCCCCCGAGCAAGCGCAGCGTCAGCGCGGTGCGCGCCTCGGTGGGCAGCACGGGGTGGCAGGTCGACAGCATCAGCCGCAAGAGGTCGTCCCCCACGTCCTCGTCGATGGCGCCTTCCAGATCGGGCACCCGGAGCTCACGCTCCCCGAGCTCGTGCCCCAGCTCCGCGTGCTTCTTCTCGAGCAATTTGCCACGGCGCAGCTGGTCGATCGCGCGATGTTTGGCGGTCTGCATCAGCCACGCCCCGGGGTTGTCCGGAATCCCCGTCTCGGGCCAGCGCTCCAGCGCCGCAACCAGCGCGTCCTGCGCCAGCTCCTCCGCCAACGCCAGATCGCGCAGCATGCGCGTGAGCCCGGCGATCAACCGGGCCGACTCGATCCGCCAGATGGCGTCGATCGCGCGATGTGCCGCGGTGTCTGTCAGACCGCCCCTCGCCGCGCCTCGAGCTGGGCGCGGATCTCGCGCATGCGCGCAGTGCTGAGCGAATAGAACTGGATCAACACCAGCGCGATCACGAGCGCCGCGACCGGAATGCCGGCAAACAGGACGCGGATCCAGAAGATGGTCTCCTCCGACTGCGCGCCGCCGAGCTTGGCGTCGAAGCCCGTCATCTGGAGCAGAGGGCCACCGATCAGCATGCTGAACATCATGCCCACCTTCATCACCCAGGAGAACGTCGCACTGTACGCGCCCTCGCGTCGCTTCTTGCTCTGCAGCTCATCGTAGTCGATCACGTCCGCGGTCATCGCCGGCAGCACCACCCACAGCCCGGTGGCGGAGAAGCCGTTCAGGCCGTTGCACACGAGACTGAGCTCGGGAAAGTCCGGCGTGTACAGCCACCAGCTGGAGGCGAAGGCGATCAGCCCCATGACGAGGGCGCAGATCAACGTGGCGTGCTTGCCGATGCGCCGGGAGAGCAGGTTGGCGCTGATGATACCGATGAAGCCGCAGCCCAGGTAGGCCATGCCGTTCCAGCCGCCGAGTTTGGCCGTAGCCGCCATGTCGCCGTGAAACACGTGGTAGTTGAGCGCATAGAAGCCGAACGTGCCCACCAGCCCCGTCGGTACCGCGTACACGAGCGCCACGCCGAGCAGCACCAGATACGGCTTACAGCTGAAGGCATCGCGGAACATGGCGAAGAAGCCGGCGCGGGCCTGCGCCACCGCCGTGCCATAGTAACGCTCCTTCACGAACACGAAGTTGATCACACCCGACACGATCATCCAGGCGCCGGCGATCGCCGCCGCCCACACCGCGCCGCGCGCCACGTCCGGTTTACCCGTGAGGGGGTCGTTGAAGATCGAGAGATTGGCAAACAACAGCGCCCAGCCGATCAGCGCGCCGGCGCTCTTCTGCACCACGCCCTTGTACGACATCACGCTCGTGCGCTCGTTGTAGTCGGGCGTCAGCTCGGCCCCCAGACTCTGGTAGGGCGTGTTGAACGAGGCGATGATCGGCGCGTAGAGCACGGCGGACACCAGCATGAACGCAAAGATCTCCCCGTTGCTCCAGCCGGGACGCGCCATGAACAGGACCGGCAAGCCCAACCCCGCCAGGATCGAGCCGAACAGCACGTACGGGCGCCGCCGGCCCCAGCGGCTGCGGGTGTTGTCGGAGAGCCAACCAAAGAACAGGCCGCTGCAGGCATCCACGAGCAGCGTCACGGCACGCGTGATGCTCACCTGCGAGGGCGAAAGTCCAAGCGAGACGTTGTACACTGGGTCAACGAGGTTGTTGTACAGCCAGTGCCCGAAGATATCGTTACTGCCACCCATGGCGTAGGCGACTTTGGTCTTCAGTGGCAGCTTGCCGCTGTCGGCGCTCGGGACGGCAGGGGCCGCTGCCGCAGCAGCGGGCGAGGAGTCCTCGCCCTCCGCAGTGCCCCCCAGAGGGGAAGTCGGGCTTGTGACGACGCTGAAAGAATCTGCCAATGTGGGGCTCCCTGGTCACGCGCTGCCGTCGCGCAAGCCAGAGAGCCTATCTCAGAATCCGCCGTCTTGAAACGCGCGAGGCCGCCGCCGATCCAGATGCTGCCCGCGTCCGGGCTGCCGCGCCGCGGCACTGCCACTACCTTTCCATGCTCGGCACCGGTATATCCATCGCGGTGGATTTTCGTGCCTACGCGGCGCAGCCCGATGCCGAGCTCGAGCTGCTCGAAGGGGCCCTGCTGATCGCTGGTGATGCGCGGCCGGGCCTGGATCGTTCGGCCGTGGAACGTCAGCTGGACGAGCTGGCCGCGCCGCTCCAGGCGTTGCCCGTGGCCCAGCTGCCGCCGCGCGCCCAGGCGCGCGCGCTCGGTGACCAGCTGTTCGTGCGCGCAGGCTTTCGCGGCAACACCCGGGATTACTACGATCCGCGCAATTCGTTTCTCGACGAGGTGCTGGCGCGGCGCACGGGCATCCCGATCTCGCTCAGCGTGGTGTACCTGGAAGTGGCGCGGCGCGCCGGGGTCCAGGCCAGCCCGGTCGGGTTCCCGGGCCACTTTCTCGTGTGCATGCAGGAACAGGAACGCCCCTTGGCGATCGACCCATTCCAGGGCGGCGCCATCCTGGACGATCGGGCGCTGGCAGCACTGCTCGAGCGCTCGGGCTCGAAGCTGGAGTACCGCCCCGAGCTCATCGTGCCGATGCCTGTACGCCAGGTGGTGGCACGCATGCTGCTCAACCTGCGCGCCATCTACGCGCAGCGCGGTGATATGGCGCGGCTGCTCGTGGTCTTCGATCGGTTGATCGATCTGTTGCCGAGCTCCGCCGAGGAGCGGCGCGATCGGGGTCTGTTGTTCGCGCGCCTGGGCGCTCCGGCGGCAGCCGTGGCCGATCTGGAGCACTACCTGGAGTTGGCGCCCGGCGCGGCGGACACCCCCCAGGTCGAGCGCTGGATCGCGCAGTTTCAGGCCACATCGAGGAAGAGTGGCGCTCCGTCCTGACTCCGCTCCCCGGACAGCGTCAGCGCGGGCGCGCGCCGGCGCGCAGCTTGCGCAAGATCGGACCCAGGATGTTGGAGTAGTCATCCGTCCAGAGCGGCTGGTCCGGCGAGGGCGCCTCCTTTGGCCAGCTCCCCAGGTCCAACAGCGCCCCGAAGTCCGAGTCGCTGCGCGCCAGCACGGCCGCGTCCGAGGCGAACTGCGTACGGTCGGCAGGAACGGGCGAGTACTGCACGCGCGTGATCAAACCCTGGCTGGCCGCCACCCTCGCCACCACCGGGGGGAGATCCAGATGCTGACTCGTCACGTGCAGCGCGATCAGACCCTGTGGAGCCAGCTTTTCCAGATAGAGGCCCATCGCCTCCAGGGTCAGCAGGTGGATGGGAATCGCGTCGGATGAAAAGGCATCTATCACGATCAAGTCGTAGAACGCGTCGGGCGCGCTCTGGATCGTCAGGCGCGCGTCTCCGATCGTGATACGGCTCTCCGGTTTGCAGCGCGCCAAGAACTCGAAGTTGCGAGAATCGCGCGCGATCTCGGCCACGACGCCATCGATCTCATAGAAGTCGAGCGCGTCCCCCGGGCGCGTGAAGCACGCCAGAGTGCCGGTGCCGAGCCCCACCACCGCCACGCGTACGGGCCGCCCTTGGTTCAGCTGCACGGCGCGAATGCTGCGCGCTAGCGGCGAGTTCGGACCGTAATAGCTCGACGGAGCCGGCTTGCCCTCGCTGTCGAGAGCAGAGGCATCCAGGCGCTGCACGCCGTGCAGCGTCGTGCCGTGCATCAAGGCGCGCACCGGCACGTTGCCCAGGCGGGTCTCGTAGATCTTGTGCACGCCGAAGAAGCTGCGCAGCGTGCGCACGTGGCCGTTGGCCCCCAGATCCGTGTAGTGGAGCAGCAGCACGCTGGCGAAGGCCAGCGCGAGTTTCAGTGGTTCGCGCCGCCACTCGACGACCACGAACACGAGCGGCAGCGTGATCAGCGCCCTGAAGACGCGGTCCGACGCCACACCGAAGCGCCAGACCAGGAGCGCCACCACGAGCACGGCTAGCACGCCCGCGACGACCTGCGCGCGCACCCGCGCCCGCCCCGGCCAATACAGCCCGGGACGGCACAAGAGCGCCAGCACCAGCAGGATCGGATACTCCACCGGCCAACTGAAAACGTGGGGCGCGACCAGCCCCGCGAACACACCGCCCAGCGCGCCGCCAAACGCCACCCACAGGTAAAACGCCGTGAGCTGCTCGACCGGGGGCCGGCGCCGCGCCAACTCGCCGTGACACACCAGCCCCGTGACGAAGAACGCCGCCAGGTGCACGCCCACGCCGAGCGCGAGGTTCTGCAGGCCGCTGAACACGAGCAGCAACACCGCAAACGCGAGCAGATACGGCTGGGCCCGCAGGCACGCCGCATGCGAGAGCAAGCGCTCGCTCTGAAACGCCAGCACGAAGCTCGACAGATAGAGCGCCAGCGGCAGCACCCAGAGCAACGGGCCCGCCGCCACGTCCGTCGAGATGTGCGCCGTGACGGCCACCAGCATGGCCGAGGGTAGCGCCGCGCGCAGACAATAGCCGAGCGCCTCGCGCGCTTCCGGCGCCGGCGCGAGCTTTTCAGCGGCGCGCGCCCGCTCTTCCAGCGGCGACTGCAAGAGCAACACGCCGCACACGGCGACCAGCCCGATCAACAGGTAAAACCCAAAGCTCCAGGCGTGCACCTGCTGGCTCGAGCGCGCGAGTGGCTCGATCAACAGCGGGTAGCTGAGCAGTGCCAGGAAGCTCCCCGCGTTGCTGGCGGCGTACAGAAAGTATGGATCTTTGGCGTCGGCGTGCGCCGTACGGGAGAACCACGCCTGCAGGAGCGGAGCGTTGGCGGCGAGCGCGACGAACGGTAGCCCGAGCGAAACGCTGAACAGCCCGATCAGCCAGTACTCCGTGCCGGCTGCGGGCGGCGCGGCAAAGCCACGGGCGATGCCGATCGGCAGCGCGAGCGTGGCCGCACAGAGCAGACACAGATGCACGGCCACGGCGAGCAGCGCGGACAGATGGCGCGTCAGCAGGTGCGCGTAGACGTACCCGGCGAGCAGCGCCACCTGGAAGAAGACGAGCGCCACGGACCAGACCGACGAGGTGCCGCCCAAGATCGGCAAGACCAGCTTGGCAAACAACGGCTCGACCGAAAACAAGAGCGCCGCGCTCAGGAAGATCGAGCTCCCATACGCGGCGAGCAGCAGCGCGGGCCGAACCAGCGGCGCGCGGCTCGGCGCCACACTTCCTGCATTGCCGTCGACCAAGGTTCCTCCCCGGCCCGTGCCGGTTGTCCGCTCCACGCCGCTAGCGCGGCGAAGCGACGCTATCGGACAGGCGCAGAGAAAGTTGCTCGTAAAAATTCGGCACACCGCTCCGGCGCCGCAGCGCAGCCCCCGAGTTCACCCGAGCGCTCACGACAGGCCTGCCGGCCCACGCCCGCTCGGACGCAGGCGCCGCGAGACGAGCGGCGAGCCCAACGCGGCCCCATGCGCCCAGCTCAGGACGTCGTTCGATCCGGCTCGGACGGCGTGCGGCGCTTGGACACGGCGCGCAGCAGCTCCGACACGACGCGCTGCCCGTCCTGCCGCGGCAGCGCCTCGGACGCCTGCGCGATATCGGAGAGCGAGACGATGCCCACGAGGCGCCTCTCCGCGGTCACTACGGCCAGACGCCGCACCTGATGGTCTTCCATCAGACCGATCGCGTGCTCGAGGTGATCGGAGGGCGCGCAGCTGACGACCTGCTTGTTCATCACGTCATCTACCCGGATCGCGGACAGGGGCAGGCCCTTCGTGTACGCGGCCATACAAATGTCGCGATCGGTCAGGATGCCGGCGAGGCGCCCTTCGGCGTCCACGATCGGCACAACCCCACAGTCCAGGTCCCACATCAGCTGCGCCGCGCGCTGCAGTGGCTCGCCGAGCGAACACGCGCCCGCCGGCTCACTCATGATGGCGTGTACCAACACGCCCGGCTGCGGCGCATGTTGTCCCAGAATGTCCTTCAAGCTCTTGGTCAGCTGTCGCGTCTTGGTCGCCGCCGTCTTCATGGCCTGTTCGAGGCCGCGGTCGAGCTCGTCCTCCAGCCGCTCCAGGTTCGTCTCGATCTCGCCCTTGCGATCTCGAACGCCCATGAACAGGAGCTGCAACTGCACGCGCGCGGCATCCCCGGCCGAAGCGATATCCTCGAGTGCCTCTTTGACCGACCCCAGTTTGTTGCTTCGCTCACCCATGACTCTTCTCCTGCTTTCAGTACCGTTCAGTACCGACGGCGCCGGTGTTCAGCCGGCGCCCTTCCGCTCTCTTCCCCAGAGAGCAAGTCATGGGCCAACCGCAAGGGAAGGGTCGAGGCCCGGAGCGCAGCTGTGGCAATCTGCCCCGGCCGCTCGGGATCAGCCTGCGGCGAGCTCGTCGAGCTTGTCGGCGATCCGCCGTTGCCAGCGCCGGTTGGCCTCACGCTCGGCAGCGGTCGAGCGCTCGTAGGCGATGAGCGCGTCGCTGAGCACGTTCTGTGCGCGCGGCTTCTGGCCCGCGATTTCGCAATAATGCGCCAGCGCCAGCCGGTGATTGAGCCTGCCCGTCTCGCGCACCAGGCCCTCCAGCATGCCGATGGCGTCTTCACTGCGACCGCAGCGCTGCAGGGCCTCGGCGTATTCGAGCGCGCCCGAGTAGTTGCGGAAGCGCGGATCGACGGCCATCAGCGCTTCGTACTTCTCCAGCCCCTCGCGGTCCTGGCCGCTCTCCATCAAGCAGCGAGCCAGGCCGTGTAACGCTCTCGGATCGGTCGCTTGCGACTCCAGCACCCGTTCGTACAGCGCCGCGGCCTCGCCGAAGCGGCGCTGATCCTCCAGCTGATCGGCGCGGACCAGCACGGGATCCCCCGGTTCTTCGACCGGAGACGGCGGCTTCGACAGTGCCCCGTTGCCAAACATCCGGCTCAGCCGCGGCGAGGTCGCGAGCTTCAGATACAAAAGGTACGCGAGCCCTCCGTAGGGTTGCACGAGCAGGATCACGACCACCCACAGGAAACTCAGCCGCCGGCGCACGGCATCGGCCACCATCCAGAAGCTGAATGCCCAGATCAGGGCCGTGAGGATCCAAGAGTACATGGCACCGAATTCCGCTCCCTCAAACCATCTCACCCGTGTGCCGAACGGTCCAGCACGGAGGCCCCTTTTATCCTAGCAGCTATCCTAGCAGCCCCCGCGGCCACGGCCGCGCGTTCAGCCCGGACTCGCCGCAGAGAGGGTCACGCGGCGCCTACCCTGGTCTACGTCGGCCCCCACAATTGTTGCCCGAGGCCCGCTCGCTCCCCTAGAAATGCGCCCGAGGATCGAGGTTTTGCCGATGATATCGACACGTGTGCTGCGCTGGGGAGCCCTCTCGCTCGGGGCCATGGGCCTCTTGCTGTTCGGAGCCGGGACGGCCCGGGCGGAGAGCCACCTGGTGGGGTCGGACTATATTTCTCGCCCGCTCGTGCTGCCCAAAGGCGTGCTCCGGATCGACGGCGGACCACACCGGCCGTACTTCAACGGGCAGGTGATGCCCGCCGGGCAGCTGCAGGTGATCATCAACGAGGGCCAAGATCAGGCCTATCTCGTGCCCGGCGCGGGCTACGGCGTGATCGATAAACTGGAGCTCGGCGCGGTCTGGCCGCTGCAGATCAGCCCCGAGCTGGATCTCTCGGATCTCACCCTCTACGGCAAATACGAGCTGCAGCGAGGCAACGTCGAGGTCGCCGCCTACGGCGAGCTCCTCATCCCCGTGCAATCGGTACTCCAGCTGGCGGGCGGCGTGCCCGTGTACGTGCACCTGGGCCCCAACCTGCGGCTCGACACGGGGGGCTTCCTGCGCATCGTGTTCGCCGATGACGCCGCACTGGTCGTGGATGTGCCGCTGTCGGTGCCGATCCAGGTCTCACCGGAAGTGTTCGTGGGGCCCGAGGTGGCGATCGAAATCATCGATTTTGACCGAGTGGCCATCCCCCTCGGCGTGCTCGCTGGCTACACGCTCGGCAGTGGCATCGGCTCGATCGGAGATCTGTTTGGGCGCCTGACGCTCGCGGACATCTCCAACGGCGCCGACACGATCCGCTTCGACATCGGCGCCGAGCTCTACTTCGATCTCTGAAGGCCACGTCGGTCAGGTATCGAAGCGATAGGTGCTGTCGCGGGCGGAGCGGCGCTCGCCAAAGTCGCGGCAAAACTCGGCCAGTTGAGCGTAGCCAGCGGTCGGCACGACGCTGCGGAACTCGAGGTGTGTGACCAGACAGAACAGCGTGACCTCGAGGTAGCTGAGCCAGCGCGCTCCGGGCAGCACTCCACCAGACGGCACTCCGCCAGACGACACTCCGCCAGACGACACCGCGCGGGCCAACGCCTCGCGGACCAACGCGACGTTACGATCGAGCCAGCCGAGGCTACCGAGCAAGCTGTCCAGGAGCTTGCGCTGGTGAGCGCTCTCGCCGCTGCCGGCGAGCTGGTTCATGATCAGCGTGACCTCGGTCGCCATGGCCTGCAGCGTCAGCTCCTGCGCGTTGGCGAGCAGCGGCTGGGCAAAGTCTTCGGGCCAGAGCATCGCCACGGGCCGTGTCGACAGGCGCCGCAACTGCCGGCAGATGGGGAGCGTGCCAAACCAGGCGCCCTGGCTCGTCTCCAGCACCGGCAAGCGCAGCGCGGGGTTACCCGCATAGTCCGCGGGTTCTCGCGACAGTAGGTCGGGCACCACCCGAAACGCATGAGCCACCGCGAGCTCCGCCGCAAAGATGCGCGCCACGCGCGTGAACACCGAGCTCGAACGACCGACGAGGGTCACCGGCGTAGCGTCTGCCGATACGGCATCTTGGCCAACGGTGGGCGAGGTCATCCAGGCAGCTCCTTGGGTAAAAATGGGCGCGGCGCCTTCAAACGCTTCCACAGGAACGCCGCGTAGGCCTCGCGGCTTCGCTCGGGGTCCAGGTCCGGGCCCGAGTCGCGCAGGAACGCGTCGGGCACTTTCGCCACCGCGGCGCGCAACTGCGCCCGGCTCAAGAGCTGTGCGAAGACCTCGTCCCGCTCGCCGAGCAGGGACGCACGCGAGCCGAAGACGTGACCTCGATAATCGGTGGGTTCGCGCGGCGACTCTTCCTGCACGCTCGACCACTGGTAGGCGAACGGCATCGCCGCGCCGTGATCGATCAGCCACGGCTGCCGCTTCCAGAACAAGACGTTGGGATTGCTGGGCGTGCGATCGGGATTCATCACCAGGCCATCGAGCCACAACACTCGCGCCGCAAAGCCATCCTCGATGCGGCTCAACTCCTCCGGGCGTGGGTCGTTGGCGCCGACGAGGAACCGCAGGCCGAGGTTCAGGCCCACGCTGGCCCCCAGCAGCTGCAAGAGCTCATCGTTCTCGTTGTCGCTCGGCAGCTCAGCTGAAAACTCGAGCAGCGCCCGCTCCGGCACCGGCAGACCCAGCTGTTCGGCCAGCTCCGCCACGATGATCTCCGCCACCAGCGCGGTCACGCCCTGGCCCGCGCCGCGCAGCTTGGCGACGAACAGCCCGCTCGGCGTGTCCACGACGACCGGCGAGGAGCTACCGCTCTTCAACCATCGCCGCACGCGCGTCGCCGGGAGCAAATGCAGGCCGCTCATCCCTCGGTCATCCGGCATCAGCGCGCGGCGCGCAAGATCTCGATCGAGTCCTGGGCGCCACTGTGTTCCGCCCAGCCGAGCGGCGTGCTGGCATAGGCCGCGTCCCGGATGTTCGCATCGGCGCCGCGCTCGAGCAGCAAGCGCAAGCAGCCGAGGCAGCTGTATTGCGCTGCCAGATGCAGCGCGACGGCGCCCTTGCCGTGCTCCGCTCCGCCGAAGTCGTGGCGCAGATCGGGATCGGCACCGTGATCGAGCAGCCACGTGGCCGCTGCGACGTTGTCGGAGTACACGGACCACAAGAGCGGCGTGCCCCGGTACGGGTTTGCATTGGGATCGGCGCCCAGGGCCACGAGCTTGTCCAGGCTGCCAAGCTCGCCGTTGCGCGCCGCCCAACAGAGTGCCTCATCGAGCAACTCCTGGCGATCGTTCGTGCGTTGCCACTCCGGAAAGACCGGCAGGGGCCGATAGAAGTCGCAGCCCTCGGCGGCGGCCGGGGTGAGCCGTTCCCCGTCCAGGAAGCGATCGAGGGGGCGACCGAGCGCAGCCGCCGTGCGCAGGCTGTCGGGAATGGGCGGCGCCGCCAGCACCTCTGCCACCTGGCGCTTGCCATAAAACAGCGCCAGCGACAGCGGAGAGCCGCCCTTGCAACCGAGCAACTGGCCCGCGCGCGACGCGCCCGCCGCGAGCAAACGGCGCGCGAGCCCCTCGTGACCGGTCATCGCCGCGGCATGCAGCGGAGCCCAGCCGGCGTGGCAGGCAGCGGAGGGGTCGGCGCCGGCGGCGAGAATGCGATCGACCGCGGCATGTTGCTCGGCAAGGCCGGGCACCGGCGGCAGAGCGACGTCGCCGGTGGCCGCGTTGCAGGCCAGGCCCAGCAGCGTGAAGCCAGCGTGGTCTCGAGCGCGCACCACGTCGGGTTCCTCGCGCAGGATCTGATCGAGCACCGCCAGGTCCCCGGCGCGTGCGGCCTGTGCCGCTCGATGCAAGGCTTCGGTCGACATGCCCGGTAGCATACGGCGCGCGGCCGCCCAGTGCCACGCTCGAGCAGCGCCGCGCTCGTAGCCCAGGAGCGCTCCAAACCGCAGCGGCTCAGCGCTCGCCGAGCGCGGGCCCGCCCAGCGCCGGATCGCTGAAGGAATCTCGACCCGTCTCCACGCGGCCCGCAAAACGGCGCGCAAATCCGGGCAGTATCGGGACCTTCACGGTAAAATCGTACCAGTTCGCGCTGCGCCGCAGCGACCAGCGGTGCACCAGGCTCTTTTGTGGCCCGACGGTCGCGAGCTCGCACGCCTGATAGTAGGCATTGGGTGTGAGCTCGAAGCTGCACGGCAACCTCCCCCCGTTGCTGAGCTTGACCGCGACGTCGCCCTGTTCGGCGTGATAACTCACCTCGATCTCGGGGCGGCAGGCGTGGCGCTCCTCCGGAATGGCCTCGCCGGTGAAGTGGCGGTGAAAGCCGTTCGGCCCGAGTACCCACAGATCGTACGCGGTTTGCTTCTCGCTCAGCTCCCACACCCCCGAGAGCCGGTGCCTGGCGTCCACCGTGTAGCGCCGGGGCACGCGCGTGAGGTGCTTCTTGTCGTAGACATGAAACACGGCGCCGGCGCGCCCGCTGTTGACGAAGGACAGCTCGATGCGGTCCTGCCGGACGCGCGCGTGCACGTGCAGCTCGTAGGGCAACGCGCGAGAGAGCCGCGAGCCGACCTCTTGCACCGGCAACTCCGGCGACCCCGGATCGGGCGGTGTCACTCTGCCGGGCAACGCCCGGGCGCGGTCCGCCAGGGCCGTGGTTTCCGGCAGCTCCTCGAAGAAGTTCTCGTTGTCGGGGTCGGCAAAGTCGAAGGCGCTGGTCAGGTCCCCGGCGACCGCGCGGCGCCATTCGGAGATGTTCGGTTCTCGGACCCCGAAGCGGCGCTCCAGAAAGCGAATGATCGAGGTGTGGTCAAAGACCTGCGAATTGACCCAACCGCCACGGCTCCAGGGAGAGATCACGTACAACGGAACGCGCGGCCCCATGCCGTACGGCTTGAACTGCAACGCTTCGCCCTCGGCATCCACGTCCGGCGCCAGGTACAGGTGATACTCCCCCGTCGTATCCACGCTGGAGTCGCCCGTGAGCTGCTCGTGCGCGTCGTCGCTGAAGGAGGGCGCGGCGGGCGGTGGCATGTGGTCGAAGAAGCCGTCGTTCTCGTCGAAATTCACGAGCAGCACCGTCTTGCTCCAGACGTCGGGGTTCGAGGTCAGCGCGTCGAGCACCTTGGCGGTGTAGTCGGCCCCCTGCGCCGGGCTCGAGGGGCCCGGGTGCTCGGACCCCTCCGCGGTGGCGACCACCCAGGACACCGCGGGCAACGTGCCCTCCAGGACATCTTGCTTCAACAGATCGAGATCACGCGTGGCTAGGCCGCGCTCTGCCAGCACGGCGAGCGCGCCCGGTAGGCCGCCATACGCGTCCCGGTAGCTGCGAAACCCCGCCAGGGGGTTGTCCGTGAAGTTGTCCGCCATGTTCTGGTACACCTGCCAGCGGATGCCCGCGGCCTCGAGCCGCTCGCTGTAGGTGATCCAGGTGTAGCCACCCGCAGGGTCATGCTCCAGGTTGTCATAGCTGTTGTCGATGGCCGGGCCGTTGCCCTCCTGCAGCGGATCGTTGGTCCCGGTCCAGAGGAAGAGGCGATTGGTGTTGGTACCGCCATGGAAGGAGCAGTGATACGCGTCACACAGCGTGAAGGCTTCGGCCATCGCGAACTGGAATGGGATGTCCTGCCGCCCGAAGTAGCCGAGCGAGTGATTTTGTTTGAAGCGGGGCCACTCGTTGAGCTTGCCGTCCGCCCAGGCATGTTGCGCATCCGGCCAGCTGTGGGGCGTGCCCTCGACGCGCATGAATTCGAACGACACCCCGGTATTCAGCCGAAACGGGACCACCACGGCTGGCGCGGCGCTACCCGTCGCTTGATACCACACGGTCTTGTCCTGGATGCCGGGAGCGTCAGGCACGGGGATGGGGAAGCGGTCGCCAAAACCGCGCATACCGCGCAAGGTCCCGAAGTAGTGGTCGAAGGATCGGTTTTCCTGCATCAGGATCACCACGTGCTCCACGTCCGCGATGCTACCGGCGCGCCGGTGTGGCGGAATGGCCAGCGCCCGCCTGATCACCGGCGGGAGCAGCGTCGTGCCGAATCCGGCCGCCGTAGCGCTGGCCACGTTGCGAAGGAAATCACGTCGATTGCTGTTGGTCATGAGCGCGCCTTTCTTCGGGGCGGGCGCACGCCCGCAGCGCGGGTGAGTGCTGGCCAGCTGCGCCGTGCGTAGGACGCGCAGCTTCCGCCTCGAGCCGCGGACGTTCACATGCAGGCGTGACGCAAAGGTGACGCTGTCACAGCGATTCGGCTTCTTCCGTGTGGCGCTGCGCTTGCGCAGCGGGGAGGCACGAGGGTAGCGTGCCGCCATGGCTGAGCCCAAAGGCGCCTGGAACGTGCTCGAACATGGTCCACTCGAGCGGTTGACCGAGCGCTTGTGGCGCGTCGAGGGCGCGCTTCCGGGGATGTCCTTGAAGCGCGTGATGACCGTGGCGGAACGCGAGGGCGGAGGCCTCGTCATCCATAGCGCGATCGCGCTCAGGCCGGCGGAGCAGGCTGCACTGGAGGCGCTCGGCAGACCAGAGGTGCTGATCGTGCCGAACAGCATGCACCGGCTGGACGCGCCCGCCTACAAGCAGCGCTATCCCGCGCTGCGCGTGCTCACCACCAGGGGCAGCCGCAGCAAGGTGGCGGAAGTCGTCGCGGTCGACGGCGTGTACGAGGACTTTCCGGTGGATCGGGCGGTGCAGCTGCGCACCCTGCCCGGCACCAAGGACCGCGAAGGCGTGATGCTCGTGCGGAGCCAGGACGGGGTGAGCGTGATCCTCAACGACGTGGTCATGAACATGGACACCAAGAGCGATCTGCTCGGCTACCTGTTCACTACCGTGCTCGGTTCCGCACCGGGGCCACGCATTTCCCGGCTGAGCAAGCTGCTCCTGGTCCAGGACCGCGGGCTCTTGCGTGCGGAGCTCTTGCGCCTGGCCGCCTTGCCGGAGCTGGCGCGGCTGATCGTCAGCCACGAAAAGGTGTCGACGGGCCAGGCAGAGGCGCGGGCGGCGCTCGAACGCGCCGCGAGCTATCTGTAAGCAGGTCTCCGCCGCAGGGCGCCAAGTATCAGGTCCTGCGACTGCCGCGGGGGCGCCAAACGGCGGGGCCCGCCCGCGGGCGGCTGCCGCGCGCGTGCTATGCTCGAAGAAGGGACGCTGGCGCCGGGAGTTCCCCGGTCCAGCCGACACGATACGGCCATGCAAAGCGGGGGATCGGGCGCAGGGATCCGGTGTCTCCGCTGGGGGCTCGCCGCAGCACTGGTCGCCGCTCTGTCGAGCTGCGCGCGCATCGGCTACGAGCCGCTAGACCCTCCCTTCGATGGGCTCTCCCCCACATCCACCACCCCGCCCGGCAACGGCAGCCTCCGGGATGCGGGCAGCGCCAGCGACGCGAGCGCTGCCCCGGCGCCGGCCCCCGGCGAGCCCGACGCCGGCCGGTTCGACCCAGCACCGGCGGGCGACTCGGGCACGGACGCGCCCGTGGACAGCGGCGGCGCCCCCGCCGGGGGCGTCTGTCAGCTGCTCGGAACGGAACAGGTCGTGAGCGGCTTCGACTCGTCCCCCGCCGGGGTGCAGGCGCGAGGCCCCGGCAATCCGACGCTGAGCTGGACCGGCAGCGTCGGCAACCCCGAGCTCGGTGCGCTCGACTTTCTCGATCCGAGCGGTGCCGGCGGGGAAGTGTTCTACAACGGGCCGATCGGCGATCTGAGCGCGCGCGGCGTCTCGCTCAACGTACAGTTCGTGAGCGGCGCGGGCGTGCGGGCGCGCATGTTCGCGGAGAGCGGGGCCACACGGCGCCGCGCCCGGGGCCCGTACACGAACCCCGCCCTGGCACAGTGGGACTGCGCGCACATCGACCCATCGGCACCCGCCTCCGCCGAGAGCGGCTTCGATGCCGCCGACATCGTGGGCCTCGGCATCGAGCTGGTTGGCACGGGCTCGCTGCGCGTCTACCTCGATCAGATCGCGTACTGAGCGGCCTACGCCGGACGTGCAGTGCCCCGAGGGGCCGCGCGGCGCGCGCAGGTGCAGGCCCGGCCCCCCTCCTCTTCAGGCGTCAGCGTCCGTGACCAGGCTCTCCAGGATCGACTCGATCGCGGAGCTCACCTCGGCGGCGCTGCTCATGCGTTGCTGCCGCTCCTTCTGCAAGAGCTGACGGCTGAGCTGCGCGAGCTCCGGCGACGCCGCCGAGCAGTAGTCCGAGAGCTCGGGCACGGGTTGCTGCAGGATCGCCGTCAGCGTGGCGCCCGGGCTCGAAGCCTGGAACGGGCGCACGCCGCTCAGCATTTCAAACAGCATCACGCCGAGCGACCACAGATCGGTGCGCTCATCGACGTCGTGACCCCAGAGCACCTCCGGGCTCAGGTACGCCACCGTACCGAGCACCGTGCCGGGCGCGGTAAAGCTCCGCTCGCCGATGCGCGCCAGACCAAAGTCACTCAGGCGCACGGCGCCGTCGTCAGCGAGCAGCACATTTTCGGGTTTGACGTCGCGGTGAATCACCTGGCAGCTGTGGGCCTGCGCCAGCGCCTCGGCGACCTCGAGCGTGAGCAACAGCGCCTCGACCGGCGGCAACACCGAGTGGCGCACGAGCTCGCGCCGCAGCGATCCTCCCGGCACGTACTCCATCACGATCGAGTGCTGCTCGTCCCCCGCCCCCGGCACGATCGCCAGCATCTTGACGATGTTGGGGTGATCCAGCCGGCGCAGGATCTCCCCCTCTCGCTCAAAGCGAGCCAGGAGCTCCGTATCGGCGGGGCCCCGCCCGGGCTTCAGGCGCTTGACGGCCACGGCCCTGCCGGTCTCGAGATCGACACCGCGATACACTTCACCCATGCCGCCCTGTGCGATCAGTTCCCTCATCTCATAGCGCTCGGTGAGACGCTGCGGCAGCACGGGCCGCGTGCTGCTGGGCTCGCGGGGCTCGCTCGCCGATGGGCGCGAGGCCCACGCCTCGACGTCACTCCAGCTGCCCAGGACCGGCGCAGCGGGCGCCTGTGCCTCGCTGACTTCGGCGTCGCGATCCTGGCGTGCCGCCTCGCCCACCCGACTCAGGCACACGGCACAGCCCGCCACGTGCGCTTCCACGCGCGCCAGCTCGGGCGCGGGCAGGCGCCCGCTGACCCACGCGCCCAGCAGCTCCTCCGACAGACACTCGGGGGATGCGGGCACCGTCACCCGTTCAAAATACCCCGTACGCCCGGTCGGGGCGAGCACTTTGTCAGGTCAAGCGCCGCGCCAACGACACGTGCAGCTGACTCTGCAAAAGCAAAGCCAGGCTCTCCAGCTCTTCCTCACTCGAGCCGATGCTCGCCCGCATCGCCGCACGCGCGCGCTCCAGGAGGCTCTGGCGCGCCGCCACGAGCCAGCGCGCGGCAGTAGCGCGGTTCACCCCGTACATGGCGCCGAGCGTATCGATGCTCAGCCGTTCGCCGAGATGCAGGCGCAAGAGCGTGCGTTCGCGATCGCCCAGATCGGAGAGCGCCGCCGCGATGGCTTCCTCCAGCTGCGCCTTGTAGCGACCGCGGATGAACTCCAGCTCCGGATCGAGCGCACCCGGCAGCTCGTTCGTTGCCGAGGTCTCCGGCTGCTCGCGCCGGCGCGTCGCCGCGCGCTGCAACATCAAGAGCGTGGTGGACGCCGCCGTTGCGACCCAACCCTCCAGGCGCCCCTGCGCCTTGTAGTCGGCGATGCGCGGAGGTTGCTCCCCGTGGCTGACGAGCAAGCGTTCATAGAGCGCCTGACGCGCGTCGTCGGCGAGCGCCGCATCCACGCGGCGGCGCGAGCACACCCGGCGCACCGTCGGCTCGTACAGCTTCTGGAACGCCTCGATCGCAGCACCGATGCCACGCGCACACGCGCAGGCCAGCAGCAGATCGGCGGCGTGCGCGACGAGCGGCAGCCCACCCGGGCCCGAGCGCTCCCGCACGTACGCCGCGAACTCGGCGTCACTCACCGCAAACTCGGGCCAGTGCCGGCGCGCCTCCGCCACAAAGGCGCGCAGCTCCGGCTCGAGCTCAGCTTCCAGGAGATCAGCCACGAGAGAAGAACTTCCTCCAGAACGAAGCCATTCGTGGGCTGCGGGCCCCGCGAACCAGAAACAGCGCTGACGACCCCCGGGGAAACAGCGCCAGCAGCGGAGCGGGATCATACCACGCCACGGGCCGCTGCCGCCACACGGGGGCAACGACGACCGGCCACGCCGGAATGCGGCCGTGAGGGCTGCCGGCGGAAAAATACCGATCCAACTCGGTGGCCTCGGCATGCCGGGCCCACGCCGGGTGCGCGCGCTCCGCCCAGGCCGCCGGCAGAGCGGCGAGGCCCAACGACGCTGGCGCAGGATGAAACATCGCAAAGCTCCTTTTGGCGCCCTCCCCCCGCCAGGGAGGGGGCAGAGAATGGACACCGCTGCGGGCCAACCGCGGACCCTGGCGGCCGGTGGCGCCCCACACGAGACGGAGCGCCCAACACCTGCTAGATGCCGCTGCCCGCCGTTCGTCGCAGCCTCCTCGCGACGAAAAACGGCACGGCTGACCTGAACACCGCGACCGACGATCCGGACCGGCATCCTTAAGCTGCCCCCCCTCGGCCTGCGACGGGCCGGCGCCGTAGGCAGATGCTGTAGCCAGAAAAAGCACCGTGACACCCTCCGCTGAACCGCTCCCGGCGGCGCCCCCGGCGCTCGACGCCCAGCCCCTGGGCACGGGGCCTCGCCCAGCGTCGACGGACGAACCGCCCGCTGCGAAGGCGCCGGCGCGCAAGCTCGCATTGTGGTCGCTCACCTGGCCGCTGTTCGTCGAGCAAGGGCTGCGCATTTCGATCGGCACCGTCGACACCTTGATGGTGAGCCGCGTCTCCGACAACGCGGTCGCAGCGCTGGGCGTTGCCTGGCAGGTGATCATTCTGACGCTGATCCTGTTCAACTTCATCGGTATTGGCTCGAGCGTGGTGATCACCCATCACCTCGGCGCCGGCGATCGCGCGGGGGCCGATCGCATCGCGCGCGCGGCGGTCGGGGTCAACACCTGGATGGGCGTCGGCATGAGCCTCTTGATCGGAGGGCTGAGCAGCCAGCTGCTGGGGCTGATGCAGCTGCCGAGCACGCTCTACGTGTATGCCGTTCCGTTTCTGACTCTGGTCGGGGGCAGCCTGCTCCTCGATGCGCAGAGCATGGCATTGACCGCGACCCTGCGCGCGCACGGTCACACGCGCCCCGTGATGCTGGTGATGGGCGCGCAGAATGCGCTGAACGCACTCGGCAACGCGCTGCTCTTGTTTGGCCTGTTCGGTCTGCCCAAGCTGGGCGTGACGGGCGTGGCGCTGTCGAGCATCGTGAGCCGCGCGCTGTGCCTGCTCGTGATGCACCTGTTGGTGCGGCGCGCGACCGGGCTCCACGTTTCGTTCGGCGATTACTTCCGTTTGCCCATGCTCGAGGTGCGCCGCATGCTGCGCATCGGCTTGCCCGCCGCAGGGGAGAACGTCTGCTACTGGACGGCCCTGATGGTGGTCACCACCTTCAACGCGCGGCTCGGCGAGGAAAGCCTGGCCGCAGCCGCCTACGCCATGCAGATCATGGGCTGGGTGATCGTGTTCGCCGATTCGATCGGGCTGGGCACGGAGATCATGATCGGGCACCTGATCGGCCTCGGCGATCTGGAGCGCGCCTATCGCGAACTGTTGCGCAGTTTGCGCCTCGGCATCCTGCTGGCCTGCGTCGCCAGCGTGCTGGTCGCGTTGGCGGCGCCGGCCATCGCCGCAGCCTTCACCACACATGCCGGAACGGCGGTCTTGATCGTGAGCGTGCTGCGGCTCGGCATGCTGCTCGAGCCCGGCCGCGTCTTCAACATCGTCGTGATCAATGCGCTGCGCGCCACGGGCGACGCGCGTTTCCCCCTGTTGTGTGCGATTGCCTCGATGTGGGGCGTATGGGTGCCTCTGGCCTGGCTGCTCGGGCTGCACCTGGGCTGGGGGCTGCCCGGCGTCTGGTTCGCGATGTGCTGCGACGAGTGGCTGCGCGGCATGCTGATGTATCGCCGCTGGAAGCGCAGGAGCTGGGTCGCCCACGCCATGCACAGCCGCCAGGCACTCGCTGAGGCAGCGCCGACGGCCTGAACGGAAACCCCAACCCCTCTCTTCCAACAGGGCCTGGCAGCGATCCGCCATCGTATCACTGGCCTCGCGCGTCAGCGGCTCCGAAAGGCTGCTCTTCGACTGAACCGGCGGTGGCTTGCGACCCGATTCCTACCGTGGTAGGAATATGTCGTGGGGCAACCAGCAGCCAAGCTCTCTGTCAGCGTTCCCGGCGAGCTGGCGGAGGCGGTACGCAAGCGTGTCGGCGCCAAAGGTCTTTCCGGCTTCGTTGCGCGGGCCTTGGCGCATGAACTCGAGCGGGAAGGTGTCGGCTCACTTCTAGTTGAGCTCGAGGAACAGCTTGGGCCGCCGTCTAAGGCCGACTTGGCGCGAGCGCGCAAAGCATGGCCGAAGCGCTGATTCTCGATGCTGAGGCAGTCCATGCTTTGGCGCAGCCGACGACGAGGCGGGTGCTCGCTCAACGTGCTGCCACCATCTTACGAGTTGCTCACCAGAAGCGTGCACTCATTCGGGTGCCGGCGCCCGTGCTGGCGGAAGTCTGCCGCGGTGTCCGGCACGACTCGGCAGTCAATCAGCTGCTGAACAATCCCGGCGTTCGCGTCGTTGAGCTGGACCGCGCTGCTGCGCAGCAAGCCGGGCAAATGCTTGCCCGACTGAAGCTCTCGTCGGCTCATGCAATTGATGCGTTCGTGGTGGCCATTGCCCTTCAGTTCGATACCGCAGTCATTGCCACAGGTGATCCAGACGACATCCGTCGTTTGGCAGCGCCGTTTCCCAAGCTCGGGGTGTTTGCGCTTTGAGGCCCCCGCGATGAAGGCGCGCTGAGAACAGCCAGCGTCGAGTAACGGCTGCGCGCAGCGCTGGCTCGGCTCCCTCCGGCTCGCCCGCACCGGTGAGTGCAGTTCCGACATTCCAGCCGAAGCGCCCGGGCGAGTTGGGTTCAAACTGCCGGATGGGATGCCTCGTGGAGATATTCACCACGCCCCAGGCGGTACAGGCAGTGCTGCCGCAGCGGACTGCTCTCCGGCACGTGCGGGTGTTCGAAGCTGCCGGCCTCTCGCATGCCGAGGCGCCCCATGACAGCGCGCGAGCGGGCGTTTCCGAGCGCCGTAAACGAAACGATCTCGGATAGCCCGAGTCGTTCGAAGCCTGCACGCAGTGCTTCCCGTGCCGCTTCGGTGGCCAGCCCTCTGCCCCAATACTGCACCGCGAGCCGCCACCCAATCTCCACGCATGGCGAGAACGGAAGCTCCGCGGAAGGGACATGGAGACCCACGAAACCCGCGAACTCTCCGCCGGCCTTGCACTCGACCGCCCAGAAACCCCAACCCCTCTCTTCCAACAGGGCCTGGCAGCGATCCGCCATCCTATCGCTGGCCTCGCGCGCCAGCGGCCCCGAAAGATACTCCATGACGCGAGGATCCGAGTTCAGCGCAAAAAACGGGGCTCGGTCCGCCGGCGTCCACTGGCGCAAACGGAGGCGCGCGGTCCCGAGCTCGATCAGCTGCGGCATCTGCTCCTCGTGCTAGCAGTGTACGCTGGGGACCGGAGAGGCCAACCGGCTGCGTTTGTCACGCGGCATCCGCCGGCCGCCGAATGCGCGCCATCAGATGGTTGTCGAGATACGTGGTGCCGTGTTTCCTTCGGCAGCGGAGCCGCCCTTCGTGTTCAAATCCGAGCGATTCGTAGAGCCGAATGGCACCGTCATTGGTTTCGACCACCTCGAGTGCAATCCTCACCAGCCCGCGCGAGTCAGCCCAGTCGAGCAGCGTGCACACCAGTGCTCTGCCCAGGCCTTGCCGCCAGACGTCGCGGCACACCCCGAGACCCAACGTTGCGCCGTGACCGAAGCGCGCCTGGGTCGATCCGTCGAGCGATGCGATGCCGACGGTGCGGCCTTCCACCTCGGCGAGGATGTACAGATCCACCGCAGAGTTCAGCTTTTTGTTCAGGAACTCGGCTGACTCTTCGACGTTGGTCCGGACCTCGCCGGGCTCGGCAGACAGGAACTCCGACTCCAGTGCCATCGCCACGCGCAGGGCAATGGTGGCCGCAGCATCGGCGGGCTCCGCCACGCGAATGGTGGCGGTTCCGGCGCTGATTTCGATGGTCTTGGCTTCGATGCGTGCCACGGTCCTCACTTTCGTGCTCGCGAGCCTGAGCGCGCCCCGACGTCAGGATAACAGGCTGCGGCGCTAGGTCCCCGCTGCCTCGCCGTCGGGGCTGCAGATCACCACGAGATAGCCGTCCAGGTCCCGCAACCACATCTCCCGGTGGCGGGGCGCCGGGTTCACGTGCACGTCTTCCACGACCTGGGCCCGCATCCCTCGCGCGCGGTCGATGGCCGCGTCCAGGTCGTCCAGCTCGAACCAGACCAGGACCCCATGGCCATTCCTGCCGCCGTCGGGATCGATGAGGTTCGGGTGGTCCTCCGCGTTCCAGGCGTGGAGCTGGAGCACCAGCTGGCCCTCTACGAGCAGGCGATCGTAGAGGTGGTCGTGGTCCGACGCCATCAGCTCGCTCGTGCGCGTGGCGCCGAGCAGGGTCGCGTACCAGCGGGCGCTCGCGCGTACGTCACGCACGGCGAGCAGGGGTTGAGGCCGGACGGAGGCGCTCATGCCCTCGAGCCTAGCTCCGACCTGGACGCAGTCAAACGAACACGTCCCGCAAGGCGGGCCGCCACCACCTGCCCCAGGTCCCAGACCGCTGCCGGCGAAAGCTAGCGGTCGTTCATGCCCAGGCCGGCGAGGATCTTGGGGATACACTTCTCGATGCGCGCGGTCCGCGTCTGCGACTGCTTGGCGCTCGTGAAGTGCAGGACATACGCCCGTTGTCGGCCGGGGGTCAGCGCGGCGAAGGCCTTGGCGAGCTTGCGATCCTTGTTCAGGATCTGCGTCAACTCCTCCGGCAGCTCGAGCTCGCGCTTGGCTTTGAAGTCCACGGTGAGCCCTGCCTGCTCCACGGCGATGGCCTCTTTCACATAGTCCTTCAGCATGGCCTTTGTAATCTGAGCCTCGCTGGTGAACTCCAGGCGCAGCGCTGATTGCGTGTTCTCCCCCTGGCTGCGGAGCAGCCCGCGACTGTCCTTGAACAGCGCGCCCTTGAAGAACATGAGGGCGCAGTGCGCTTTGAAGGGCTGGATGATGGCCAGGTTCTTCCCTTCGAACGAGAAGCACGGCTTGCCCCACTTGATCTCTTCGTCGAGCCCACACTCCAGCAAGATCGAGCGCAGCTTCTGGATCTCGCCTTGCCATGCCTTGGCACGGCTCACGAAGGCATCCACCTTGGGATTTTGCGTACTCATACATCACTCCACGCGCAGGTCGTCGATGATGAAGCCGACCGGGTCGGGCTGGGGACCTTCGCAGAGCGGGTTCGCAACGGCGCGCATGAACACGACCTCGCCGGCGGCGTCAGCGGGGAGCTCGATCGTCGCGGTCGTGAGCGGGCCGAGCATCACGTCTTCGAAGTAGATTCTAGCCGGTGTCCTCGCCCCGCTGGCGGGCAGCACTGTGCTGACGATCGCGCCACCAGGGCTGGTGACCAGGAATTCGGCGTCATCCCCGCCGGTCGCACTCGTGGACACCGTCTGATACGAGAAGCGCAGCACGCTGTCACCCGGCGCGATGGCGAGGCGCACGGCGAACTGTGTGCCAAGAAGGCCAGACGCCGAGCCCGGGAAAAGATTGAGACTACGCGCGCCGGCGATGATCGGTGCGCCCATGGGGGACAATACGCGGGCGTTGCTCAGCAACGACTCGCCCTCCAACGATTCGAAGCCGTCTTCGGCGAGGAGCGCTGGCGGCTCCCTCGTGCCGAAGCTGATGTTGCCCTCCACCGTCGGCGGGTTGCCGGCGAAATCGCTGAGGCCGTCGATGTCGACGGCGTACGTCTCAGCGTAGCGGAGCATGACCTTCGGCTTCTCGAACAGGATGCCCACGTCCGCGGGGACTGGGTTCAGCTCGACGACGTCACCACCCGCGCCGCGCAGCAGCAGGGGCCGAGGCAGCGGCTCCGACGACCTGACCGTGAAATGCGTCAGCGGATCGCTGAGGTCGGAGGACGGGTAGAGACCCAAGATCGGGCCCACGGTATCGTTGACGCCGACCAGCGTCATCGGCGCAGAAAAGGTGCTGGTGACGCCGCCGATGACGTTGATGTTCTGGCCGTGTCCGGCTCCCTCCAGCTCGCCCGTCGGGGTCAGCGTGAAATGGAAGTCGTCGTATTCGAAGGCACCGATGGGACACCTGCCCTGGAGCGTCGGGATCGAGACCACGTCTGCGAAGTAAAACGTGCTCGTGCCTGTTTGCATGAGCGTGACCGCAGCGCCGCCCCCATCCACACCCAGGATGGCGAGGGGCGTCTCGGCGTCGAGCAGCATCGTAAAGCGATGGTAGTCCGTGCGGCCACCGCCCGCGCCATCGTCGAAGTGCAGCTGGGTTGTCACCGCGAACGCGAGGCGCCCGGTGAACGGCGGGGCCCACGGGATGGCGGCCAGCGGCTCCGGCTCGAACGGCACGGAGCCGCCCCCGGCGCCCGCGGGTTCACTCGCTCTGCCCGCGTCGGACGCGAGGGAGCTGCCGACGGATCCGCCGACGGAGCTGCCGCCAGCACCGACAACGCCGCTCATCATGCCCTGATCGGACGGAGTGGAGCTCCCGACGGCGCCGGTGACGTCGGGATCCTGAGTTTGGGTGGCTCTGCCACAACCGGCACCGCTCACCGCGACCGCAGCCAGACCGATAGCGAGGACCGATAGCGTTCGCACCGAGCCAGTATGGCTCGAGCGGCGGCGGGCGTCATCCAGGGCGATCAGCGCCGCGACTGCCCCGATTCGAAACGCCGTGACATCGAGCCACCCCTGCCCTCTCCAGCGCAGCATATACCAGGCATGGGGGCTTGCGGCAAGCCCCGGGTCATGCCGCACAGTCCCCGACCTCGAGCGAGAAACGAGAGAATCGGGAGGAGCAGATGCACGACCAATCCGCGCGCAGTGTGGCAGTGACCCAGCATGAGGTGGTGATCGCTGGAGGGGGGCCCACGGGAATGATGTTGGCGGCGGAGCTCGCGCTGGCAAAGGTCGACGTTGCCATCGTCGAGCGGCACGCCAACCGCGATTTCATGGGCTCGCGCGCGGGTGGTCTGCACTCACGCAGCCTCGAGGTGCTCGACCAGCGCGGCATCGTGGAGCGCTTCCTCTCGCAAGGGAAGGTCATGCAGGTGACGGGGTTCGCGCTCAACCGCCTCGACATCAGTGACTTTCCGACTCGCCACAACTATGGGCTCGCGCTGTCGCAGATCCACATCGAGCGCATCCTCGCCGCCTGGGTCGACGAGCTGGCGGTGCCGCTGTACCGCGAACGTGAGCTGACGGACTTTGCCCAGGACGACACCGGCGTCGATATCCAGCTGTCCGACGGCCGAGCGCTGCGGGCGCAGTACCTCGTCGGCTGCGACGGCGGGCGCAGCCTGGTCCGCAAGCAGGCCGGTATCGCCTTTCCGGGCTGGGATCCGTCCGTCAGTTACCTGATTGCGGAGGTCGTGCTGACGGGCGAGCCCGCGTGGGGCGTGCGCAATGGCGACAGAGGCATCCATGCGCTGGGCAAGATGGAGGACGGCAAGCGCACGCGCCTCGTGTTGAGCGAACCGAAGGTCATGTCCGGCGACGAGCCCACGCTCGGTGAGCTGCGCGAGGCGCTGATCGCCGTCTACGGGACCGACTACGGCGTGCACGACGTCACGTTCCTGTCGAGGTTCACGGACACGACCCGCCAGGCGGCGTCCTACCGAGAAAGGCGAGTGCTCCTGGCCGGCGACGCGGCGCACGTGCATGCCCCCACCGGCGGACAGGGACTCAACATCGGCGTCCAGGATGCCGTGAACCTCGGTTGGAAGCTGGCCCAGGTGGTCCGGGGTACAGCACCCGAGAGCCTGCTCGATACCTACCAGGCCGAGCGCCACCCGGTCGGTGCGCGCGTGCTCGACAACACCATGGCGCAAACGGCGTTGATGCGCGGCGACGAGCGGACGATGGCCTTGCGCGGGCACATGACCCAGCTGCTCCTTCTGGACGA
>Ga0315912_10001092_pt1 | contig 36427 bp, 30 predicted proteins | sample VfabasoilMG_FD_204469 | JGI IMG/M metagenome (GOLD analysis project Ga0315912, IMG submission 204469) | Garden soil microbial communities collected in Santa Monica, California, United States - V. faba soil | ecosystem: Environmental > Terrestrial > Soil > Garden | place: USA: California... | reverse complement strand
CGCCCGGCGACGCTCGTCGTGTTTGCAACAGTGCAGTTTTTCTTTCCGTGTCCCCGTGTTCCTCCGTGTCTCCGTGTGAACTGACAAGCAGCCGGGTAGAATGCCCGACGGAGTCCCTATGACCAGATTCAAGGTATGGGTATTTGTCGCCGTCTGTGCCTGCACGCTCTGGCTCGGGCCGGCGCAGGGGCAGTCGCAGCAGGCTGTCGAAGTGGCCGTCCAGGCGGGCCGGCTGATTGATGGCACCAGCACCGCAGTTCGCGAGCGCGTCACCGTGCTGATCGGTGGCGGCAAAGTGATCAGCGTGCAAGACGGGTTTCAGGCGCCGGCTGGCGCGCGCGTGATCGACCTGCGCACGTCGACCGTCATGCCTGGGCTGATCGACGCTCACACCCACATCACGGGCGAAGGCACGGGCAACGCGATTGTGCGCGCGGTGACGGAGACGCCGCTGGACGATGCGGTGCGATCGACGGTGTATGCGAAGCGCACGCTCGAGGCCGGGTTCACGACGATTCGCAATGTGGGTGCCGAAGGCGGCGCGGATGTCGCGCTGAAAAAGGCGATCGAATCCGGTTTGGTCGACGGCCCCCGGATGTGGACGGCACGAACAACGCTTAGCATCACCGGCGGACACGGTGACCAGGGCGGTCTTCGGCCAGACCTCTGGGTCGCGCCAACCTGGATGGACGGCATCGTCGACAGTGCCGACGAGGCCCGGAAAGCCGTGCGCTATCAGCACAAGTACGGCGCCGACTTGATCAAGATCACCGCGACCGGCGGCGTTCTCTCCATCGGAGATTCCGGCGACGCGCAGCAATTCACCGACGAAGAAATGCGCGCCATCGTCGAAGCCTCGCACTTGCTCGGCATGAAAGTGGCCGCGCATGCGCACGGCAAGCGGGGGATCGAAGCCGCGATCAAGGCCGGCGTGGATTCCATCGAGCATGGCACGTACAGCGACGCGGCGACGTTCGCGCTGTTCAAGGAGCACGGCACGTATCTGGTGCCGACGATTCTGGCCGGCAAGACCGTCGCTGAAATGGCGACGGTGCCCGGCTACCTGCATCCGACGGTCCAAGCCAAGGCCGCACGGATTGGGCCGCTGATTCAAGACATGTTCAAGCGCGCGTATGCTGCGGGCGTCAAAGTGGCGTTCGGGACCGATTCCGGCGTGTCGAACCATGGCGAGAACGCGCGTGAGTTTCAGTACATGGTCGAAGCCGGCATGCCGGCCATCGAGGCCATTCTCTCGGCGACGCGCGCGGGTGCGGATTTGATTGGCGCATCCGATCGCATCGGATCGATTCAGGCCGGCCGGTTCGCCGACCTGATCGCGGTGGCCGGCAATCCGCTGACCGACATCGGCGAGATGCGCAAGGTCACGTTTGTCATGAAAGGCGGCGTCGTCTACAAAGGCGCCGCGAAGTAGAACCGGTATGGCCCCTCGACTTCGCTCCGGGCAAGCCGAACCACTGGGCGCCGGTCTCGACTACTTCGATCTTAATTTTCTGGGTGAGCCGGCGATCATCGCGACCGGCCTGCTGCGAGGCGCAGACGGCGTCGCACTGATCGATCCGGGCCCCTCGACCACGCTGGGCACGCTCACGGCCGCGCTGGCGGATCGTGGCGCCAGTGTTACGGACGTTCGGGCGATTCTCCTCACGCACATTCATCTCGATCATGCGGGCGCCGTCGGCACGTTGATCGCGGGTTGTCCCGCGGCCACCGTCTACGTCCACGAGGCCGGCGCGCCGCATCTGGCGGATCCAGCCAAACTGCTCGTCAGCGCGGCCCGCCTCTACGGCGCCGATATGGATCGGCTTTGGGGCGAGGTCAGGCCCGTACCCGCTGACCGCATTCAGGTCATAGGGGACACCACACTGAACGTCGTCGGGCACACCATTGAGGTGGCGAAGACGCCGGGCCACGCGTCGCACCATGTGAGCTTCTTCTTTCCCAACGCCGGCGTGGCGTTTGTCGGTGATACGGCTGGCATCTGCCGGTCGAGTGGCCGAATCGTGTTGCCGCCCACGCCGCCGCCCGACATCGATCTGGAAGCCTGGCGCACGAGCACGCAGCGAATTCTCGCGTGGAATCCGGACACGTTGTTCCTGACCCACTTTGGGCCGCACCGTTCGCCTCGTGTCCATTTCGGCGACATGTGGACGCGCATGGATGACTGGAGCCGCCGCGTTCGCGCACAACTTCAGCAGCCCGGAGACGACGCGGCACGCGCGCGGGCGTTTACCGAGGACGTGATGAACGATCTGGCGCGAGCCACCAGCCGCGAGGAAGCCCTGGCGTACGCGCACGCCGGCCGATTCGATTTCTCTTGGATGGGGTTGGCGAGGTACTGGAAGAAGAGAACCTTGTAACGACGAACGACGACCGACGAACGACGAACGGCGGGCCGCTTTCGCCAAGGCTTCGGCGGGCAAGCTCAGCACGCAGCACCGAGCACAGAGGTCTCCATGCGATTACTCAGGGTTGCCATCATCGTTCTCGCGCTAGGGCCTGGGCTTTTCATGACGTTTGACGGGCTGCGCGCACTCACGGTCGGGGACTATCTGACGCCAACATCGGGTCCGTACGCCGGTCAGCTTGGCCCCTGGGCCGGCGTCGTCAGCGCCGTCGGTCTTACACCACGGTCGACGGTGATGAAGATCATCTTCGTCGTGTTTGGTCTGAGCTGGGTCGGAGTCACGGCCGCGTTCGCGCGTCGTGCACGATGGAGTGTGGGCGCGCTCGCAGGTCTTGCCGTTGCGACCCTTTGGTATCTACCGGTCGGAACGGCCGTGTCCGTGCTGGTGTTAGTCGGTCTGGTGCTGTTACGCCGGCGCGAAGCCGGCCGATAACCAGACGCGAGGCCTGGAGCGAGGCTATCCTTGTCCCGACCCATCCAGAGTTTCAGGAGTTGCTGATTGACGTTCCGAGTTCTCGCAAACGTGGTTGTCGTGCCTCTCGCCATCGTCGGGTTGACCCCGGCATCTGCGCTAGCCGGCCAGCAAACGGCTTCACCTGCAGCAGCCATCGCGCCTGCGCAGGCCCCTCAGAAGGAACCCTCGAAGATCACGTCACCCGACGACGGCTGGTTTGATATCAGCCGGTTTCTCGGCAAGAAATACGGGTTTGTGCCGATTGCCATGCCGATTACCGAGCCGGCGATCGGGTTTGGTGTTGCGGCCGGCATCACGTTCGTCAGCGCACCCAGCGCAGATGCGGCGCGCGACCCGTTCATGCGGCCGAACACCACGGTGGTTGGCGGTCTTGGCACCGACAACGGCACGTGGGCCGGCCTGGCCGCGGACATCCGGCACTGGGGCGACAATCGCGTACAGACGGTTTTCGCCTTCGTCGACGCGTCGGTCAATCTCGATTTCCACGGAACAGGCGAAACGCCATTGGCGAATGGCGCACCGATCACGTACAACCTGCACCCCGTGGCGCTGATTGCCCAGGCGAAGTATCGCGTCGGCAAGTCTCGAACGTGGCTGGGACTGGGCTACGTGTTCTCGAAGACGCTGGTCTCCTTCGACGCGCCAGTCGGCACACCGGGCCTGCCGGACGTGAACAGGGAGTCGAACATCGGCGGGCTCTCCCCGTCGTTGACGTACGACTCGCGTGACGAGTTGTATACGCCGTCCCGTGGCACGTACGTCGAGGCGAGTGCTGGTTTCTACGGCACAGACCTGGGCGGCGACGACGAGTTTCAGAAACTCGGTGTTGTGGCCATGCAGTACGTGCCACTGCACCCGAGATTCACCCTTGGTCTGCGTGGTGACACGGGGTTCACCTACGGCGACGCGCCGTTCTACATCAGGCCGTTTGTGTTGTTGCGCGGCGCTCCGGTAATGCGTTACCAGCGCGACAACCTGGTGCAGGCAGAAGGCGAGGTGCGGTGGCAGTTCTGGAAGCGGTTCAGCGCCGTCGGGTTCGCCGGGTACGGCGTGGTCTGGAACAACCTCGATACGCTCGAGCGCAAGCTGACCGTGACCACAGGTGGCGCCGGCTTCCGCTACGAAATCGCCCGCCAGTACAAGCTGCATATGGGTGCGGACTTCGCCTACGGACCCGACGGCCCCGCGTTCTACATTCAGTTTGGGAGTGCGTGGATTCGGCCGTAAGGCAGGTGACGACGGGTGCTATTTTTTGATCTTGCCAACCCGATCGAAGGCTTCGCGAGCTTTCTTCATTTCCGCGCCGTAGGTTGCCAGGTCGCCGGCGCGCAGCGCTTTTTCGGCCAGGTCCCAGTGGACTTTGACCTCGGCCAGCAGGGAATCGACGGTGGCATCCGCAATCACGCTGGGTGTTGGCGTGGCCAACGGATCGGTTGTTGGCGTCGTCACCACTGACGTTGCGCTGCCTGGCAATCGGTCCGGTGCGAGCGAGGCGGTGACGCTCGATCCGAAGATGCGGCCGAGCGCGCGCGTGAGCGTCTCCGCCATTTCGATCCGGCTCTGGTAGGCGACCACCACCTGTTTCAACTCCGGAATGCGTGCTTCGGACGACTGGAGATAGAGCGGCCGGACGTACAGCAGCGATTCATTGACGGGAATCACCAATAGCGTGCCCCAGATCACTCGCGATCCTTGCTGGTCCCACAGGGTCACCTGCGGCGAAATCACTTCGTCCTGATTGATCCGGCCGACGATGAGCTTGGGGCCGAAGACGAATTTCTGCTTGGGAAACTGGAAGACCAGGAGATGGCCGTAGTGTTCACCGTCGCTGCGCGCCACCATCCAGGCCGACAGGTTTTCTTTGAGCCGCGGCGTGAACGGCAACATCTGGATGAATTCTTCGTGCTTCTCGCCGGGGATGCGCATCACCGTGTAGTACGGCTGCATCGCAATCGATCCGCGCTCAGCCTCGAGGGTCGGCACCTGCCACTGGTCTTCGTTGTTGAAGAAGACCTGCGGATTGGTCATGTGGTAGTTCTGATATTGGGCGGCCTGGATGCTGAAAATGTCTTCCGGATAGCGCACGTGCTTGCGCAGATCCTCTGGCATGGCCGTCATCGGCTGCAGCATCCCCGGAAAAATGCGGGCGAGCGTCTGCGCGATGGGATCGGTGGGTTCGGCGAGATAAAACGAAACCGAGCCGTGGTACGCGTCGATGACAATCTTGACCGAGTTCCGGATGTAGTTGATCCGGCCCTCCTGGAAAGGCGTCTGCGTCGCATAGGGGAAATTGGCGGTCGTCGTGTACGCGTCCTGCATCCAGGCGACGCGGCCGTTCGAGACGACCGGATAGGGATCGGCGTCGAACGCCAGAAACGGTGCGAGCGTTTGCACGCGATCGGCGATGCGCCGGTGGTACATGATGCGGCTTTCCGGCTCGAGCTGATTCGTGAAGAGAATGTCCGTGTCGGTAAAGCGCAGCGCGAACATCAGTCGCCGCCAGAACGTGCCGATGGAGACGCCGCCGGATCCTTCGTAAACGCTGGTCTCGTTGTCGTCGCCCTTCGGGTAATTGAACTCGCGTTGTTTTGTCTTGACCAGCACATAGTTGCTGGACAATTCGCCGAAATAGATGCTCGGCTCGCTCACTTTGAGATTGGCGGTTGAGACCGGCGGCAGGTCCCGAATCAACAGCACCGGCAGGCCTTCGGTCGTCACCTGATTCACGGGCCCGAGGGTGAGGCCGTAGCCGTGCGTGAACATCAGGCGTTCGTTGACCCACGATTTGTTGGGAATGCTTTCTGGATTCAGTTCACGCGCGGATAACATGACCTGCCGGTACTTCCCGTCGATCATGTAGCGGTCGTTGTCCACGCTCGTGAAGTCGTAGTACGGCCGGATCTCCTGAATCTGCCCAAACGTGCGCAGGAGCGGTTCGTGGTCCCACAACCGGACATTCTCGATCGTGGACGCGTTCGCGATGATGTCTTTGGCCGTCAGTTCGGCATCGCCCGAATGCTCGCGCTCTTCGACGCGATCGAGCGCATAGGCGCGTCGCGTGGCATCGATGTTGTTCAGGATGTACGGCCGTTCACGATTGAGCTCGTTCGGCATCACAGAAAAGCGCTGCACGGAGGCCGCGTAGATGCCGCCGCCAATCGTCACGATCAGATAGAGCGAAACTGCGATGGGCAGCGGCCAGCCGCGCCGCGAAAAGCCGTGAACCACGCCGAGGACGGCGCCAAACAGCAGGACGGCGATCGTCAGCCAGATGACCGGCAGCCGCGCGTGCATGTCCACGTAGGACGCGCCGAATCTGACGCCGGTGGACGGCGTCAGCAACATCATGGGGCGCTCGAGCCAGGTGCCCCATGCCAGCACCAGCAGGACCAGGGCGGCGAGCAGACCGATGTGCCGGCGCGCGGACGTGACCAGACGGACGCGCGGCCAGAAGCCCGCCTGCGTACGCGGCTCGATCACGAAGCTGCCCGACAATACGTAGTAAAGGCCGCAGCCGACCAGCGACAGCACCGACACGGCCGTGGCCTGCTGCTGCACCGCGCGCCAGACGGGCAGACGGAACACATAGAACGCCACGTCCAGGCCGAAGAGCGGATCGCTCTGGCCGAACGGCGTGGCGTTGAAGAAATTGAGCCACATCAGCCAGTTGCGCGCACCGGCCACGCCGAGGGCGAGCGCAATGATGGCGGCCACGGGCAACGCCAGCCTCGCAAGTGGACCGGTATCGACGGCAATCGGCCGCCCGTCGGCGCCGGCACCGAACGTGATGCGCGGCCGGGTGATCGATCTCCTGGCAATGCCGAGGTTGGCGAAGAGGAACAGGAAGACGGCCGCGAACGTGGCCGTGAACACCGCGAACTGCGCGTTCAACGTGCGGACGAAAATGCCCTCGTAGCCGAGCTCTTTGAACCACAGCCAGTCCGTGTAGTACTGCACCGACGAAGGCACCACGAACAGCAGTGCGACGCCGAGCAGCATCAAGTTCGGAAGCCGGCGCATGCCTACCGCAACTCCAACGAGGCGACCAGAACGCGGGACGATGTGCCGGGCTTGACGTCCGTCCAGGCGACGATCAGCCGGCGACCGCTGCGGGCCAGGCGCGCGAACCCGCCCGTGCGATCCGGCGTCGCCTCGCTGACCTGCAGCGGTTCGCTCACGCGACCGTCGCGACGAACTTCGCGCAGGACCAGACGGCCGCCGGTCTGCGCGCGCTCGACCGAGGACACGATCACGCGATCGGCCGCGGGCATGGTCATCGCCAAGCGGCCCAGCGTCACGGCGGAGTCCAGACGAATCGGCGCGCCGAACGTGCGCGCGCCATCCGCCGAGAACGCGACAAATGTTTTTGGCGTACCGCCCGCGCCCGTGAACCAGGCGACGGCCGCGGCATTGCCGGCTGCGGTGACCACGGGGCCGTTGACGGGACAGCCCGTAATCTCCCACCCATCCGCATGGACGGTGACGGGCGCAGACCACGCGCCGCTTTCCAAACGCGCGACGGCGGTGTCTCGAATCTCTTTGTCCGATCGGTCACGGTACGCCACCAGCACGGTCTTGCCCGATCGCGCCGCCGACGTCTGGCAGCAGTCGCACACGCGCGCATCGATCACGGCCTCCTCGCCGGCGACCCCGTTCTGAGTATTGATGACCGTCGATCGCAACGTCATGCTGGCGGCATGACCGGCCGTCGCGTGGCCGCCGGCCATGTCTCGTCCGTCCAGCCACGCCAGTCCCACGCCGCCGCGCGGATCGTCGTAGAACGAAACGAAGCCGTGCTCGGTCGCCGATGCATCCTTGTGCGGCGTGATCGTGCGCGTCCAGGTGCGGCCGCTGTCCTTCGACAGCCGAACGCGCACGAAATAGGCCTCGCGACCGGCGGCACGTTCCAGCCAGTGCGCCGCCATCGTGCCGTCAGCCGCGATGAACAGCGACGGAAAATCTGCCCAATTGGCGAGCAGGTTGTTGTCCTCGACGATGGTGATGGGCGCAGACCAAGTGGTGCCGGAGAGGAACGAGGCGCGGAAGCGGTGGCCACCGCCGGTACGCGGCTCGAGCCAGCTGAGCCAGACGCGACCGCGCGCGTCGGTGGTCAGGTTCGGCTCGGCGGATCCGGGTGCGGCGGGCGATACGAGCGAGGCGATCGGACCTCCGAATGCGCCGAGGGCGGGCGTCTGCCCCGCGCCGCCGGCCGGCATCGACAGCATGAGTGCGCAGATCAAAACCCGGATTGGGTGACGGAAGGGCATGGACACTCTAGAATACGTCATGCTCGATATCGGTAGTATCGCCCCTGATTTTGCGCTCGAAAACCAGACTCGGGAGGTCATCAGGCTCTCCGACTTTCGCGGCCGCAAGAACGTGGTCATCGCATTTCACCCGTTCGCGTTTACACCCGTCTGCACGCGCCAGATGCAGAGTTACCAGGCCGCGTGGCCCACGCTGGAATCGCTTGATGTTCAGGTACTCGGCATCAGCACGGACGCGGGCCCCTCAAAGGCCGCGTGGGCGGCGTCGATGGGCGGGCTGCCGTTCGCCGTGCTCGCCGACCATCATCCGCACGGAGCCGTGGCTAGTTCCTACGGTGCGATGGGCAACTTTGGCCTGGCCGAACGCGACATCTTCATCGTGGACAAGTCGGGCCGAATCGCGTGGGCGAAGCACCACGGGATGGACGACGATCCATCGTTGGACGAATTGATGGCGGAGCTGGGGAAGCTCAGGTAAACGACGGGAACGACGAACGACGATAGCTGGGGACGAGCGAATGAGCGCGACCGTGTAGGGGGTCCGGGGGTGAAGCCCCCGGATCAATTTAAAGCTCTCTCAGTGCGGTCGTAATCGGCAACCGCGCGGCTCGGATCGCCGGTAAGAGTCCGCCGACGAAACCCATCAGGAGCGCGTACGTCAGGCCTTGCATCAGCAGCGCGGGCGTGACGGCGAAACCGAATGCGACCTGGCTGAACGTCTGCCAGTTCATCGTGGATGCCTGGTAGCCGTTGAAGACCGCGTAGGCCAGCGCGCCGCCGGCGACGCCACCCACCAGCGCGAGAAACAGCGATTCGCCGATCACCGAGAACAGGACCGGACCCGATCCGAACCCCAGTGCGCGGAGCGTGGCGATTTCGCGCGTCCGCGAGACGACCGCCGAGTACATCGTCAACACCGCGCCAAGGACCGCGCCGATGCCCATCAGAATCGCGATGCCGTAACCAATGGTCTCGATGAGTCGCGTGATCGATCGCGACTGTTCCGCGTAGTAGTCGGACTCGCGCACGACCTGGACGCTCAGCTGGGGGTTCTTGGTCAGGTCGTCTTTGAACGCGGTGAACGCGTCGGCCGAATCGAGTTTGGTCAGCACGGACTGATATGAGTTGCCGCGCGAATAGGCGCCCTGGAGCACGCGGACGTCGCACCACATCTCGGTTTCGGCTACTGATCCGTTTGATTCGAAGACGCCGACGACCGTCCAGCTGGCCTGGCCAGACCGGATAACGTCGCCGGGATTGAGGCCCATGAACTGGCCATTGGCGGACTTGCCGACCACCACTTCGCTGGTGCCGAACGTGAACATCCGGCCCTGAACAATCTTGGCCTCGCCCCTCACAGCCAGAACTGTGCTGTCCACGCCGCGCAGCGGTACGTTGGCCGCCGTGTTCGTCGCTTTGCGATTCAAGTCGATCACGACGAACATTTCCGCGGAAGCCACCGGCTGCGTGCCCTCTTTCTTGACGCCCGCACCGAGCTTGATGAGATCAACCTCGGGGCCGCTGAGACCGCTGGACATTTCGCTGTCGGCGCCGCTGCGCATGACGATCGCGCGATCGACGTGCCCCGCATTCGTCAGCGCATTGCGGAAGCCTTCAGCAATCGACAACACGGCGACCAGCACCACGACCACGCCGGCGATGCCGATGACCGCCACGATCGACGAACTGAACCGCTTGGGGATGGTGTAGAGCCCGACCAGCGTGACGATGAACGCCTGTTTGATGAAGCGCACGACTAACTCCTTCTCAACGCGTCAGAAATGCGCAGGCGCATCGCCCACATCGCCGGCATCGTGCCGGCCAACAGTCCGACCGCGGTCGCAATGGCCAGACCCACGGCCATGTCTCCCGGCCGCAGAAGCCAAATCGGCAGAAACCCTCCGGTCGGATCGCCCCCCTGGCCGATGAGCCACGCCAGGCCGAGGCCGAATCCACCGGCGAGCAAGGCGATCGACACCGATTCGGCCAGCACGAGCGAGAGGATCCGGCCGTCCGTGAATCCAATCGCCTTGAGGGCGCCGATCTCGTTGGTACGTTCGCGCACGGCCAGGGACATCTGGCTGGCGGCAATCAACAGAATCACCAACAGCACGACCGCTGAGATGCTTGTGACCATGAAACCGATGTTGCCGACCTGATTGGCGAATCCGCGCGCCATCTGCTGTTCGGTCTGCGTCTTACTTTCGAACGACGAATTTTCGAACTGCTTGTCGATAGCGCTGGCCACCACCTCCGACTGCTGCGGATCGGACACTTTGATCAGGTACCACCCGGTAATGTCGGCGCCGCCGCGCCGATTCTCGATCAGATAGTCATGCCGGAACAGGAACTGCGTCTTGTCGACTTCCTTCTCGCCGCCGTAAATGCCGACCAGATTGAACTCCCAGACATTGCCGCCATCCTTTGGCCGATTGAACGTCGCCTGAATCGGAATCTTGTCGCCAACCTTCCAGTTGAACCGTGCCGCGAGGTCCTTACCGACGATGCAGCCCTGCCGGTCCGCAAGCCAGGCTTTCATCTGCTCAGGCGGCAGCTTGAACTCCGGGTACATCGCCATGTAACTCACCGGTTCCACCGCGAACTGGAACACGTTGTTCTTCGGATCCTGATAGATGCCGCCGAACCACGACGAATAGCTGACAAGCGACACGCCGGGGGTCGTCTTGATCTTGTCGAGATACGACAGCGGCAGTGGCTGGATGATGCTCATCTTGTTCGTCATCATCAGCCGGTCGGCGCCGGCGACTTCGACGCCCATCGTGAATGCCAGGCGCAGGATCATCAGGACGCCGAACAGCAGGAACGAGACCATGACGGCGAGAAAGGTCAGCGACGTGCGCACCGGCCGTCGCCGCAGATTACGCAGAATCAGCGGCAGGAATTTCATCATGCCTCTCCCTGCAACGTGCCCTTGTCGAGATGCACGGTGCGCTTGGCCCGATCCGCCGCGTGCGGATCGTGCGTCACCATCAGGATGGTCTTGCCATGATCGCGATTGAGAGCCTGGAGCAGGTCGAGAATCTCATCGCCGGCTTTGCGATCGAGATCGCCCGTCGGCTCGTCGCAGAGCAGCAACGTGGGATCGTTGACGATGGCGCGCGCGATGCCGACGCGCTGTTCCTGTCCACCGGACAACTGTCGCGGATAGTGGCGCGCCCGGTCAGCGAGTCCGACTACTTTGAGCGCGATGGCGGCCCGCTTGCGGCGCTCGCTCTTGCCCAGTGACGTGAGCAGCAGCGGCAGCTCGACGTTCCGTTCGGCCGTCAGCACGGGCAGCAGGTTGTACAGCTGAAAGACGAAGCCAATGTGGCGTGACCGCCACTTCGCCAGTTGACCGGCGCCGAGCTTCTCGAGCTGCGACCCGGCGATGTTAATCGACCCGCCCGTGGGCTGGTCCAGGCCGCCGATCAAATTCAGCAGCGTCGTCTTGCCGGATCCCGAGGGACCCATGAGCGCGACGAAATCGCCCTGTTCGACGTCAATCGACACGCCTTTGAGCACGTCGATGCGTTCGTTGCCTCGGGTGAAGTGCTTGTGGACGTCATGCACGCGAACGAGTGAGCTCATGGTCATTTCACCCAATTATTTGATCTTGATCAGCATGCCGGCGGCGAGCGCCGGCGGCGGGGACAACACCACACGATCGCCGGGTTGCAGCCCGGCGATTACTTCGAGCCGATCGCCGTCCGTGCCACCGGTTCGGATGGCACGGCGTTCGACCCGATCGGCCGTCACGACGAAGACGATGCTTTCGGAACCTTCGGCACGAATCGCGGTCTTTGGGACCAGCGGCATGGGCTTGGCGGCCGGCGCCGTGCCACCCGCCATAGCGCCGGTGCCCCTGGCTTCGTCGGCGCCGCGCAGGAACTTCACCTTGATCGACATGTCGGGGAGAATGCGCTTGTCCAGTTGCTTGAAGCCGATTCGGACGAGCACCGTGTTCTTGGCGCGATCACCCGTCGGCACCGGCGTGATGACGAACCCGGGAATCTGCCAGTCGGGGTACGCGTCGAGTACCGCCACGACGTCCATCTTGGGTTCCACGCGGTTGATGTAGTTCTGATTCACGTCCACTTCGATCTCGAGCGATCGCATGTCGACGATGGTGCAGATGCCGGTGCGCGTGAAGCCGCCGCCGGCGGACACCGGCGACACCATTTCACCAGCTTGCGCGTCTCGTGAAATGGCGACGCCGCTGAACGGCGCGCGAATGATCGTGTCATCGAGATTGCTTCGCGCGAAGTCGGCCTGCCGCTCCGCCACGGTCGTTTGCTGGTTCAGGGCCTGAATCCTGGCCGCGATCGAATCGACCTGCGCCTGCGCGGTATCGACTTCGGCCTGCCCGACGATGCCGCCCTTGAACAGGTCGATCGTGCGCTTCAGTGTGACTTTGGCCTCGGCGAGCCGGACCTCACTTTCATCCAGCGTCCGTTTCGACGCGTTGACCTGGGCCTCCGCGAGCGCCAGCGAGGCCTTGGCCGTGACATCGTCCAGACGCGCCAGTACCTGGCCCTCCTGCACGGCCATGCCTTCCTCGACGTTCACTTCGATGACCTTGCCCGTGATCTTCGAGGACACGGTGGCGCGGCGGCGGGCAGTGACGTAGCCCGACGCATCAAGGACCCCGGCCTGGGTGCCGGCCGCCCGCTGGGTAATCGAGGCCACCTCGACCTCAATGGGCCGCTCGCGCGAATACCACGTCCAGCCGGCGAATGCGCCGCCCGCGAGCACGATCAGCAGGATCGCCCACCGAATCCACGGTCCGGACGAGGCTCGCTCGGGCTCCCGTTCAATGCGCAAGGCGGCGAGGTCGTCTTTAAGCTCAGTCATGAAATGTAGGGGGCCCCCAGGGCCCAACCAGTATATGCAGGACGGTTTGACGGATCAGGTCAGACCCGGGATTCGCATTCTGGCTGTGGAATCGGTGAGCGGCGGCCGAGGGTCGGTGAAAGCTCTGAGCGCCTGGGTCTAAAGACCCAGGCCTCCACCGGAAGAGCGCCGTTAATGGAGCCCCGGGTCAGTTGATGGAGCCCCGGGTCTTCAGACCCGGGGAGATCCGCTACCGGCCCGGCACGCCCAGCCAGGCGCGCGAGACGTAGTCGCCCATCGTGATCCCGAACATGATCAGGAGCCAGAAGAAGCCGGCCACGACCACGACCTTGGTCAGCGGCGTGTTGTAGCGCACGCCCATGAAGTAGATCACGACGAGGGACGCCTTCATGACCGCGATGCCCATCGCAATCGGCGTGTTGAGCGCACCGAAGTCGTTAATCGCGGCTACGTACGTCAGGCCGGTCAGGATGATCAGCCCGATGAAGACGGCCACGTAGGTTCGCGTCGGCGTGATGATGTGCGACGTGTGAGTGGACATGCGCGTCTCTACTCTCTAATTTCAGTGGCCTGCGCCGAGGTGCGCGCCCAGCAGATACAACAACGGAAACAGGAAGATCCAAACGATGTCGACGAAGTGCCAGTAGAGGCCGGACACTTCGATGGGCCCGTAGTACTCGGGGGTGAACCGGCCGCGCCACGCCCACACCAGCATGATCAGCATGAGCGCGATGCCCACCACCATGTGGAGTGCGTGAATGCCGGTCATGATGAAGTACAACGAGAAGAACAACTGCTCAGACGACCCAACTACCGGATGCGCCGCGTGAATATGGTCGGCCGGTGGAGCAAACGTCATGCCCAGGCCCGGCACCAGGTGGTGTTCGAACTTCTCGGCGTACTCGAAGTACTTCACGACAAGGAACGTCGCACCAAACCCGATCGTCGCGATCAGATAGCCAACCTGTCCGCGGATCGATCCAATCTGCGCCGATCGCACGGCCATCACCATGGTGAGCGAACTGCAGATCAGCACGACCGTGTTGATGGCGCCCATTTGCACGTTCAGGTGATTGCTCGCCGAGGCCCAGGCGTCCGGGTACCAGTAGCGGTACAGGATGTAGGCCATGAACAGGCCGCCGAAGAACATGATTTCGGTGACCAGGAACACCCACATGCCCAGCGTGGACGCTTCCAGCTGCTGGTCCATGTCGAAGAAATGGTGCTGCAGGCGCGGGTGATGTTCGCCGTGTCCGGCGTCGTGTCCCACGGCCACGCCCGACGTCGTCGAGTTAGCCATGGTGCACCTTGCCCGAGCCCGCGTAGTTGTACGCCGGTTCCGTCACAATCACGTCCTCTTCGAAGTTGAAGGTTGTGGGCGGAGACTGCGTCTTCTCCCACTCGAGACCCTTCGCGCCCCATGGATTCGCCGGCGCAATCGCTCCGCGCTTCAGCGACCACAGCAGATACACGAGGCACAGGCCGTAGCCGAGGCCGAGAATCGTCGCGCCGAACGTCGACGCGATGTTCAGGACCTGGAACTCATCCGGGTACGAGTGGTAGCGCCGCGGCATGCCCATGTAGCCGAGCAGGAACTGCGGGAAGAACGTCATGTTGAACCCGGAGAACACGAGGATCGCCGAGGCTTTCGCGAGCGACTCGGGATACATGCGGCCGGTCATCTTCGGCCACCAGAAGTGGATGCCGCCGAGGAACGCCATGATGGCGCCGCCGACCATGATGTAGTGGAAGTGCGCCACGACGAAGTACGTGTCGGTCAGGTGAATATCGAGGCCGAGCGTCGCGAGGAAGAGCCCGGTCAGGCCGCCGATGAGGAACAGGCCCATGAAGCCAATCACCCAGTAGGTCGGCGATTCCCACGTGACCGAGCCTTTGTACATCGTGGCGGCCCAGTTGAACGTCTTCACGGCTGACGGCACCGCCACGAGCATCGTGATGATGGAGAACACCAGGCCTGCGTAAATCGACTGGCTGCTCACGAACAGATGGTGGCCCCAGACGAGGAAGCCGAGGATCGCGATGGCCAGACTCGAGAACGCCACGAACGCGTAGCCGAAGATCTGCTTGCGCGACACCGCCGCCACCAACTCGCTGACGACGCCCATGCCCGGCAGGATCATGATGTAGACGGCCGGGTGCGAGTAGAACCAGAACAAGTGCTGGAACAGGACCGGGTCGCCGCCGATCTTCGGGTCGAAGATGGGGAAGTGCAGCGTGCGCTCGGCCATGACGAGCAGCAGCGTGATGGCGATGACCGGCGTGCCCAGAATCATCACCAGGCTGGTCGCGTACTGCGCCCAGACGAACAGCGGCAGCCGGAACCACGTGAGGCCGGGCGCGCGCATCCGGTGGATCGTCACGATGAAGTTGAAGCCGGTAAGGATCGACGAGAAGCCGGCGATGAACGCGGCCATCGCGGCCATCGTTACGCTCGTCTGCGAAGCCTGTGTGCTGTACGGCGTATAGAACGTCCAGCCGGTGTCCAGGCCGCCGGTGGCCACCGCGGCAATCGCCAGCGTGCCGCCGATCACATACAGATACCAGCTCAGCAGGTTGATGCGCGGAAACGCCAGATCCTTGGTTCCGCACATGATCGGAATCAGGAAGTTGCCGAGCGTTGCCGGAATCGACGGAATCAGGAAGAAGAAGATCATCACGACGCCGTGCATCGTGAAGAGCTTGTTGTAGGTGTCGGCCGCGACGAAGTCGCCCTTCGGCGTCAGCAGTTCGATGCGGATGCCGAGCGCGAACAGGCCGCCAATCGCAAAGAAGACTGTGATCGAGATGAGGTACAGCATCGCGATGCGCTTGTGGTCCTTGGTGAGGAGCCACGCCGCGAGGCCGTACGGCGCATCCAGATAACTTTGTCGTGCCGGCGCAGTTTCGGTAGCCATGTTATTTCTTCGCCTCCGGCGCGGCCGGTTTCAGCGTCTTGATGTACGCGATGAGCTGCATCAGATTCTCTTCCGTGACCATGCCCTGAAATGTCGGCATGATGCCCTGATAGCCCGCCACGACCTTGGCCTGCGAGTTCATGATTGATTCACGCAGATAGTTCTCGTCGGCGACCACGTTGCGGCCATCGGTCAGCTTCACCGTGCTGCCGTAGACGCCGAGCAGCGACGGCCCGCGGCCCGTGGAGTCCGGCTTGTGACACGTCACGCACGCCAGGTCCGTGAACAGCCGTTCGCCGTTCTCGACCGCCGTGCCGGTCGATCGGCCGCCGGACAGCCACACTTCGTAATCCTGCGGGGTCATGACGATGACCTGTCCGATCATGCCGGAGTGCTTCGTGCCGCAGTATTCGGCGCAGAAGATGTGGTACGTGCCCACCTTCGTCGCCTCGAACCACATGGTCGTCAGCTTGCCCGGGACGGCGTCCATCTTCACGCGGAAGGCGGGCAGCGAAAAGTCGTGCAGCACGTCCTCGGAGCCCAGGGTGATGCGGACCGGCCGACCCGTCGGCACGTGCAATTCGTTGATTTCGCGCACGCCTTCGGGATGCTGAACTTTCCACATCCACTGCTTGCCGACGACGAAGACTTCCATGGCGTTGGCCGGCGGCGTCGCGAGCCGGAAGAAGAGCGAGGCGCCCCAGCCGAACATGACCATCGAGAGGACAAACGGAATGAACGTCCAGCCGAGTTCGAGCGCCAGGGACCCGTGGATGTCCGCGCCGACGTCGTCCGGGTTGCGCCGGCGGAACTTCACGGTGAAGTACCCAATCAGCGCCACGACCAGAATCGTGAAGAAGGCGGAGACCGCGAAGATGAACAGATAGAGCAGGTCCATCTCGACGGAGACCGTCGATGCGCCAGGAGGAAACAGCGGAAAGGGAGTCGACATCTAGCGAGTACCCGTGGTTGCGGTCCGTGCGACCGCGCTGGCCTGCCGTCGCTCGCGACGGAGGGACATGAAGATCCAACCACCGATGACCAGAACGGTGAGCGCGCCGGCCGCGCGCACCATGTTCATGATGGCCAGCCCGTACCGGCCGGTCTCGGGGTCATAGTGGTAGCAGAACAACATCGCCTGATCCGCGACCGAACCAATCTGGCCCGCGGACGCTTCGATCAGCGCAAGCTTCAAGTCCTTCGGCGCGAACTCCACGCCGTAGAGGTACCGGGAGATCCGTCCGTCGGGCGTCAGTACGGTGATGGCCGCCGGATGCGCGAACTGACCCGTCTGCGTGTCCCACGCGTAGCGGAAACCCACCGCGGTGGTGAGGTCCTTGATCGAGGATTCGCGGCCGGTCAGAAAGTGAATGCGGCTGGTATCGGCGGCGCGGATGTACCGGCTGACGAACTGCGTCTTGCGTTCGGTCGCCATTGCGGGCGTTTCGCCCGGATCGAAACTCACCACGACGACGTCGTATTCCTGGCCCGCGGAGAACGACAGGCCCTGCAGCGAACCGGCGAGGCCGTTCAGCACCTGGGTGCACAGCATCGGGCAGCCGTAATAGACGAGCGCCATCACGACCGGACGCTGGCCGAAGAACTGGCCCAGCTTCACCGGCGCGCCGTTCTCATCGCTGAATTCGGCCTCGAGCGGCAATTTCGCATTCGGCTTCTGATCGATGCCGATTTCTTTCAGCGCCGAAACCGGCTGGGACGCCGCCGTACCCGGGTCCGGGCGGCTTCTTCCTGCCTGTGCCATCAGCGGCAACACGCCGGATGACCACACGAGCGCCATGGCGACGAGACACACCCGGGCCGTCGTGGTCCGCGCGCTCCGATGTCCGAGGCGTCTCGACATGCTTACTTCTTCACTTCCTTCGCGGTCTTCACGTCCTTGGCAGCGCCAGCGCCTTTCACGTCCTTGGGGGCGCTCTCTGTTCCGCGTACGGGCAGCCCGTGTTCGAGCAGCAGTTCCTTGGCGCGCTCGATCGGAATCCGGTAGGTGCCCGCGTTCTTGTCCGTCACGCCGTAGGTCGTCAGCGCTTCGTGTTCGTAGGCACGGAGTGCCTCCAGATTCACAGGCTCGCGGACCAGGAGTTTCGGCGCCGGCCCATTCGGCGCGCCGATGGCGACCATGTCCGGATACACACGGCCATTTGCCGCCTGGCGTTCCGTCACGGTCGGCGCCAGCGGCGCGGCCATCGTCGCGGCATCCGGCGCCTGATGTTGCATCGCGCGGAGCAGCACCCACATGAGCAACTGGCAGACCAGCGTCGTGACCGTCAGGATCACGACGAACCAGACGATACCGCTGTAGCTGATGCCGTCACCCTCGACGGGCGCGATTTTGCCGTGGGCTGGCTTAGTGTCCATTGGCGACCGCTTCCTTGAAGTACGGATCCCGCGCCGCGAGCAACGAGCGGCCGGCGAGGTTCCGGAAGAAGAACATCAGCCACAGGCCGCCGATGCCCAGGGCGGCGGCAAAATCCACCCAGCTGATGGACGAACCTTCGTGACGGAAGACCGGACCAATCGTCCACGTGATGTCGACGATGCGCATCACGAGAATCAGCAGCGCGATCCACTTCACCACGTCCGGATTCCGCTTGAAGCTCTGCGAGAGCAACAGCAGGAACGGCAGCGCGAACTGGCCGAAGAGCAGCGCCACGCTGACCGGGTACCACGGCCCGTGCAACCGCTCGAGATAGAAGGGAATCTCTTCCGGCAGATTGGCCGACCAGATGATCAGCAGCTGCGACACCGAGAAGTATGCCCACAACATCACGAACGCAAACATCAGCTTGCCGTGGTCGTGGAATTTCTCGGCGTTGGCGACCTGCGACATCGGCTGGAACTTCACCAGGATCGACAGGACCAGAATGGTGAACGCCATCGTCGAGAGCCCCTGGCCCCCGAGCGTCAGCACGCCGAAGATGGTCGAGTACCAGTGCGGGTCAAGCGACATGACCCAATCGATGCTCATGAAGGTGATCGTGCCGACGTAGAGCACCAGGCCGGGGCCAGAAATCATGCGCGAGCGGCGATCCAGCGGTCCCGGAATCTGCGCGGGCTGTTCGTCCTGTTCTTTCGACCATTTGTTCAGGAAGAACGCCAGGATCGACCAAATGGCGAAGTAGAGCAGCGCGCGGAGGCCGAAGCCTGTGGCATTCAGATACGCGCCCTTCAGATGCAGAACCTCCTGCATCTTCTCGTCGTCCGGACTCGGGCTCACCCATGGATACAGCTTGGCGAGGTTGAACCAGATGGGCAGGAAGAGCAGCGCCATCAGCGGAAGCGTGCGCGTCGAAGCTTCGAGGATGCGCCGCGAAATCATCGTCCAGGCGCCACCGCTGAGGTGCTGGATCATCAGGATACCCAGCGAGCCGAGCGTGATGCCCACCCAGAAGATGTAGCCGATGAGGTACGACTGCCAGAAGGCGTCACCAGCCGACATGTAGCCGGCGGCGGACGCCGCGATGCCGACGACGGCGATGCCGATGGCGCGGGTGCCGAGCCGGCCGAGCTCGGCGCGCGGCCGCGTCATGAGCGCGGCTTCGTCAAAATGCAAATGATGTACGGTCTCGTGCGCCATTACTGCTGTCTCCCGTGCCCGCTGGCTGGCGTCGGCGCGGCCACCGGGACGCCTTCCTTCAACTTGCGCAGCGTGTCGGCCGGCACGTCTTTTTCGGCGGCGGCGTGGCTCAGTTGCAGGGCGCGGACGTACGCCGCGATGCGCCACCGATCCTCGGCGGTAATCTGCGCTTTGTAGTCCGGCATCGCGCCGAATCCGTTCGTCATCACGTCCACGAAGTACCCGATGGGCATCAGGCGGAGACGATCGATGTGGTAGTTGGCGGCCTGCCGGTAGCCACGCTGTACGACCATGCCGTTGCCTTCGCCGGTAGCACCGTGGCAGGGCGAGCAGTAGATGTTGAAGCGATCCTGGCCGCGGTCGAGATCCGCGCGTGTGATGGCGAACGGGAAGACGCCCGCGATCTGGCCGTTGACCTTGCCCGTATGGAGGAGCTCGTCTTCATTCAGCGCCACGCCCGGAGCCGACGTGCGCGACACCGTACCCGCCACAAGCGGCTGCGCCGAACTGCTGTTCGGCAGGAACGCGCTCTTTTCGTACGGATCGTACCGAGGCGCGTCGTGCATATCCTGGCGGCAACCTGAGGCGATCGCCAGGAAAGTCAGAAGTAAGAAGTAAGAAGTCAGAAGTGTGGTGCGGCGCTTCGCGCCGAATCTATTAGAAGAGTTGGCCATCGTCAGCGCGCTCGTCCCTTCTAACTTCTGACTTCTGACTTCTGACTTTTTCAGGTGCATGCTAATTCTCAACTTGCACCACCTCTGTCGCGTTGAGCCCCGAGAGAAACAGCCGCGTCGCGTTCGCGTCGAACCGGGGGTCGCTGGCCTCAATGGCGAGGAAGAACTTGTCCTGCGTGGCCAACTGAAAGCGCGGCGCGTTGAAGACCGGGTGATACGGCTGCGGCAGTCCGTTCAGTGCGATCATGCCGAAGACCGCGGTGAGCGCCGCGAACAGGATGGTCAGCTCGAAGGTCACGGGAATGAACGACACCCACGAGTGATACGGCCGGCCACCGATGTTGAGCGGCAAGTCGATCACTGAGGTCCAGTACTGCAGGCCGTAACCGCTGAGCAGGCCGGTCGCGCCGGCGACGAACACGATGGGCGCCACCAGCCGTTCTTTGAACCCGAGCGCCTCGGAGAGGCCGTGAATCGGGAACGGCGAATAGGCATCGGTCTTCGTGTAGCCGGCGGCGCGGACCTTGACGGCGGCGTCCATCAGCGCCTGCGCGGAATCGAACTCGGCCATCAGGCCGTAGAACGTTGGCGTATTTGACGTGGCGTGGGCCATTAGTGCGACCCTCCTTCCGGCTGCTTCACCCGCGCCTCAGGCAGCATCGTGCGCACCTCGAAGATGGAGATGAGCGGCAGCACGCGAACGAAGAGGAACATCAGCGTCGTGAAGAGGCCGATGGTTCCGAAGAGCGTCATGAAGTCCCAGATCGTCGGGTAATACATGTCCCACGACGAGGGGACGAAATCGCGGTGGAGGCTGGTCACGATGATGACGAAGCGTTCCAGCCACATGCCGACGTTGACGAACATGGCCACGGTGAAGAGGACGCCGATGTTCCGGCGCAACCGCTTCGACCAGAGAATCTGCGGCACGATGAAGTTGCAGAGGAGCAGCACCCAGTACGACCACGCGTAGGGACCGTAGTAGATGCGGTTCTTCAGCATGAACCGCTCGTATTCGTTGCCGCTGTACCAGCCGAAAAACGCTTCGCACGCGTAGCCGTAGACGACGATCATGCCCGTGATCAACGTGATCTTGGCCATGTTCTCGAGGTGGCGCATCGTGATGAAGTCGTGCAGCTTGTACATCGCGCGCAGCGGAATGGCGAGCGTCAGCACCATCGCGAAGCCGGCGTAGATCGCGCCGGCGACGAAGTAGGGCGGGAAGATCGTGGCATGCCAGCCGGGCAGCACCGAGACGGCGAAGTCGAAGCTGACCACCGTGTGCACGGAAAGCACCAGCGGCGTGGAGAGACCGGCGAGGAGCAAGTACGCCTTCTCGTAGCGGACCCAGTGGAACGCCGAGCCGCGCCAGCCGAGCGCGAGCACGCCGAACAGCTTCTTCAGTGCCGGATTCACGGCCTTGTCGCGGAACGTCGCGAGGTCGGGGATCAGGCCGACGAACCAGAACAGCGCCGAAACCGTGCCGTACGTGGAGACGGCGAAGACGTCCCAGATGAGCGGGCTGCGGAAGTTCGGCCACAAGCCCATCGTGTTCGGGTACGGAAACAGCCAGTACGCGGCCAGCCAGGGACGGCCGGTATGGAAGATCGGGAAGATCAGCGCGCACGCGACGGCGAACAGCGTCATCGCTTCCGCGAAACGGTTGATGGACGTACGCCAGTCCTGCTTGAAGAGCAGGAGGATCGCCGAGATCAGCGTGCCGGCGTGGCCGATGCCGATCCACCAGACGAAGTTGATGATGTCGAACGCCCAGCCGACCGGGACGTTGTTGCCCCAGATGCCGACGCCCTTCAGCAGCAGCCAGGAGAGCGCCACGCCGAGGCCCGACAGCAGCGTGAACGCGATCGCAATGATGAAGTACCACGCCAGCGGCGAGTGCTTCGTCAGTACGATCCCCGTCAACTGGTCGGTGATGGACCGGTACGAGTGTCCGGCCGTCAGGACCGGAACCGGTGCTCGGAAGTCGCCTTTCGGGAATTGTGATTCGTCCACGAAACCTCTCCGCTAACCCTGGCTTGCCCGGTTCAGTGCCGGATTCGGATTGCGCACCACGGCGAGATAGCTCGTCCGCGGGCGCGTCCCGAGATCCTCGAGCAAGCCGTAGTCGCGCGTCTGCTGCTTGAGCTTCACGACCCGGCTCGACGGATCGTTCAGGTCGCCAAACACAATGGCGTCGGCCGGACACGCCTGTTCGCAGGCGGTGCGTATGTCGCCGTCCTTCATGTCGCGGCCGTCCGTCTTGGCGTCAATGCGCGCGTGATTGATGCGCTGCACGCAGTACGTGCATTTTTCCATCACGCCGCGGCTGCGGATCGTCACGTCCGGATTGCGCTGCGCGTACAGCTCCGGCGTGTCGAAATCGGCATACAGCATGAAGTTGAACCGCCGCACCTTGTACGGACAGTTGTTCGAGCAGTAGCGCGTGCCCACGCAGCGGTTGTAGACCATGTCGTTCAGGCCTTCGTCGCTGTGCACCGTGGCGGCCACCGGGCAGACGACTTCGCACGGCGCGTTTTCGCACTGCTGACAGGGCAGCGGCTGGTGATACGTGCCCTCGGGCGCGTTCACGTCGCCGGCAAAGTACGTGTCCACGCGCAGCCAGTGCATTTCACGGCTGCGGCTGACCTGCGATTTGCCGACCACCGGAATGTTGTTTTCCGCCACGCAAGCGGCGACGCAAACGCCGCAGCCCGTGCACGCATTCAGATCGATCGACATGCCCCACCGATGCAGCGCGCCCTTCGAATGCGGCTGCTCCTGCGGGTAGAGCGTGATGCTCGAATCCGGGCGGTTGTGGCCCATTTCCTTGACGGCGTCCGGTTTCGCGCGGAATTCCTCGAGCGCGACGACGCGCACCGGGTTGCGGCCTTCCATCAGGAAGTGGTTCTGCGTCGATGCGATTGGATACGTCTCGGAGGTCTTCGTGACCGTGGCGCCGCCGTCGAACCAGGGCGCTTTGGACGTGCGCAGCGGGAACGCATCGACGCCGATCTTGTTCCCCACGCGGCCGGCGCGCTTGCGGCCGTAGCCGAAATGCACCACGACCGTGTCATCCGCGGTGCCCGGGAGCACCCAGACCGGCATCTTGATCGAGCGGCCCTGATAGGCGATCTCGAGAACCGGATTCGAGGCGTTGCCGGAACGGAACACGTCCACGTGCAGATCGCCCGCGGTTTTCGCGCTGATGTAGGCGACGTTGTCCCACGTGACCTTCGACAGCGGCTTCGGCAACTCCTGCAGCCAGGCGTTGTTCGCAAAGCGGCCGTCGAGCACGTTCGGATCCGGCCGGAAAATGATCTCCATGCCGGTACCGGCCTTTGGCGCCGCGGCCGCCGAGGCAGCCGGTGCCGGCGCGGCCGTCGCGCCGCCCAGTATCGACGTCCCGCTGACGAAGCCATCATGCAGCGCGTTCTTCCAGAACGAGTCGGCGTTCGCAAACGCCTGCCCGTCCTTGCGCCGCAACGACGCCCCAGACGACGCAAACGCCGTCGTCCAGAATTCCTTGACGAGATCCATCGGCGCGGTGCCGGGCGTCTCGTTCAGGGCCGCGAGAACCTCAAGTGCCGTGCGGCCGTCGTAAAGCGGCGCGATCAGCGGCTGCAGCAGCGACACTGTGCCGTCGAAGGCCCGCACATCGCCCCAGCTTTCGAGGAAGTGCGCTTCGGGGATGTGCCAGTGACAGAGTTCCGCCGTCTCGTCGTGATAGAGGCCGAGATGAATGCGATTGCCGACTTTGTTCAACGCCTCGGCAAACTTCAGATCCGACGGCGCCGTGAAGACCGGGTTGCCGCCCAGGATGAACAGCACGTCGACTTTGCCGGCGTTCATGTCGCCGACCAGTGCGCTGAGCGACGCGCTGCCGTCAGTGGGCGACGTGACGATGGGCGCCGTGTAGATCACGGTCGCGTTGGTGTTGCCGAGCGCGTCGTTGATGGCGCGCGTGAGCGCATGCACGACCGCCGGCTGGTGGTCGCCGGCGATGACCGCCGATCGCCCCTTGTGCGCCGCCAGATCGGCGCCAACCGCCGCGGCCCATTTCTGCGCATCCGCCGACAACGTGCCGGCCGGCGCGGGCTGTCCCGCGACAGGCGCATTGACCGCCGCCGCGACTGCCGCGGCAAACGCGTGCACATCGCGTGACTTGATCGCGAGCCGGTGATCCGCGTTGCTGCCGGTGACCGTCGGGACGGGCTCAACAACGTAGAGGCGATTCAACTCGTCCTGTGGCGTACCCATGCGGCGCCGCGAAGAGAAGTCCTTCGCGTATCGCACGGATCCTGGGCCAAAACCGAGGAAATCCGCATCGAGCGAGACGACGATGTCCGCCTTGTCGAGTTTGTAGATGGCGTGCGCGGCCGGCGCGCCGTCCTGCGTCGCGCCATAGACGGCGTCCCACTGGTGCCAGCGCGCTTCGGGCATCGACGCCAGAAACGTCTTGAGCTGGGCGGTGAGCGTCGGCGAACTGATCGGTTCCGTCAGGATGCGGAGCGACGCGCCCTTGATCGCGCGCTGGGACGCGACAATCGCCTGGACGGCCGCGAGGAAGCCGCTCCAGGTCTTGACCTCGCCTCGATTCTGAAGCGTTCGGGATCGATCGGGGTCATAGAGCCCCAGGACCGAAGCCTGGCCGAAGAGGTCTGTGCCGCCGAGGCCCGCCGGATGATCCGGATTGCCCTCGAGTTTTGTCGGCCGGCCCATGTGGTTTTCGGCGAGCAACGGCTGGCCGAAACCGCCCATGGGCATGGCGGTCGCGTAGAAGAGCGGACGGCCCGGCACGACTTCCTCGGGCTGCCGGACGTAGGGGACGATCCGTTCTTCGGGCTGCCGGGTGCAGGCACTCACGCCCGCCAGCGCCAGGGACGCACCCATCAGCTTGAGAAAATCGCGGCGGCCGGCCGGATCACTGAACTCGGAGGCCTGTGCGGGGAATTCCCGGCCGACGTATTCCCGGAACTCGGGCGTGTCCGCCAGTTCTTCGAGGCTGCGCCAGTAGGTTCGGCCTTCGAGGCCGTCCAGTCGCGAGCGGATATCAGCGAGATTCATCGTGTGAAATCCTTGGCGTCCCTTAGCGGTGGCACACCGAGCAGCTGGTCATGTGCTCGGGGCTCGAAATGCCGTATTCCTTCTTCAGCTTGAGCCCGAGCTCCAGCTGGGTCGTGTCTGCCGGCACCTTGTAATTCATGTTGAACACTTCACTTCGCGGCCGGAGGAAGTTTTCAGGGGCCTTGTGGCAGCTGATACAGAACTCCATCAATAAGGACTGGGCCTGGTACATCAGCGGCATTTTGTCTACCGGACCGTGGCAGACGTTGCAGCCGACGCCCTGCTTGATGTGGATCTGGTGATTGAAATAAACGAAGTCTGGTAGGTCGTTCACCCGAATCCAGTTCAATGGAGTGCCAGTTCGAAAGCTGGCGCGGACGGGCTCTAATATTGGAGCGTTCGTCCAAATCTGGCTGTGGCAATTCATGCAGGTCTTGGTCGGCGGAATCCCGGCGAACGAGGACTTCTCAACCGACGTATGGCAATACCGGCAGTCGATGCCGACGCCCCCGACGTGGTGGGCGTGACTGAACTGGATGGGCTGTTCGACGAACTCGTTCTGCTTGGTGGCCCAGGACGACCGCATCAGGGTCATGACCAGCCAGCCCCCAAACAGTACTAAGCTGAGGACGCCAAACAGGGTCGAGCGGACAAGTGCGTTGGCACTGCGCGGAAAGATCTGGCTCATAGGCTGTGCGGCGCCCCAAGCCTACATTTATTTTCCGAGCAGGCACAGCCCAAATCCACAGGGGTCACCCCGGAGGACCGAAAACCGGCTTCAAGCTCGAAAAATGGCCTTTCTGTAAGGCACCTGCCGGGCGGGCGACGAACCCGGAAAGGCGCCTATATGATGTGAAATATTTCACAATCCGTCAACTGGGCTCGCATGTAATGACAGGCACTTGTCGGTCAACATGAAGGATGAAATGTTGAGAGCTGCAATGCCGCGTGACCTGTGTGCTCCCAGAGGTGTCTCGATGCGACGAACGTTGTGGTGTGTCCTCGCCCTGGTGGTGATCTTCGGTCTGCCGTCCACCTCGTACGGCCAGCCCGCGCCGATTAGCTACAAGGTGACGTTTCCCGAGCCTGAGCATCATTGGATGCAGGTGGAGATGACCGTCTCAGGTCTGGGGACCGCGCCGCTGCATGCGCGCATGAGCCGGTCGTCACCGGGCCGCTATGCCGTGCATGAGTTTGCGAAGAACATCTTCTCGCTCGAGGCGACGGATAGTGCCGGGAAAAAACTGACGCCGACGCGGCCGGACGTGGACGAGTGGCTGATTGCCGGGCACGACGGATCGGTCCGCATCATCTACAAAATATTCGGCGATCGCGCGGACGGCACGTACTTTGGCGTGGACACGACACACGCGCACTTGAACATGCCGGCCGCATTTCTGTGGGCGGCCGGCCTCGAGAATCGATCGATGCGCGTGACATTCGCGCCGCCTGCCGGCTCGAACTGGAAAGTCGGCACGCAATTGTTCCCGACGGAAGATTCACTGACTTTTACGGCGCCCAACCTTCAGTACTTCATGGATAGTCCGACCGAAGTGTCGAACTTCGTGCTGTCGACGTTCTCGGTGCCCAACGCGGATGGCACGCCCGCCAACTTCCGGTTGGTCACACACACGGACGCCGGCCAGAGCGACGTGGATGAGCTCGCGAAACTGGTGCAGCGGCTGGTGCGCGAGCAGATGATGGTCTTCGGCGAGTTCCCGAAATTCGAGCCGGGCTATTACACGTTTCTCCTGGACTACTCGGCCTGGGGTGACGGTGACGGCATGGAGCACCGGAACAGCACGATGATTTCGGAACCGGGTCTCTCGCTCCGCGACCCGAACAATCGCCGCGCGGCGCTCGACACCATTTCGCACGAGTTCTTCCACACCTGGAACGTCGAACGGATTCGGCCGGTCGGGATCGAGCCGTTCGATTTCTCGCGCGAAAACATCACGTGCTGTTTGTGGCTGGCCGAAGGATTCACCCAGTACTACGGCGAACTCCTGCAGGTGCGCGCCGGCTTCTCGTCGGCCCCGCCGGTCGGGTACGCATCGGGCCTGCTCAATCGATCCGCCCGCAACGTGCGGTCCGCCGTCCAGATGAGCGAGCAGGCGGCCTTCGCGGACGCCGCGACCGCGATTGATCGGAACGACCGGAGTCGCACCTTCATCTCGTATTACGACTACGGCGCCGCGGTCGCGCTCGGCCTCGATCTCGCGATCCGACGCCGCACCGGCGGCGTGGCCACGCTTGACGACTACATGCGGCAGCTCTGGCAGCAGTTCGGTCGATCGGCGGAAGCGCGGGCCGGCTACGTCGGCCGTCCGTACTCGCTCAAAGACCTCCGCGAGGTCCTCGGCGCCCTGGTCAACGACCGCGAATTCGCCGACACGTTCTTCGACAAGTACGTGGAGGGCCGCGAGGCCGCGGACTATGCTGCGCTCCTCGGCCAGGCCGGGTATGTCATCCGGCCGCGATTCCCGGATGGCGGATCGGTGGGCAATTTCCCGACTCAGCAAGCGAGCGGTGGTGTGCTGGTTAGTGGTCTCGTGCCATTCGGCACGCCGGCCTACGACGCGGGTCTGGATCTGGGCGACGTCATTTTGACCATTGGCGGCGAACCGGCCACGACGGCGTCATGGAACGCCCTGCGGCAGAAGAAGCCCGGCGAGTCGGTCGCGCTCACCATCCGGCGGCGTGACGGGAAGACCGTTGAAGCCACGCTGGCCATCACAGCCGATCCCGCGATAGTCATCGACGACCTCGCAACGGCCGGAACGATGACGGCGGATCAGAAAGCGTTTCGGGGTGCCTGGCTAGGCAGCAAGATCAAGTAAGAAACCGTGAAGCAGTAAAGCCAAGCATTTTCTCCACTGCTTCATTGTTGAACCGTGCAGCAGTAAAGAAAAGACACTTCACTGCTTCATGGTTTATTTGATCTTGGCCGTCACGTCGAAGCGGCGATAGTTCGAGTACGTTGCCTCGCAGACGACGATCTCGCGGGGTTCTTCGGAGCTGTCGTAGCGCTCGGTGAAGATCGTGGGCAACCAGAGGCCGAGTCGGGCGTCTGGCGCGTACTCGGTCGTCAGTCTGACTTTGACGCCGCCGCGATCCAGTTCGAATCTTGTCCGCCGGATGACGCCGGTGCCGGCCTCAATGATGATTTCGCCCCTGGCCGGCATCGAGCCCTCGGGGCCGCGCACGAGCGTTGGCTTGCCCCGTTCACTGAAGCCCAGCGTCACCAGCGTCGTGTCGCCATCTTTCACAACCGTCTTCTTCTCGAACTTCACATCGGCCACGCGCCTGGCGTCGAACAACAGGAGCGGGAGCGTCGGTTCGTTGAAGTTCCGCGTGACTTTGCCGATGTTGTAGCGCGCGTTGCGTTCAACAATTTCGCTGGCCACGCCACGCGTGGCCTCACGCCGCGAGAGCAATGCACGGAGATCGTCACGAACCGGCACCGGCGTTCCGTCCACGCGCATGACGTCGCGCACGGCCACCCATTCCTTGTCCACCGGCAGGAACGCGAGGAACAACTCGCTGCGCAATTCACGGGACTGGACCGCAGCGCTGGCCTGGAGGCGCGTCTGGGTGTAGGCCTCGTCGGCGACCAGAAACGCAAACTCCTGCTCATACCGCGCCACGTATTTCGACGCGGCCGCGACGAGTGCTTTGACCGACAAGTCGGGCGCCGAAGACACCGGAGCCCCGGGTCTTGAGACCCGGGGCTCCATCAGTGTCACCGCAAGGGGCAAGGCCGTCAGAACGGCCCAAAACCGGGTCATAAGCGGATCATACTCACATCCGGGAACCCGGGGACAATTAACACCCGCGCAACACCATCGTCACGCCGGAGCAACACCAGGTCCTTACGCTACGTTCCAGTCAGCGCGGAGATTATTCCGCTGGAGGCATCGAGAATGTTGCATCGTCGTTTCTTCACTTCCCTTCGTGTCGCGGCGCTCGCGGCGTTGGTCGTCCTGGCGACGGCCGCCTCGGCGTTGGCCCAGGGGATGTATCTCAAAGAGATCGTCAAGGACGGCCGGATTTATGTGTTCAACATCCAGGCCAACGCCGAGCGGTTTGAAAAGACCGGCGGCGAAATGGGCGTCGGCATCACCATGCTGAACGCGGGGCCGAATGGCGAGACGGTGATTGGCGACAACGAGAAGGCGCTGCAGCTCTACTTCTTCAAGCACAACATTCCAATGGCGGTGCAGGATGCGCCGCCGCCGGCGCCGGCCGCGCTGCCGTGGAAGATTAGCGGACTGGTGTTCGGCGACTACTACGGCTTCGTCGATAACCATCTGTCGACGTTTGAAGACCAGCACGGCATGTGGATTCGCCGCGCGTACTTCACTTACGACCATACGTTCACGCCAACCATCACCACGCGGTTCCGCCTGGAAGCGAACAGCAACGGCAAGCTGGCTTCCCCAGCCGTCGCGGCGACGCCGTACATCAAGGATGCGTATCTGCGCTGGACCTTCTATGGACGGCAGCAGCTGACGGTCGGTATTCAGCCATCGCTGACCTTTGATTTCCTCGAGAGCGTGTGGGGTCTGCGGCATATCGAGAAGACGCCGCTCGACCTCTACCGCATGGATTCCTCGCGCGATACGGGCTTCACGGTCGCCGGTCCCCTGAACGAAAGTCAGACCTTCAAGTACCAGGCGCAGTTCGGCAACGAGTCCGGCCAAAACAACGAAATCGACAAGTTCAAGGCTTACCGGACGGCGGTTCGCTACGAGAAGAATCCCGGCATCACGATTGAGGGCATGGCGGCGATCTTCAATCGTGCGCTGAACGCCGACCGCATCACGGCTCAAGTCTTTGTTGCTTATCGCGCGAAGAAGGCCCGCCTGGGTTTCCAGTACTCGTTCCAGCGGCGCATGGCCGCGGACGGCTCCCCGCTGCCGGATACCGACATGAACGTCATCTCCGGCTTCGGCGTGTGGGACATCAAGCCGCAGAAATACTCCTTGTTCGTCCGTGTGGACCGCATGGACGACCCCTGTGTGGATTGCACGGGCATCGACTATCTGCCGATCGCCGGGAACGGGGCGTTCACGCTGACGATTGCGGGTTTCGAGTACTACATCCACCCGTCGGTGCGGTTCAGCCCGAACGTGGAGCTGGTCAGCTATAGCGAGCCCGTCACCGGGACGAAGGCCGGCAAGGACACCGTCGCGCGGCTGACCTTCTATTGGGTCTGGTAGCCGATGTAACAGCGACGAAACATCGGGCCTGTATTTGTATTAAGGAGTGGATATGAAGCGTGCAGTAATCGCAATCGCGGCCGTCTGTGCCGGCACCATCGTGCTCGGCGCCCAGGCGCTCCGTGTGGACGCGGGCCTGGCCAGCTATGCCAAGGTCAGCGGCGTCTCCGGGAGCCTGAGCAGCGTCGGCTCGGACACGATGAACAACATGATGACGCTCTGGGCCGAGACGTACCAGAAGAACTATCCGAACGTGAAAGTCCAGATCGAAGGCAAGGGATCCGGCACGGCGCCGGCGGCGCTTACGGCCGGTACCTCGCAGTTCGGTCCGATGTCGCGCCCGATGCGGCCCGCCGAGTTCGACGCGTTCGAGTTGAAGTACGGCTACAAGCCCGTCGAGTTGCGGACGTCGTACGACGCGCTCGCAATCTACGTGAGCAAGGACAACCCGATCGAAAAGCTCACGCTGGCGCAGGTCGAAGCGATTTTTTCGAAGACGCGCAAGCGCGGCTACAAAGAAGACATCAAGACGTGGGGCCAGCTCGGGCTCACGGGCGACTGGGCGAACCGGCCCATCAGTCTCTACGGCCGCAACTCCGCCAGCGGCACCTACGGCTTCTTCAAGGAACACACGCTCAAGAACGGCGACTACAAGACCACGGTCAAGGAACAGCCGGGATCCGCCTCAGTCGTGCAGGGCGTGGCGCAGGATCGGTTCGGCATCGGGTATAGCGGCATCGGCTACAAGACGTCCGACGTGAAAGTCGTGCCGCTCTCCGAAGACGGCAAGCTGCCCGCGTCCGACGGATCGTACGCAGACGTGCTGAGCGGCAAGTACCCGCTGTGGCGATTCCTCTACGTCTACATCAACAAAGCGCCCGGCAAGAAGCTTGATCCGCTGGTGGGCGAGTTCGTCAAGCTCATCCTGAGCAAAGAGGGCCAGGAGGCCGTGGTGAAGGATGGGTACTACCCGCTTAACGCCGCGCTCGCGCAGGCAGAATTGGCGAAGATCAAATAGCGTCGCAGCAAGACAGGCGGGCCGGCGGTCATATGTGCCGTTGCTCCGTCTACGGTTTTCCGGGCGGGGCCGCTGGCCCCGCCTCTTTTATTTGTCAAGAGTTCCGTGGCTGACGAGTCTGTTCGGACAAAGATGGCGACCGCGACCAAGCGGATCGCCAGACTGAAGCGCATCGACCGCGCCGCGGTGTTCATCATCACCCTGGGCGGCCTTGGTGTCGTGGTGGGCGTGCTTGGCATGCTGGTCTTCATCGCCGCTGAGGCGGTGCCGATGTTCCGATCCGCCACGCTGACGCCCCATGGCAACGTGCGCGTGGCGGGCGAGCCGGCCACAGCTGCCCCCGCGCTCCAGGCCGTCGGCGTGGACGAATATCGCCGCTACCTGTACGGCATCGATGCCGATGCCAACATCGTGTTCCATCAGACGGATACCGGATCGCCCGCGATCACGCTCCCGATGCCGGGCGTGCCGCCAGGCATGCGCGTGATCGCCTCGTCGCGAAGCTCGATCGGGAATTTTCTCGCCGCCGCCACGGCCGACGGTAATGTGGCCCTCGCGCAGCCGATTTTCACACCGCAGTATCAGAACGAGGCGCTGTCCGGCCTCGATGTGAAAGTGCGCGAACGCGGCGTGGCCAAGCTTGACCTTGGCGGCCGCGCCATCCGCCAGGTCACGTACTACGAAGACGCCGGTCGCAAGTACGTCGCGGCCATCGTCGGCGACGCCGAACTGGCGCTCTGGCGGACCGACGATGCGGGGACGGAATATCGGGCGAAGGCGACGGCACCCGCGGGTGAACACCTGCTGCATGTGCGGGTTGGCCGAAATGATGCGGTCATCGCGGCCAGTGAGAGCGGTCATCTCTACCACTGGGTGTACAGCGAGGACGAGCCGGTGCTGACCGATGTGTCTTCCGTCGCAGCCGAGCCGATCACGGCGCTGGAGTTTCTGCTCGGCGGCACGTCGATCGTGGCGGGCACCGCGAGCGGTCAGGTCACCAACTGGTTTCGAGGCACGATCGGTGACGGCCGTGAGGCCATGTTCAAGGCCCATACCTACGAGCCGCAGGGCGCGGCGGTGATTGCGTTCGCGCCATCGCCGCGGGATCGCAGCTTCGCGGCCGCCGGCTCGGACGGATCGATCGTGCTGCGGCATCAAACGTCGGAGCGGACTCTGGCGCGGGTGACCGGCTCGTCGCCGGCGCGGCGGCTTGTCATCGCGCCCAAAGCCGATTCGATCTTTGCGGTCGGCGAGGGCACATTCGCGGCGATCGACCTGAAGAATCCACATCCCGAAATCAGCTGGCGCGCGCTGTTCGGCAAGGTCTGGTACGAGGGCTACGCCCAGCCGGAATATGTGTGGCAGTCCACGGGCGGGACTGACGACTTCGAACCCAAGCTGAGCTTGATACCGCTCATCTTCGGCACGATCAAAGGCACGCTCTACGCGATGATTTTCGCGATTCCGATCGCGGTGCTGTCGGCGTTGTACACGTCGCAATTCGTGCATCCGTCGATCAAGGCGAAGGTCAAGCCGGCCGTCGAGATCATGGCCGCCCTGCCGAGCGTGGTCATCGGGTTCCTGGCCGGTTTGTATCTGGCGTCGGCGATCGAGAAGAACCTGGTCGGTGTGTTCGTGATGCTGATCCTGATGCCGATCTTCGGCACGTCGGGCGTCCTGATCTGGCGGTTGCTGCCACGACGCGTGTCGGTCGCGCTGCGTGCCGGCACCGAGATCTTTCTGATTGTCCCGTTGCTGTTGCTGGCCGGATGGACGGCGCTGCATGTCGGTCCGTCGGTCGAGGCCTGGCTGTTCGGTGCCGACGCCAGAGGCTGGCTGCAGTCGGCGATGGGCCTGACGTACGACCAGCGCAACTGTCTGGTCGTGGGGCTCGCGATGGGGTTTGCCGTCATCCCGATCATCTTCACGATTTCCGAGGACGCGTTCACCAGCGTGCCGTCGAACCTGACCGCGGCGTCGCTCGCGCTCGGCGCGAGCCGGTGGCAGACGGCCGTGCGCGTGGTGCTGCCGACGGCGAGTCCGGGCGTGTTTTCGGCGGTCATGATCGGCTTCGGCCGCGCGGTCGGCGAGACCATGATCGTGCTGATGGCGACCGGCAACACGCCGGTGATGGACTGGTCCATCTTCAACGGCATCCGGACGCTGTCGGCGAACATCGCCGTGGAGATTCCGGAGGCCGCGCAGGGCGGCACGCTCTATCGGACGCTGTTCCTGGCGGCCGCGCTCCTGTTCGTCATGACGTTCATTATCAACACCGTGGCCGAGCTGATCCGTCAGCGTCTGCGCGAACGGTACAAGGCGATCTGATGTCAGGCTGGCGCGAAACGTTCCGGCGCGGCGACCCCGCGATCTGGCTGGCCGGCACCGGTCTGGGCGTCAGCATTCTGATGATTGGCGGAATGGTCGGGCTCATTCTGTTCAACGGCCTCGGATTCTTCTGGCCCAGGACGCTGACGGAAGCGACGCTCAAGGACGGCACCGTGCTGTTGGGCGAACTCGAGGCGCGCGAGCCGATTCCGGCGCCCGGCACGCCGGATCATCTCAAGCACTTCCGCCTCCAGTTCAAGCTCGGCAACCGCGACTTGACCGGCGCGGACTTCAAGTGGGTCAACGAAGCGGACATCGTCAAGATGGAGCAACCGCTTGATGCGGTGTACGTCGAGCGCCGCACCTATGGCCCATTCATCGGCCGGCTGACGAAGCTCGTGGATGGCGATCGCGACGTCGCGGTTGGCAGCGAGGCGGTGCTCGCGGCGATTCCGGATTGGGTGGCGCGTGCCGAGTCCGACCGCGAGATGTTGCGCGATCTGGAGCGCGGCGAGATCGGTGCCGTCAATTACCGCATCGAACAGGCGCGCCTCGAAATTCGCGCGCTTGATCTGGCCGCGAAGCGGCAGCCCGCTGTCGACCAGACAGCCAGCCGCGCGGAAATTGAGAAGAGGCTGGCCGAACTCAAGGGCGAGTACGCGACGCTCGAGACGAAACTGACCCAGACGGTCGAGGCAGCGTCGCGATCGCGCGTGACGCTCATCGCGTCCAACGGCGAATCGAAAGAGATGCCGACGATCGATGTGTACCGGCTTTACGCGGCCAATCGGCTGTCGATGAGCGGCCGCGCGCGCGTCTACGTCAGCCGCTTGTGGGAATTCCTTTCGGGGGATCCGCGCGAATCCAATACGGAGGGCGGCATCTTTCCGGCCATTTTCGGCACCGTGATGATGGTGCTGATCATGAGCGTGGTCGCCGTACCGTTCGGCGTGCTGGCGGCGCTCTACCTGCGTGAGTATGCACGGCAGGGCCCGCTGGTCCGGCTCGTCCGCATTGCGGTGAACAACCTCGCGGGCGTGCCCTCGATCGTCTTCGGCGTGTTCGGCCTCGGGTTCTTCGTCTACTTCGTCGGCGGCGCGATCGATCGGGCCTTCTTTCCCGAGAGTCTCCCCACGCCCACGTTCGGCACGGGCGGAATTCTCTGGGCCTCGCTCACGCTCAGCATCCTGAGCGTACCCGTCGTGATCGTGGCGGCGGAGGAAGCCTTGTCCGCCGTGCCCCGTTCGATGCGCGAGGCATCGCTCGCCACGGGCGCGACCAAGTTCCAGACTATCCTGCGCGTCGTCCTGCCCTCGGCTGCGCCCGGCATTCTCACCGGCCTCATTCTCGCGATGGCGCGTGGCGCCGGCGAGGTCGCGCCGCTCATGATTACCGGCGTCGTCAAACTCGCGCCGGACATGCCGATCGACGGGTTCTTTCCGTACGTGCATCTGGAACGCAAGTTCATGCACCTCGGGTTTCACATCTACGACGTCGGGTTCCAGAGTCCGAACGTCGAAGCGGCCAAGCCGATGGTCTATGCGACAGCGGTGCTGCTGCTCGTGATTGTGGTTCTGTTGAATCTGACCGCCATCGTCGTGCGCAATCGACTGCGGAAGAAGTATCAGACGTCGGCGTTTTCATAAGGTATGGACTCGACAGGATCCGTTATGGCTGAGGACAGGGAGACATCGAGCAGCGTCATCCGGACCGCCACGTCCGGCGTGACGTTTGCCGCCGCCACGGCGTCCGTCGGCGAACCGGCGATCGTGATCCGCAACGGCAACCTCTGGTACGGCCAGAACCAGGCGCTGCACGACATCACGATGGACATTCCGGCGAAGCAGGCGACGGCCTTCATCGGCCCGTCCGGATGCGGCAAATCCACGCTCCTGCGTTGCCTGAACCGGATGAATGATCTGGTGGACAACGTGCGCATCACCGGCGAGTTCCTGATGCACGGCCAGAACATCAATGCCCAGACGACCGATGTGATTGACGTACGGCGCCGCGTCGGGATGGTGTTTCAGAAATCGAATCCGCTGCCGAAGTCCATCTTCGAGAACGTCGTCTATGGCCTGCGCATCGCCGGCATCCGGGATAAGAACACGCTGGAGTCGGCGTGCGAGCGATCGCTGCGCAGCGCCGCGTTGTGGGACGAGGTGAAAGACCGGCTGAACACGAGCGGCCTGTCGCTGTCCGGGGGCCAGCAGCAGCGCCTTTGTATCGCGCGTGCGATCGCGATTGAGCCGGAAATCATCCTGATGGACGAGCCGTGTTCCGCGCTCGACCCGATTGCGACGTTGAAGATCGAAGAGCTCATCTATGAACTCAAGTCGGACTACACGATCGTCATCGTGACGCACAATTTGCAGCAGGCGGCCCGCGTCTCGGACAAGACCGCGTTCTTCTGGCTGGGCCGGCTGGTCGAGCACAGCAATACGGCCGATCTCTTCACGAACCCCAAGCAGAAACACACCGAGGACTACATCACCGGCCGGTTCGGGTAGTAGATTTCCACAGGGGGGGTCAGGCCCGTTTTCCACAGGTTGTTCGGTCTTGGCCCTAGCCTGTGGAAAACGGGCCTGACCCC
>Ga0315912_10001090_pt1 | contig 36455 bp, 52 predicted proteins | sample VfabasoilMG_FD_204469 | JGI IMG/M metagenome (GOLD analysis project Ga0315912, IMG submission 204469) | Garden soil microbial communities collected in Santa Monica, California, United States - V. faba soil | ecosystem: Environmental > Terrestrial > Soil > Garden | place: USA: California... | reverse complement strand
ACATCGCGATCGCTGGCGTGCAGTCCTACGCGAGCGCTGCGACTCGGAGCATCGACAAGCAGGAACTCCTCCAAGGCATCAATCGTAGCCAGCAGGGGCTCTCCCTCGGCCTGACCGGGGAGTAGCCACGTCTGATCCCACTGCATCGAATCGCCCCCCGGCAGCTCGCGCCGCCGGGGGGCTTCGTTTGTTCGGATGGAGCATGTCGGATCAGGCCGGCGTGTAGCTCGACTGGTTGACCTGCGCCAGCACCGCCATGTCCGGGTCGCTGTCGTACCAGACCTCGAGGTCGAGCCCGAACGTGGACGCGAGCCCTCCTCCCGGCGCGGTGATCGACGCGACCACGAAGTCCATGAAGAACGGCAAGAACGCCGCTCCCAGCGTCTGGTCGCCGCAGTAGAGCGCCACGGTCTGCCCGTTCGCCTGCTGCAGCGTGACCGGCGCGGTGCCCCGCTGCGTGAAACCTTGTCCAGCGGTGCTCACGAACGTACCGCTGGCGAGGTTGCCGACCTTGAACGCGATCGCCGCGGCCGACTCGTTCGCACCCGAGCGAAGTCGCTGGACGACCATGATCGCACCCCGGCAGGGGACCGCGAGCGAATCGCGCACCTGTGATGCCGTGAACGCCCCGGTGAGGACGTTCGGATACTTCTTCATGAAGAAGCCCATGCTTCCCTCCCTACGGTTGACGGCGCCCGGCGCCGCGCGGTCAGTGCGACTTGCCGTTGCGGGCCGGCGCGGCGCCGGCGTGACCGTTGACTCGAGCGGCAACCGCCGCGGGCAGTGACTCGCGTGGACCGGCGCGGCGCGTGCCGGCCTCATCGCCGGCCTCCTCGTCCTGGCCCTCGTCGTCGTCCTGCTCTTCGTCCGGCGGCGCCGGCTTCGGTGCTTTCGCCACGCGCTGGAGGTCCTGCCCGTAGCGCTTCGCGAGCAGCTGCTCGTCGCGACGCTCCTCGAGGATGTCCTCGATGTCCTCGCCGCGCTCCGCGAGGATCCGCGTAACCGAGGTGAGCCCCAGATCGAGCTCCATCTCGGACGCCTGCACGTCCTTCAGCGGGTCGACCCACGGCCAGCCGCGCGGGATCCAGCGGTGCGCGGTGTAGCGGCGCCAGTCGCGGCCGTCCAGCGGCAGCTCGCCGGCGAGCATCGCCGCCTGCAGCCAGCGTTCGAAGATCGGCTGCAGGAAGGCCTCGATCCACCAGATCTGCAGCGCGCGCCAGAGGTCGCGGTCCACGAGCTGGGCCGCGCGCATGCTCGAGTAGTTTGCCTCGGCGTAGTCACTCGCCAGCTGGGCGTAGTTGACACCCAGGCAGGCCGCCACGTGGCGCTTGATGTCCTTGGTGAAGTCGGTGAACGCGTCGGAGGGCTGGCTCGGCGTGAACGCCGAGAGTTTCTCGCCCGGTGCCAGGCGCGTAATCGTGCCGGGTTCGATCTCGGTCTCGACCGGCTCCGCGCCGCCGTCGGGGCTCTCGTCGGCGCCGGCAAGGGACTCGTCGGTCTGCTCGACGAATGCCATCTGCCCGGCGCCGGCGCGCGCCCCCACGAGCACCGCCTCGATGAAGCCGTTCAGGTGCTGCCCGGGCACGATCGCCGGCGCGAACCACGAGATGCCGCGCGCCTGGTTGAAGCGCTCCGAGATGTAGGCGTGGAGCACCTCGCTCGCGGGCACGCGCACCGTCTGCCGGCTGTAGAACGCGTTCGAGTAGAGGCCTTCCATGACGTGGTAGGCGAGCGGGCGGCCCACACCGTCCACCTCGACGCCCAGCCAGACCTCGCTCCCCTCGACGGGGAACGACGTGGACAGCCGGTCGTCGATCACGTCCGCGTCCAGCCCCTGGAGCGACAGGCCGTGCGGTTCGTCGGGGCCGACGATCGGGCGGATGAAGGTCTCGCCGTCGGTGATCGCCGTGCGGAAGGACAGGCGCTCGAAGGCCGAGAACGTCATTCGGCGGTCGATGGACACCCGCTGGGCGCGCCACCGGTTCCAGGCGGCCTCGATCACCGCGTTCGCGCGCTCGTCCAGGTTGCCGCTCGCGTCACGGACCTGAGCCTGCAGACGCATCCCGCGCGGGCCCAGCACGTTGGTGGTGGCCAGGCGGATGAACTGGGTTGCGAGGCCCTCGTTGCGCCCGAGGTCGCGCGCGCGCGCGCGCAGGGTGCGCAGTGCGCCGCGCAGCTCCTCGACCGGCGGCTGGGTGCGCGGGTTGAAGTCGCCGAAGAGCCGCGAGGTCTCGGCCCCTCGGTAGACACTGCGCACGGTGCGGGTGGGTCGGTGACCACCGGCGCGCCCCGCCTGCTCGGCCGAGCTCAGGACCTTCCAAGCCGCCATCGCGCGCTGGAACAACGGGAGTTTCGCCATGATCTAGGACCTCGTGAAGCGCGTGCGGAAGTTCTGGCCGATCCTGCCGCCGTTCCTCTGGCGCTGGATGCTCACCTTGAGCGCGTTCCGGATGCGCAGCAGCTCGCTGCGGCTCATCCGCGAGACGGACCGGCCGTGGATCTGGTAGGTCTCGATGTCACTCGTGAGGCTGCCGGAGAGCGCGGCCTCGACAACGGCCAGCGTCTTCTCCTCCCACGTCTGCAGTGCGCCTGGGGCGGCCGTCGCGAGGTTTGGCTTCACGATCAGCTGCCCGCAGGCGGCGTCGTAGACCTCCGCACCATTGGTGACGCGCTCGACCCACTGGTACTGCCCGGGCTCGAGGTCGTCCGTGTCCGAGGTGGCCAGCGTCACGACGAAGGACGCTCCGCTCGTGACCGCGTTCTTTGAGAGCTTCGACTTGCCCGCGATGTGGAGCGCCATCGACCAGCCCGCGTTCGCGGGGTAGTCGGCGAACGCCTTCGTGTAGGCGACGTAGGTCCCGTTCGTAATCGTATCGGGCAGCGCGCTGAGATTCGGCATGCGCGCAGCATGCACATCGGAGGGGGCGGGGAACATTCAAGTTATTCTGTAATGGCGTCAGCGCTCTCGCCTCGCACAAGGTCACGCCCGTGAGGTCGGAGCGCGCGGGCATCCCGCGAGTGGCTCCGGCCGGTGATGGCAGTCGAACCGGACGCGAGGACCCCGCGGATGAGCGCGAAGCAGGAAGCCCAGCAGAAGAGCTTCCCGATCCAGGTGGTGACGTACTCGATCCTCGAGTGCACCCGCCGCGTGCGCGCGCTGGCTGGCGCCGACGGTGAGACCGCCGGTGAGGACGTCGTCTACGACGTCATCCTCAGCACCGAGCACCCGGTCGAGAAGTCCTGGTGCATCGAGACGCTGAGCCACAAGAAGAGCGCCGTCGACATGTCGTACGCGCGCAGTGGGCTCTCGCTGCTCCTGGAGCACGGCGTGCGGAACCTCGACCAGATGGCGGCCGGGATCATCGACCCGCTCCTGCACGTCGGCGTGATCGAGGAGGTCGCGACCGTCGACGACACGAAGCTCAAGGGCGCGCTGCGCTTCTCGAAGAGCGCCCTGGCGCAGGAGATCGAGCGCGACGTGAACGACCGCACCCGGCGCTTCATCTCGGTCGGGTACATCAAGCGCAAGTGGAAGCTGGTGAAGCCCGCCGGCCCCAATGGGGAGAAGGAAGAGTACCTGGTCACACGCTGGACCCCGGTGGAGGGCTCGATTGTGAGCATTCCAGCGGATCCCAACGCGAAGGTCGGACGTTCGGCAGGGGGCTCGGTCGAGTACCCCGTCGAGCTGGAGTCGGATAACCCCGCAGCGGAGGAACCCAAGATGGAGCCGAACAAGGAAGCCCCCCCGGCTGGCGCCACCGCGACCAGCCCCGAGGTCCCCGCTCCGGGCGGCGTCGATACGCGATCGCTGAACGGTGGCGGTGCCCCCCCGGACCGCAACAAGGAGATCGCCGAGCTCGTGCGGCTGTGCGAGTCGAACGGTGTCGCACACCGCGCGGCCGAGTTCATCGAGCGGGGCGTCTCGTTGAAGGACGCCGGCCTCGAGATCCTGCGCGAGCGCAGGAGCGTGCCGACGAATGGCACGGCCGCCGAGATCCTCGATGGCCTGAAGGCGAAGGACCGGAAGCGCTACTCCGTCTCGCGCGCCCTGGACATGCTGTGCCGGCGCGTGGCGAACGGCACCACGTTCGACGGCGTCGAGGGCGAGGTGCACCAGCACCTGGAGAAGCGCCAGCGCGACTCCGGGATCCAGACGCAGGGCGGCATCATCCTGCCCGTCAGCATGGGTGGCGACATCGAGCGCCGCACCATGACGACGAACCAGGCGGCGAAGGGCGCCGAGCTCGTCTTCGACCAGCCCGGCGAGCTGATCGAGTTCCTCCGGAACGCCTCGGTCCTCTTCCGCATGGGCGGCCGACTGCTCTCCGGCCTCTCCGGCGGGAACATCCCGTTCCCGAAGCAGACCGGCACCGTCACGGTGACCTGGCCGGGTGAGAACCCGGCGAGCCCGGTCAGCCCGACCGACGTCGCCACCGGCACGGTCACGCTCGCGCCGAAGACGATGGCCGGCGGCTGCCAGATCTCGCGGCAGCTGCTGCGCCAGTCGTCCTTCGACTCCGAGCAGATGATCCGCCAGGACCTGGCCGAGGGTCACGGTGCCGCCTTCGAGCGCGGCGCGTTCCACGGCAAGGGCGCCGGCGGCGAGCTCACCGGCATCTACGTGGCACCGGACGTCGGCGCGGTCGGCATGGCCAACGTCGTGCCGACGTGGGTCAAGTGCACGGACATGATCGCGGCCCTGGGCAACGCCAATGCCCTGAAGGGCAAGCTGGGCTTCATCACCACGCCCGGCATCGCGAGCCGTCTGGCGGCCACCCTCATGGCCTCGGCGGCCGGGGCGGCGTTCATCTGGTCGGGCCGTGTCGAGGATGGGCAGATCGGCGGCTACCCCGCCATGGCCTCGAACAACGTCCTCGGCAACCTGGGCGCCGGTGCGGATGAGCACGGCTTCATGTTCGGCAACTGGCAGGAGGTCGTCGCGGGCATGTGGGGCGACATCGAGATCACGGTGGATCCCTACACCGCCGCCGGCAGCGGGCTGGTGAAGTTCTTCAGCTGGCAGCTCGGCGACGTCGTGCTGCGCCACGGCCAGTCGTTCTGCAAGGCCACGGCGGCCAAGGTCGCGTAAGACCGCTAGCGGAGCGGGGGAACCGGCGGCGCGAGCTGCCGGCCCCCGACCGCGCGGTCTCCAGCGAGGAGACTCCCATGCCCAAGTTCCACGTGAAGCGATCCCACTGCCTCGGAGGCGGCGTCGACGTCTACGAGGGCCAGGTCGTCGAGCTCGACGAGAAGCGGGCCGGCTACCGCGTCGCCATGGGGTGGCTGATCCCCGTTGGCGAGTCGGCGGCCGAGCCGGCCCCGCTCGAGGCTCAACCGTCCGAACCGGCCCCGGCCGAGTCGGAACCCGAGAGCGGGCCCGGGGACGCGCCCGAGGGCGAACCCGAAGGCGAGGGCGAGCCTGGCGATGCACCTCCGGCGCACGAGTTCGCCGGCCGGCAGTCCGGATCCCGGAAGTCGAAGCCCCGCTGAGCGCGGGGCACAACCCAACACCCGCACGCCGCTTCGCGCGGCAGGAGACAGCAATATGACCGCGACCATCAACGCGTTCGTGCGAGGGATCTTCAACTCCCTGTTCCCGCCGGCCGCGCGCACCACCACCGCGAACGGCACCGGCGTCGACCTCGTGGCTCTCGAGGGCGTCGCCGCCGTGTTCCTCGACTCGGCGGCCGGCACCGGCACCACGCCCACGATGACCGTGAAGCTCCAGCACTCGGACGACGACGGCAGTGCGGACGCCTACGCCGACATCTCCGGGGCCACGTTCGCCCAGGTCACCACGGCGGCGTCGAAGCAGACGATCACCGTCGACCTGAGCCAGGCGAAGCGCTGGATCCGCGCCGTGACGACGATCGGCGGCACCTCGCCGTCGTTCACGTTCTCCGTCTGCATCGCGGGGCAGCAGAAGTACCAGAGCTGACGTCATGACGTTCTTCCGGGCGAGTGACATCGACGACCTGATCGCCACGTGCGGCGGTCTCGATGTCACGCTCGGAGCGACCACGGTCAAGGGCCTGATCGACATCGCGGACGAGTCGATCGAGTCGGGCCAGGCCGCAACGTTCTACGGGAAGGTGGTCACCATCGCGGTGAAGACAGGGACACTGCCCGGCCTCGCCGAAGGGGCAGCCCTCACCGCCGATGGTGTCGCCTACCGAGTCCAGCGGGTAGTCCAGATCGATGACGGAGCACTCACGGTGATCAACGCGGTGCGGACGGCCTAGGCACGGGGGAGAGGGCGACGGATGGCGGGCGAAGATCTCGAGATTCAGATGCTGGACCAGATCGAGATCGAGCTCTCGAAGATCGCCGTAGACACCTCGATCAACTGGGTCACGACCACTCCGGTACCCCCGAGGATGGGGGTCCCAGGAGACCCTGTTCCCGCGCCGAACACCATGGCGCTCTACGTGCAGCACGTGAACAGCAACGTCGGGAGTGACGGTGTCGCCACCTGCCAACACATGCTGGACGCCACGTTCCACATCTGGTGCGCGAGCTCATACGAGGACGGACAGAGCCGGATGCTCAAGCTCAAGTCCGACGTCATCACCGCGCTCCTCGCGGCCCGGGGGACGTTCCGCGAGCGGTTCTCATACGGGCTCGTGCTCGGGGCGTTCTCCTTCAGCGCCGACGAGGCGTTCGTGCGCGCCGGCTGCGCCCTGGGCATCCAGGAGATCCACATCCACGCGCTGGTCCCCGAGATCGCGGAGGACGACATGACCGAGGCCCAGGTCCTCGCGCTGATCCACCAGGAGTTGATGACGCCCGGCAAGTACCGCGTCCGGGACACGTTCTACCCGGTCTCCGCTCAGAGCGTGAACCAGCCCGGCCGAAGGACGACTGGCTTCAGCGAGCAGACCTACGGAGCCCTCCGCGGAATCTCGCTTCCCGGTGCAACCGCGAATGCGATCTACGAGGTTGTCGAGAACCCCTACGTCTCAGCGAGCCAGTTCGCGATGTTCAATCAAGAGTGGATCATCCAAGCCGTGATCAATCGCGGCAACCACCAAGGGGTCATCTCCGGGAACGTATTCACCGGTATCGAGCTCGGGTCGTTCGGTCTGAACACCTCACCGGCCAACTGGCTCACCACGACCGACGGCAGTGCGGGTGGGTGTATCCAGATGCGATACAACCACGTCAGCGCCAAGTTCGAGCTTTCGATCTTCCTCGACAACGGCGAGCCGGCGATCGTGACCGAGTTCCCGGTCAATCCAGTATTCGGTCCGGATCTCTTCCAGAAAGAGTTCCGCATGCACTACCGGCCCTCACGTATCACCGGCGTGGGCAGTTCGCCGACCATCGACTGCTACCTGAACGGCGAACTCATGCTGTCGCACGTCTGCCCGACTGACGAGTTCCACAACCCGGAGATGTTCGCGACGCCGACGTTGGGCCCGGGCTACTTCCTGTGCAACGGCACGGGGCCGACCACTTTGTCCGAGACGGGCTTCTACGACTTCCGGGTCTACCAGCCGGACTTCTACGACCACCCGAACCCGCCGAACCCACTGTCGTAATCGCACTCCACGCGCGCCGCTCCGTGCTGCGCCCCGAACCTGAAGCAAGGAGGAACCCATGGGCGTCCCTGGCGCTGGCTGGAAGAGCTACATCCAGCTCGGCAAGGAGAGCACGTACGGCACCGCGATCGCGGCCACGCACAAGCTGGCCGCGCTGAACTCAGGCCTCAAGCTCGATGCCCCACCCATCGAGGATGCACTCATGAGCGGTGTGGCCTGGGAGCGTACGACCGCCAAGCCGCCGAGGCGTGTCATGGGCAGCTTCGCGACGCACCTGACGTTTGACGGCCTCCTCGAGCTGTTGCGTGGCGTGTTCGGTACTTACGCGTCGAGCACTGTCGAGACCGGCGTGCGCGACCACACGTTCAAGATTGGCCCGCTGCTCAACGGCTTCACCGTCCAGGAGATCGTCGGCGACGTCACCGCTGGCACGTGCTTCCGCTCGACCGGGGTCAAGTTCGACAAGTTCACTCTGCGCGGCACCGCTGGTCAGGGGGTCGAGTCGGTCGTCGGGGTGGAGTTCGGCTGCATCGGCCAGGACCGCGTGAGCAACCAGACGCCCACCCCCTCGCTGTCGTTCCCGCCCTACTTCCCGGTCCAGTTCAGCTCGGACACCACGAACATGCTCGTCGTCGACGACGGCAGCGTGGACTCGGCCGCGGACATCCGGCTGCGCAGCTTCGAGTTCACGCTCGAGAACATGCTGAGCGACGACCGCTGGTTCGGCTCTGGCACCACCGTCGACGAGCCCCTGCGCCGCGGGAGGATCAGGGCCACGTTCAAGCTGATGCAGGAATTCCAGACCCGCACGCAGTTCGATAACTATCGGCTGAACACCATCGGCTCGCCCCGCCTGGTGTTCCAGCACCCGACGACGATCGGCTCGGCCAGCAAGCGCGAGTTCGAGATCCGTGCGAACCAGGCGATCCTGCTGGAAGACCCTACGCCACCGGTCGACGCTCCGGACAACTTGCTGATCGCGACGGCGACGTGGAAGGCCATCTTCGACGGGGTCGACGGCGCGGAGGCCTCGCCGGTCGTCTGTCGCGTGCGCAGCACGGATGCCGCCCTGGCGTAACCGCACCGGTGGGCCGGCGGGTGCGGAGAGCGCAATCCCCCATTCGCCTCCCCCCGCCGTGCCCACCACTTCTCAAGGGGGATGAGATGGCGAAGTCGAAGCCGGCTGCGAAGCCGCAGCTGAAGCTGTCCATGGCGAAGGCGATGCCGGAGCGAGTGCGTCTAGTCGAGCTCGCATCGGTGGATGCCGACGGCGATCCATACGTCGTGCGCTGCGAGGCCTTCGACTCGATCGAGGCGGCAAAGGTCATGCGGCGACTGTCAGGTGCCACGCCGAAGATGGGGCCCAAGGACGACGTCGCTGGTGTGGATAGCGACAAGCTACCAATGGTGCTCGAGGTTGCTCGGCAACTCATCGAGCGCGGCACGGCCTTGGCTGGCCCGGCCGGCGCGTTCGTGCGGCCGGCGTTCTGGTTCGACGAGAACGTGCCGCGTCACGACCTGTCTGTCGATGGGCGATGCCTGCCCGCCACCGATGTCTTCGTGTTGGGCAGCGTGATTGCAGGTCTCTGCGGCTATGGGGAGGGAGCCGCGCTGGGGGGCTTTCGAAGCAGTAAGTGAGGAGCAGTACTTCATGTGGGATGAGCTGTGGTCCTACTGCCGAGCTCTGGGGCAGACCCCAGACGAAGCGCGTAGGGACCCCCAGTTCCCGTTCAACATCAGCGTCATGCGCGCGAGCAAGGTCTATCGCCGATTCCGCTGGAACATGATGCACCAGCAGATCGGCGCGAAGGACGAGGGCGGCGCCAACCATATCGTGAACGCCCTGAAGTTCCTCCTCGAGGACGCCTGAGATGCCATCCAGCAACGTCGACATCGTCCTGCGGGCCAAAGACGAGGCCACCGCGACTCTGAAGAAGCTCTCCGGCTCCATGGAGGGCCTCTCGGGCGTCGCGTCTCGGTTCTCGACATTGATGAGCGGCGGCGCTCTCGCCGGCGCAGCCTTCGCGGGCGGCGCACTCGCGGCGGTGGGTGCGCTCACCAGCATGGCGACCCGGCTGGCTGACCAGGTCGAACAGCTCGAGAACCTGAGCGCTTCGTCTGGGATCGCGACGGACAAGCTCCAGGTGCTGCAGTTCGCGTTCAAGCAAGGTGGGGTGGACGCCACCGCGCTGAGTCAGGGACTCAGCTTCATGACGCGGGCGATCGAGAGCAACGCCGAAGAGCTCGCCGCAATCGGAGTGACCTCCCGCGACACATTCACGGCGTTCATGCAGCTCGCGAAGGCCATCGCCAGCACCGAAGACGTTGCTCAACGCAATGCCCTCGTGTTCAAGGCGTTCGGGCGCGGCGGGATGCAGCTCATTCCTGTGCTGGAGACGCTGGCGACCAACTACGACGGTCTCGCGCAGGCTGCGGAGCGAACCGGAGCGGCGCTGAGCGACAGCCAACTGCGAACAATGCGTGATCTTGATATCGCCACCGATCAGCTGAGCGCTGCGATCACTGGGCTGAGCAATGAGCTGGTCTTGACGTTCGCACCGGCGGTGACCACAGCGACCAGCATGTTGACCGAGCTACTGTCCGTCATGCAGGCAATGGGACGCGAGGCTTCCAATGAGCAGGTGAAGAGCGACATGGATAGTTGGATCTCGCACATGCGGGGAGAGCGCCGAAGTCGCGGTGGCGGCGCGAAGGACGATGAGCGCTGGTCGTTCTGGGAGGACCAGCCCACTTACATGCCCGGCTACAGTACGCACGGCGCGATCTTCGGCCCCGGCAACGATGCTGGCATTCAGCAGTTTCTCCGCAGTTTCTTGGGCGGTGAGCAGGTCGGCTTCGGCATGGCAGGCGGCGACGCGCTTGGCCTGCGCGGCAACATCATCGAAAAGCTGGGCATGGAAGGGTTCGCGGATGAAGTGCCAGCCATGCTGGATGCTGCCGCGAAGGAGTTCGTGAAGTTCTCCGACCAGGTGCGTGATGCGTTCGACGAGATCGGTCGCCACGTGTATTCGGGCTTTTACTCGGTGCTCATGAACCTGACGAACAAGATGCAGACTTTCGCGACCGCGACCGCGACGATCTGGCAGAGCATCGTGAACGGCATCAAATCCGCGATGGCGCAACTGATCTCCTCGACCATCACCGGGGCGTTCCTGAAGTTGTTGGGCTTGGCGCTCAGCGCTGTCACGGGCAACGCGGCGTTTGCAATGATCGGCGCCGCGGCGGCTGGAGGCGGTCCCATCGACGTCGGCAGCCCCATCGTTGTCGGCGGTGGTGCCGGCGGCCCCATCGGTGCGGAGACGTTCGCCTCGTCACCCGTGGGCGGCATGGCCAACGCCGGCGCCAGCCGTGGGGGCGACACCTTCTACGTGACGACGTTCTCGGCGAAGGACCTCCTGACCTCGTTGGTCTCGCCGCGCGGTGAACTGCGCGCGGCCAACTCGCGCCTGATCGAGATCGCGGCGGCCAGCTGATGGCGAACACCCGGCTCGGTCTCACGAACCTGCTCCTGGAGCCCGGTGTTGTCCTGAAGAACGGCACCGGCGGCGGAGCGCCCGCGCTCATCGAGTCAGCGCCCTACACCATGAGCAACCTGCTGAACGGCGACCGCTCGTCGCTGTGGAAGACTTCGGTGCTCACCAGCGCGGCCACTTACCGCATCGACTTCGACCTAGGTGCGACTGTGAGCCTGAACGCTGGGGCGATGATGGGATACCGCCTGGCGACTGGCGTCGGGCCCGGTGTGGATTTCCTGTACCAGACAGGGGCCTACAACCCTGTGGGTGTCTGGACGTACATCGACACCTTCGGCGCCGACCGCCGTGACGTTGGCGTCGTTGGTGCAACTGTTTCCGCGCGTTCGGTACGATTTCTCCTATCGCCGGGTGATGTGAGCGAGACGTTCTCGCTGGGCGGGTTCTTCGTCGGTGAGGTCTCGGACCTGGGCGGGATCCACTCGCCAGGCGGCGTGCACACGCCGTTCCAGAACCGGCTCGAGACTCCACTGGCGAACGGCTCGGTCGTGATCGCGCGCCTCGGAGACCCGGGGCACACCTGGACCATGCCGTGGAACTCGATCCCGCTCGCAACGCGCAACATCCTGCGAAGCGCGCAGGGTCGACCGACCACGTTCGTGCTGGTGGACCACGAGGGCAACTTCTTCGAGGTCTACCTGCGCGGCGGCGCTCTAACCGAGGGGCTGGGCGGCGGCGTGGGCCTCTACGACATCAACCTCGAACTGGTGAGCATGCCGTGATCGGAGCGGCCACCGACGCATTCCAGGCCGCCTGGGGGCTGAAGACCTGCCCGCGCGCCACGCTCGTGAAGATCGAGCTCACCGTGCCAAGCAGCCGCACGCTCCGCTTCTCGAGCACGGAGCTCCACACTCCCGACGGCAGCACCTGGCAGGCCGGACTCATGGGTGGTTCGAGCATCCGCTCGAGCGTCGACTGGTTGGCCCCTGGGTTGGCGCCGGCGTCGACGAGCATCCGGCTCGCCAAGCGTCGAGACGCGAGCCAGACCTCGGGGACGATCCACGACCTGCTGCCCGCGTTCCTGTTCCAGAACGCGATCGTCACGATCTACCTCTGGGCTCCCGACATGGGCCTCGCCTGGAGCGACGCCCTGCAGGTGTTCAAGGGCAAGGTTTCGCGCCCGAAGGACATCACCCCCGAGGGCATCACGCTGGACCTGCTGCAGGACCAGTCGTGGAACTTCCAGCTGCCCCCGGTGGTGGACAAGACGAACTACCCCGACTCGCCCGACGTGTCGCAGGGGCTCCCGGTGCCGATTGTCTACGGCGACCACTCCGCTCCCGGGCTACCCGCCCCCTGGGCCACGCCTTATGGCTCGAAGAAGGACCAGGAGGACTCTGGCGCAGGATCTGGCGTCGTGCCCCTGGTGCTGGTGGACGCAGGCGTCGGGGCCGCCTCGGTGAAGGTGGTCGGGGCCTGCCACGACGTGATGGATCTCCTCGATCGCGCGAACGGGCTGTCGGCGTTCATCGCCGGCGGCGACATCCTGCACCCGCTCGACACAGCAGGTGGCATCACCGAGACGCTGGGCGCGTCCGAGTCCTACCTGTCGATCCCCGACGAGAAGGCCGTGGCGTTCGCGGCCATCATCCCGATCGACGTGCGCGCGGCTGGCGGTGGCAACACGGCCGGCAACCCTCGCCGTGCCATGTCTCCAGACGAGCCGGCGACATTCGCGGATCTCGACCAGGCGACCGGGAAGAACGAGCTGCAGCTCATCATCCCGAACACGGGACCGCTCGGCCGCATCGAGTCCGTCGAGATTCTCGTGGCGTACAAGGGCAACGCCGGCAACGGCAATAACCTGCGCGCCAACGTGTTCACTCCTGGTGGCGGCGCGGGTGCTTCTCCCGTCACGTGGGTCTCCACGGGGACGTCGCCGGCGATTCAGCGGGCCGCGTGGCCCGCCGCGTACTGGAATCAAGACTGGGCCTTCGGCACGAACCCCGCGACCGGCGCGGTCTACGACCTCCGCATCGACTTCACGGGTGGGGCGACAAACAAGGCCAGCATCTACTGGCCCGTGCTCGTCGTGAAGTACCGGCCCCAGCGGAGCGTCGTCACGCCGGGGAAGACCTACGTCTCGCGCGTAGTCCGCAACCCCAATACCGGTCCCCGGACGCGATTCGGCGGGTATACGCACTATTCGAGGGAATACGCGACCGTCGAGCCCACGTACCGCCTGGACGGACAGTTCTACGGCAACTTCAAGGGCTACAAGGACGACGGGGGTGGCGGGTACACGGGCACCGCCGGTGCGCTGATCCAGCGCCCGCCCGACATCATGCGGCACTTCCTCATCACCTGGGGCGGCGTCTCGAGCGGCAACGTCGAGTACGGCACCAACGTCGTCGGCAGTTTCAAGGACGCGCGCGACCTGTTGCGGAACGCCCAGCCGAACGACATGAAGCTCGCATGCTGGATCGGCGAGCGCGGCACCGTGCAGCGCGTTCTGCAGAAGATGTCTGAGCAGTCCGGAATGTGCGTCTACCAGGACCGGTTCACGGACAAGTGGCTCGCGTTCGTGTGGAAGCCAGGTGCGGCCGAGGACTACGGCTACAAGTTCAGCTGGTACGACATCGACGGCGTCTCGGCTGAGGAGATCACGGTCGTGGACACACGCCGTGCGATCCGCGTGCTCTACGGCTTCGACCACTTCCGGAGCCGGACATTGTTCGAGGCGTTCGTCAATGCCGCAGGCAGCAGCCAAGGGGTGAATCTTCCCACGATCCGCGACCAACGGCTGACGGCCTCCGCCAGCAACAACAAGATCGACTTCAGCGTGGGCGGCGGTGGTGCGGTGACCGCCACGTTGACGAATACCACCTACTCGCCGATCGACCTCGCCGAGGAAGCACGCATCCGGTGCCGCGCGGCCGCGACGAACAACGTGGACTGCGGCTACGGGTTCGACATCAAGGCCGGCTTCAACGACCTACTCGACTTCAAGGTGCACGCCACGTCGTACCAGGCCACGCTGAATCCCGGGAGCTACACCGCCGAAGGGCTCGCGGCTGAGTTCGCGCGGGCGATGAACGCGGTCGGCAGCGCCCCGTTCGTCTATGCCTGCACCTACGGCCACGCCACGAACAAGTTCACCGTTACGGCGACGCCGACCGTGACGGTGACCGGTGTCTGCAACAACACCATCGGCACGAACACGATCACCCGCCTCACGGGCTCGTTCCTCGAGGACGGCGTCGAGGTCGGGCACTACGTCACGCACCCGAACTTCGGGGCGAACACCTATGTCACGGGCGTGACCGCGCTGACGGTGACCTGCAGCGGCGTCTCCGCGCTCGGCTTCGCGAATGATAACGTCACTTGGGAGCCGCGCTTCAGCATCGACGGCACCACAGGCGCGGCCGGCTACACCACCTCGGCGGCCCACGTCATGGGGCATGTGAGCCTCGCGGTGACTCCGGCAGTCAGCGTCACGGCAGAGGTCGAACGCTACGCGGACCGGTTCTGGTTCTCCTACGGCGTGGCGGCCTCCAACATCAACATGCTCTGGGGCTCGGGGACGAACGTCGCCACTAACGCCGCCCACCTGCTGGGCTACGACCGGGCCGATTCCGGTACCACGCGCTACAACCCCGCCAAGTACTCCCGCGGTGACCGCGAGCGGACGGCTGCGACGCTGGACGGCTACTACGACCCTCGCGAGGAGACTCAGTTCACGGCTGACTGGATCCGCGATGAGGCCACCGCCGTCGAGAAGCGCAACCGGCATTTCGACCTCACCGCCAAGCCCAGGGTGTGCGTCCCGTTCCGGGCATTCCACCCCGGCGTGCGAGTGATGCAGGTGATCGAGCTCCGGTCCGACGTGGATCCACACGTCGTGTTCCCAAGGTACGGCAGCGGTGGCTCCTGGGCGGGGAAGACCCTGCGCGTGCTCGAGGTCGAACAAGGGCTGGGCCCGAACTACGCCACCGAGCTCCTGGCGATGGAGGCCTGATGGCGATCGTGACCATCAGCATCGACGCGGCGAAGCCCATCGCGCTACTGAAAAACGGTGGCAAGCGCATGGCGTTCGCCGTGGTGAATGCACTCAACAACACGGCCAAGGAGATCCAGCGCGGTGAGCGGGCTCGGGTGCAGTCCCAGTTCACGCTGCGCAAGCGCGACTTCGTGCTGCGCGAGGCGGCCGTCATCCGGGCGGCCGCGGGAGGGAGCGGGTTCGCGAGTGTGTCCCAGCGCCGGTTCGAGGCGCGGATCTCCGTGGGGCAGAAGCCGCGCCTGCTCCTGTCGGGGTTCGAGGCGGGCGACCTGCGCCGGCCGGTGAAGGGCAAGAACGTGGCCGTCCCGATCACGGGAGGTCCGGCGCGGCCATCGTTCGGTTCGAGCGTTCCGAAGCCGTTCACGTTCGCGGGCCTGTCCCTCCGGCGCGTGACCCCGCGCGGGCAGCAGAAGCGCAAACGGCGCACGCAGATCACGTTGGCCGCCCACATCAGCAGTCGCGGGACCGTTCAGTGGAAGGGAGCGCACCGGACGTTTCTGCTCACGCAGACGAGGAAGGCACCGAAGGGCGGCGTGTTCCAGCGCGTGGGGCCAGGGCGGGACGACATCCGGACGGTCTACTCGTTCAAGCCGCCCTCGCGGCTCGACCGGCGCCTGCGCTTCATCCAGACCGGTCAGGAGATCGCGGCGCGCTTCTACGCAGCCGAGCTCAAGCGTCAAGTGGACGCCGCGTTCGTCTACGCGCTTACGGGGGTGCGGCTGTGATCGGGCTCCGGCGCGAGTTCATCATGATCCACCACTCGCTGACCAAGGACGGCGCGACCGTGTCGTGGGCCGCGATCGAGAAGTACCACCGCGAGACCGAGGGCTGGCGCGACGTGGGCTACCACGCGGGGGTGGAGATCGTCACCGACAACCCCGACCTCGAGACGTACAGGGTGCAGGCCCTGTTCGGCCGCGCGCCATACGACCAAGCGTCCGCCTGCCCGCAGGGCGGCATGAACCGCCTGGCGCTGCACGCGTGCATCGTCGGGAACTTCGATCTGGCGCCACCCCCGCTGCGCACGATCGAGGTTCTGGTCAGGCGCATCGTGCTGCCCTGGATGCGCGAGTTCGGGATCCCGCCCGAGCAGATCGTCGGGCATCGCGACTTCAACCCCGAGAAGACCTGCCCGGGGAAGGCATTCGACCTGGATCTTGTGCGGAGGTTGGTGCGATGACACCGAAGTCGCCAGAGGAGAAACCGCTCATGGATCGAGCCGGGGATCTCGCGCGCAACCTGCGCGAGATCCTGTGGCTCGTCGGTGCCATCGCCGGGGCTTTCGGAGCGTTCATGTACTGGAACCTGCGCCCGATCCGCTCGGACCTCGAGCTTATCAAGCGCGACGTCGCCCACGTGACCCGGCTCATGAACCTGAACTCCACGCTCTGGGTCGAGCCGGACTCGGCCTCGCGCGAGGTCATGCTGCGCCAGCTGCGCGACCTCCGCCGCTTCTACGGGGAGGGCCCCACCGGCCACCCCTGAGGGTTCCTGTGGATGGGGCTGAGCGGCAGCCCCGTATGTCGCCCACCACACGAGCCGCGGAAGAAGGAGAATCCCATGTTCAGCTCCGGGTTCCGATGGGGGGCGGCGGTCATGCTGGCGATGTTCATCGGGCTGCTGCTCGCGTCACCTGTCACCGCGTTCACGCTCACCCCCGAGGGAGTGCGCCAGTGGTTCAGTCCGTTCGCCGCAGTCGCCGCACTCCTGTTCGGCATGGCGGTGAAGTACTGGCAACCGTTGGCCAGGATCCCCAACGAGATGATCGCCTGGCTCAACACCGCCATCTTCATCATCGCCACGACGGCGGGGGTCGAGATGGTGCACGCAAGCCTGCTCGGTGATTCTGCGCGCCTGGCGGGATTCACGTTCGCTGACCAGGTGATCCGAGGGATCGTCCACGCGCGCGTGGGACAGGAGCTCTACGAGCTGCTGGGCCGCGGGCTGCTCGAGAAGGTGTTCGGGTGGAAGAAGGCGGTCCCGAAGCCGGCCTGAAGCAGTCGTACTCGAACTGGAGAGCACCGCCCCGGCCCTGGGAGGGCGCCGGGGCGGCCCGCTTTACGGGAGACGTGGGAGCGTGGTATCCCATTGCGCGCCGGCGAGGAAGCTGGCCCCGCCCGGGTGAAGATGGCGTCCGCGCAGGATGCGCGAGGGCTCAGCCTTGCTCCGAGAGCCGCGCCGCTGGCGCACGTCGTTCGGTCGCTGGGTGATGTCGTACGGGGTCACCCGCCTGACCGTGGATCTCAGCGGCCGCGGGCAGCCCGTCACGCGGCAGGCCGTCTACCAGTGGGTGGCCGGAGTCACCGCACCCCGCCCCGATCGCGCCATGCGCATCGTCGAGCTCAGCGCCGGCGCCGTGGGTCTGAGCGACATCTACGAGCAACGGGTGTCGAGGTCAGGCGGGTGAGCCGGTCGGGCGTCTTGTGAGAGCCCACACTAGCGCGACGGCCCATCCGAGCAACGTCCATCCGAGCAAGAAGTTCAGGGCCAGAATCGCTACGAGGTTGTGGTGCTCTCGCTTGGCAGCGACGATCGTGGGAAGAAAGTACATGACTGTTGCCATCACGATCGCGAGCAGAATCAAAGGGATGCCCACGTAATCTCCACTCAGAGCCAGCAGGGCAACTAGTCGGCGAACTGGACGTCCGTAACCTGAACCTGAGCGCGCGACTCCGTACCGAACAAGTCCGCGTAGGAGTTGTCGGCTCGCGTACCACCAGGCGGAATCGACCTAACGTACGAGAAGGTCGTCGAAACGAGCTTTCCCGCTGCGTCGTAGGTAGTGAACTCGACACGAACGCTCTCGACGTTACGCGAAGACGTGTTGCGGATCTGCACGTTCCACTTGATGGTTCCGTTAGTGCCGAAGTCAGGATCCTTGCCCCAGTTCCAGTCCGCAACCTCAACGGCAGCTATGTTGTTCGTCCCTCCGCTACGACTCGCGTTGCTACCGATCGATGAACTCCCAAGCAAGAGAATCCCGAGGCAGAGCGCTGCTACGACTCCGGCGGCTAGGCGCGCGCGTTCTCGGCGAAGGATGGACACGGCACAACAACCCAATGTCGCAAGGGCTGGAATCACCGCAATGATGCGTGGCGTGGCTAGGAGTAAGACAAAGCACAGGGCGGCCAAGGCGAGGAACAGTGGCGCTCTGGCTGGTTGCTCGGCAGGCAGCTTCTCGAACAGCGTCCTCACGCTCGGGTGCCCGCAGTGAGGGCATCGCTCCGCCAGGCTGGACATCTGGCCACCACATTCAGTGCACTTGGTGAGCGCCATAGATACCCTTTCGTCTTGCCCGACTCGCAACGCGGTGATACAACGCTATCGTGCTTAACACCCCTCTGACCAAACTCCGCAAGGACGCCCCCGGCTCGATTACAGCAGCCAAGGTCGCGGCGTTCTTCAAGAAGCGCCGCTACCCTCGCGATGTGCGCAGGATCGGCGACTTCGAGCGCGCGGAGATCCTGAGCCCGCCTGACCGGTTCTTCGAGCTGTACGCGGAGTGCATCGGTCAATCCGTCGAGGCGGTCCGGTCAGCCTACGCCCGCACCCGCCAGTTGCGCGAGCGGCGGTCTGGCCCTTTCGCCACACAGAGCGTGGCATAACTGGGCGCTCCCGTCACCGGTAAAAAAACCGGTTGACTCCGCACCAAACTCCGACCTAGGGTTGTAGCAAGGCCAGCGCGCCCCCACGCTGCCGGTCCCGCCCCCTGGAGAGTGACCCATGCTCGGACCTCACGGTTCGGGTGTCACCGTCGCCCAGGTGGCCGCACAGTGGGTGCTGCTCTACGTGGCCACAGCTCGGAGCGCGAAGAACATGGGCATGGCAGCTCAGCGGGTACGGGACTACCTGGTGCCGTTCATGGGCGAGGCGCCGATCACGGCGGTCCGCCCTGACACGGTGCGCGGGTACCGCCTGCACCTGCATGATCGGGGCCTCGCGCCGCGCACCGTGCGCCACCTGCTCACGGACCTCAGATGCATGCTCGGTTGGGCGTCGGAGAGCGGGATCGTCGAGCGCTCCCCGTTCCCCCGGCGGGTCATGCCCCGCATCCAGGAGGAGCCGCCGGACCGGCTGTGGCCGGACGAGGTCGAGGCCCTCCTCGCCATCCCCGAGCCGTTCGCGTTCGTGGTCCGGCTCGGACTCGGTACCGGCCTGCGCTGGGGCGAGTTATGCCGGTCGCGCCGCGAGCATGTCGAGCTCGGGATGCTCGTCGTCTCGCAGACGAAGTCGTCCAGGATCCGACGCGTCCCGCTGACCGCCGCGCTCTCGCGCGAGATCGGGGCGCGCTCCGGCCGCCTGGTCCCGTACTCGGAAGGGGCGAGCAGCTCGTTCGCCAAGGTCGTCCGTCGGCATTCCGGGGTGGCCGGTTTCCACGTCCATCAGCTCCGCCACACTTTTGCTTGCAGGTGGATCGAGAGCGGGGGTAGCCTGCCGGCGTTGCAGCAGATCCTCGGTCACGCTTCGGTGGTGACCACCCAGATGTACGCACGGCTTAGCGACGATGCAGTGCGACGCGAGGCCGAGCGGATCAACGGAGCGAGCGACGTCAGGTAGATGCCGCCGTCGTCTCACTCAACAGCGGTTCGTGTGCAGCGCCAGTGAGTCAGTGCTCGTCGCAACAGCAGCCCGGCCCAAAGAAGTCGGGCCCCGGGATGGTGCACCACCCGAGGCCCCAAGGTTTCCCGGTTCTCGAATATGCGTCCGCAGACCCGGCCATAGACATTGGTGGCCTTCGACGTCGGACAGCTGCGCGAGAGTACGCCGAGAAACCGAAAATGGGTCGGGACCCCGAACGAGGTAGCTCGGGGTCCCGGAATGGTAGCGGGGGCTGGATTTGAACCAGCGACCTTCGGGTTATGAGCCCGACGAGCACTCGATGATCTGAGCGCTGCACGCAGCCAGCAGGAGGCTGTGTGCACAGGATGCAACAGCAGCGCTGCGATCACTACGGCAATCGCCTGCTCGCTTTCCATCGCGAGCATCGCATCATCGACAACCGCGTCGTCACTCCGTCCACGACGACGCCAGTGCGCTTCGCGACATTGCGCGCGGTGCCCCCGGCCGCGCGCCCACCGCGCACGCTGCTCATGCTCCGCCTCATCGCGTGCATCCTACTCGGCCAGATCGTCGGCTTCGCGTTCGTGATGTTCGTGATCGAGCCGCTCGTGCGCGAGATGTTGCAGGTGCCACGGTGAGCGCCCCCGCCGCACCACCCGTGATGGAGTCGCCGCGGATCGTCGAGATGCTCGCCGCCGGCGACGGCGTGACTGAGGCGAACGCTGCGCAGGATGCCGAGCAGCTGGAGGCAGTGCTCAAGCGAGTGCGTCGCCACGTGCTCTCGACCGCGGAGGATCTGTACCGGTCGGCCTCGGGACAGGCCGAGCGTGCGGAGATGGATCTCGCTGAGTTCGACCGCCAGAGCGAGGTCGTCCTGGGCAAGGCCAGCGTCGCGGTGCAGATGGCGCGCGCTGCGCTGCGAACGAGCCCGGGAGGGGACGGGCTCGCGAAGCTCGAGACCGACCTGCAGGTTGCGCGGACGGTTGAGCTGATGGTCCTGCGCGTGCGCACGGCCAGCCGCGTGCCACTCGAGGAAGCGTGGCGCACGGCTGCGATCGGCGTTTGCCAGTGGGGTGAGACGCTGCTGCGCGCGGCTGCTCACCCCAGAACTGTGATGAACGGCAGCTCGCTGAGTAACCGAGACTTGGCCCAGCACCTGCTGAAGGTCGTGCCGGCTGCCAACGGCCCCGTCTACCCCGCGGGGCGTGAGTCATGAGGCCGCGGGGGATGGCCCCCATGATCCCCGGGCTCGGCGCGGACCGCCCGGCACGCCGGATGATGCTGGTCTGCCTGAGTGGGCAGCGCCGGCTGCGCACGGTCACGGGTGGAGCCGACATGGAGCGCTGGGCGCGCGCCAACGCTCGGCGCGGGTTCGTGGTCGAGGCGCCCTCGGCGGATGCAGCGCGCTCGCAGGTCGAGGCCTACATCGCCGCGTGCGCCCGGAACGTCACGAACGGTCCGCGCGCGAGCGAGTTCGGGATCCTCGAGGCGTGGAGCAACCCGCCTGGCGGACCCGGCGCATTCCCGTCCCGCGAGAGCCTCAGCACTCGCGCGCGTGGTCCCACGAGCGGAGGCGCGCACCCGCTCTGACCACCCGATGCGCAGTCCCGGGGTGCCGGCAGCCTGACTTGGTGCGGCCCTCGGCAGGTGACGCCCCCGCGTGGACGTCGGCCGGGCCCCGGAAATCTACCTGCAGGTGATTCACGGAGGAACCACATGGAAGCGCAGGCCATCGAAGTCCAGGCCATCCCCGTCGCGAGCATCGCGCCGTCGCACACCAACCCCCGCTCACGCACCGCTGACGAGAAGTCGCTCGCCGACCTGGTCGAGTCCGTCCGTCGCCACGGCATCCTGCAGCCGGTGCTCGTGCGTCGGCTGGATGACGCACCTGTCGGCATGCCGACGTTCGAGATCGTCTGTGGCCACCGTCGCCACGCCGCGGCCCAGGCGGCCGGGCTCGATACCGTCCCCGCACTCGTGCGCGAGCTCTCGGACGTCGAGGCACTCGAGGTGCAGGTCATCGAGAACCTCCAGCGGGAGAACCTGCACCCGCTCGAGGAGGCCGAAGGCTACCAGCGGCTCACACAGGTCCACGGCTACACGGTCGAAGACCTGGCGCGGAAGCTCGGGAAGTCGAAGGCCTACGTCTACCAGCGCATGGCGCTCCTGAAGCTGCCCAAGGTCGCGCGCGAGCTGTTCTGGACGAACGAGATGAACGCCTCGCTGGCGCTCCTGATTGCGCGGATCCCTGACGAGAAGCTCCAGGCGGAGGCGGCCGAGAAGATCATGCAGGGCAGGTTCACCGGCTTCAACACCCGGACCGGCATGCAGGAGACCTCGCCGCTCTCCGTGCGTGAGGCCACTGAGCTCGTCGAAGACGAGTACATGCTCGACATGCGCGCGGCACCATTCGACATCCTCGACGCGTCCCTGGTGCCCGTCGCGGGCCCGTGTAGCACGTGTCCCAAGCGCACGGGCAACATGCCCGACCTCTTCGGCGACCTCGGGAAGGGGAAGGACCTGTGCACCGACACGGGATGCTTCGCGACGAAGCGTGTCGCGGCGTGGCAGAAGGAGACCATCGCAGCCGACCAGCGCGGCGCGAAAGTCATGACCCTCGAGCAGTCAGCGAAGGTGCTCCGCGACACAGCGGCTGGACGGCCGTTCGATGGCGACCCGTGGGTGCACCCGGACATGCGCGCGACCACGCCAGGGGCGAACGGTCGCACGTGGAAAGAGCTCGTCTCGAAGAGCCCGGGCGGAGTGAAGCCTCGCGAGTACGTCGCGCGCCACCCGAAGACCGGTAAGCCCGTCTCGATCTGGAAGCGTGCCGAGGTCGAGGCGGCGGTCGCGGGCAAGGCGGGCCCGAAGCAGGACAACCGCATGGCGAAGCCGGCGCCCGTGCACGACCACGCTCTGGATGAGGCCGTGCGGAAGAAGACCGAGAAGCTCGAGGACCTCGCGATCGCGCAGGCCGCTATGAAGCTCTCCCCGCAGGCTCTGTTGGATCTCGCCCTGGAGGCCCTGCGCGAGATCTCGTGGCGTGACGATGACGAGGTGGTAGCAGCGGTCGGTGCCCCCAAGGGGGCGAAGATCAAGTCGTTCAAGCCCTCGCAACGCAACGCCATGGTCTTCCTCCTGGCGGTCAGCGAGGCGCCCAACGTCGGGTTGAAGGTGCTCGGGATCAGCTACGCGGATCTTTCGAAGAGGGCGCGCGCCGAAGTGCTCGCGGAACGCAAGGCCGCCGAGAAGCCGAAGCCGGTGGCCCCCGCTGCGCCCGAGAAACCCAAGGCGAAGGCGAAGAAGGCCGCCAGGGTGAAGGGCGGGAAGAAGTGACCTACGCCGCCGGCACCACCGTCCCCGTCGAGCGCACGCGCCTGCAGATCGAGGACCTCGTGCGCGAGAAGGGCGCCACGCAGTTCATGAGCGCGTTCGACCACAACACCGGGGCGGCCATCATCGGCTGGACGATGCAGGGCCGGATGGTCCGCCTGGCGGTGCCGCTCCCGGGTCACGAGGAGAAGCGGTTCCTCCACCGTCGCACTCGCGGTGGCTACTCGTGGAAGCAGTACCCGAAGGAGAAGCAGCGCCAGCTGTGGGAGCAGGCCTGCCGCGCCAGGTGGCGCGCGATCCTGCTCATCATGCTGGCCAAGTTCGAGGCCATGGAGGCCGGCATCTCGAGCTTCGAGCGAGAGTTCCTCGCCGACACCGTCATGGCCGACGGCAGCACCGTGGGGGCGTGGCTCAGGCCCCAGCTCGAGGCGATGTACCAGAGCGGCCGGATGCCAGCGCTCCTGCCCGGCATCGGGGAGACGGGGCGATGACGCACGCCCCACTCGCGACCGCCGACCTGCTCCTCGAGCCGCTGGGCCGCGGCATGACGCCGGTGCAGCACGTCGAGCACTACGGCTACGACCTGAGCTGGGTGCAGCTGCGCGGCTCTCACCTGCACTGCTCGAGCTGCGGCGATCGCCTGAACGTTCCCTCGACCTCGAGCTGGGCCGACAAGCGCCTGCTCTGCGAGGGGTTCATCCACGACCACGCCGGGTGCGTCCGCATCGCGGCGAAGCCAAGGAGGGCCTGATGGGCCGCGCTGTGGTGAAGGTTGCCGATGCCCTGATTGGATTCACTCTCAAGTACGGCTTCCAGCGGGCTGTTCCCGCAGAGACGTTCGGGGATGTCCGCGTTGTCGATGCCCGGTTCAAGGACTGGTGCGTCGAGCTCTTGCTCGAGGGCGACGCCCTCGGTGGACTGCCCTCGGCAGGGTTCGACGTCCCCGCGCTCAACGTGATCATGCAGCGTCCGCCCACGCTCGAGGGCGACGCGCTCCTGCAGGTGATCGCCGACCACCAGCGGAACGCCGCGGGCTTCTGCGACTGCGAGAAGCTCGGACTCGCCAGCGGATACACGTGTCCCACGTGCCGCTCCAAGGACGCGCTCCAACGCGTGCCGACCCTGCTCGTCGAGCAGGCCACCGCCATGCGGCGCGCCGCCGGCGAGGTCATCGCCACCGATCCGCTCCCGGACACTTCGGCGGAGCCCAACGGCGAGATGCCCGGGGCATGACACCAGACATGGAAGCGGCGCGGTCGAGGGATCACGAGCTCCAGCTTTGGAAGTGGACCTGCGGCCTCCTGCTCGTCGTCGTGCTGCTGCTTGTGGCGCTGCTCATCGCGAGCTGCGCCCAAGAGCCGCGCGAAGTGTCGTCACCCGCCCTCAGCTCGGCCGTCGCGCCGGCGCTGCGGGCCGTCACACAGGACCGTCACCACGGAGGGAACGGACGATGAAGAACGCACTGGCGAAGGCTCACAGCGACGCGTTCGACGCCCACGAAGATCACCGGAAGGCCCTGGCGGATGCCCGCCTGGCCCACCGGAAAGCCCGCGATGCCGACGAGCGTGTGCGCCAGCTGCGCCGCCTCGAGCGCGAGCGGGCTGCGAGCTCCAACCGCACCAAGCGAGGGCGCGCCGCGTGACGCACCTCGTGTATGACCGACCGCGCAGCCGGGTGGCAGGAGCCTAGGGATGGCACGGCTGCGTCGGTCGGAGCTTCGTGACCTGTACGTCGCGAGCGCGCTCAAGGAGCCCGCCTACGACCCCACGGCGGCTGCCCGGAACGGCGCCTACAAGGGCTCGCTCCCCGTGCAGCAGGTGCCCAAGGCCGTCTCGGGGCGCGACCTGGTGCCGGAGATCGTGCCGGCGCCGGGTCAGGTGTGGCGCCGCGGGGTCCAGCGCGTCCGAGTCGTGCGCCTGGATCCCGCGGGCCCGCCGTCCAAACGCTCCACCAAGCGGATCCCCGTGGGTTGGGTCGTGTTCCAGGACCTCACCCACGACGGCGGGCAGCGCCGGATGCGCGAGGACCTGTTCGTCCACTCCTCGAGGCTGGAGGCCGGCGCGTGATCACCATCGTGAACGTCGTCGCGAAGGTGGAGCTGCCGAGGCTCCCCAACTTCTTGCTCACCACGGAAGGCGGCCACCTGCCTGTCGAGGCGCTGGACGACGAGTCGCTGCGCTCTCTCGGTCAGATGTGGGCTTGCGCGCTGATGGAGCACGCGCGGGCGCGCCGCAAGGCAGGAGGTGGCTCGTGAGCACCCAGCGCGTCACGGCCGCCCAGTTAAGGCGCATGCCCATCGGCTCGCTCGCGGCCCATGAGCAGCTGCAGGCGGCCGTCCTGACCTACCTACGGCTCTCGGGCTGCCCTGCCACGCCCATCCACACCGGGCCGCGCGTGGCGCCGATCTCCGGCGGCGCGTTCCAGCTGCGCCGCAACCGGCTCCAGGTCGGCATGGCGGACGTCATGGCGTGCCTGCCGCCCGACGGACGCCTGGCGCTCCTCGAGATCAAGAGCGGGCGCGCGAGGCGTTCCCGCGAGCAGCGCGAGCTGCACGAGAAGTTCGAGGCGGCCGGCGCTCTCTGCCTGGTCGTCCGCGACGTCCGCGAGCTGGAGCCCTTCGTGGGCACCGGCCGCACACAGTTCGGTGCGGGTGGAACGGAGAACCGCAAGCGCGGGGAGGCCGAGGGGTCGGCTCCCGTGGCCCGCACCGAATCCACTCAAGGGGGAACCCGATGAAGTACGAGGTCCAGGGCCGCGTCATCGGCCACGCCATCTTCTCGCCCAATCCGAAGGACTACCCGGATCTCGAGCTCGTGAAGATCGCGCTCTCGATCACACCGGCCACCACCGCTGCGGACAAGCACACGAAGGCCGTGCTGGTCGTCGAGAAGGACGCCGCGTGGAGCGACCTGGTCCTCGGCCGGATGGTGAGCATCACCGTGCGCGACTCGCAGCAGGACGCGCTCCTGCCGGCGCCGAGCGATCGCGGCGAGACGGCGGCGACGGTCTCGATGAAGGACCCCGCGACGGGGAAGACGGTCAGTGCGCCGCTCGACAAGGTGAGCGCTGCGCTGGCGAAGGGTGGCATCCGCGGCGACCGCGGCCGCGCGCACTGAGGAATGCGGTGCCGGTGGCGAGCCTGCCCGCCTAACGGGGGTCGGGTGTGGCGGCCGGTACCGCGCTGAACGCAGCACGAACCCGAATCGGAGGTGCCCGATGGCTACGGGAGACACACCAGCAGCCGCGAACATCACGACCACGGAGGTCTCGCCCGCGGGGTTCTCGCCGGCGGAGCAGGCGGAGCGCGTGCTCGACGACCTCTTCACGTTCCACCCGCCCACGCCTGAGCAGGTCGAGGCGTACCAGGGCATCCGCCAGATGGCGCGCGTGCTCGCCGGGACGATCTGGAGCCTGTGCCCGCCGGGACCAGACCGCACCGCGGCCATCCGAAAGGTGCGCGAGGCGGTCATGACGGCCAACGCGTCGATCGCGACGCACAACGCGGCGGCAGCGCTGCGCTGAACGAGTGAGGGGCGGGCAGTCCCCCTGATGGGATGCACCGAGCAACAGCTTCGCAGCTCCACTGCTGACGGCCGGAGCCAAGAGCGGAGTGCAGCCCGCCCCACCTGAAGCAGCACGGACGCAGTAGCACAACCGAGGGACCGCACGTGAGCGACGAAGTGGAGCATGGCGAGCCCGAGCGCGCTCGGCGTAAGGCGCTGGAGCTCATCGAATGGTCGAGGTTCTGGTGGAAGAAATGGCTACACGACCCGGCGATCCGTCGGCTGACCCCGGAGCAGCGGGGGCGGCTGATGGACGTGCGCGCCGCCACCTACAGCACGCCGACGCCTGGCGTGATGGAGGAGGAGGACGTGCGCGCGTGGGCCGGCTACACGCCCAAGGAGTGGGTCGAGGTGCGCGAGGTCTTCGCGCGCCCGTTCGTGAAGCGGCGGCGGAAGGGTCTTTCGGTGTGGATTCTGGAAGACATCGTGGAGGACTGGGAGGCCACGTTGGTGGCCATGAAGATCAAGCGCGTGCGTGCCATGAAGGGTGTCGCTGCGCGCCGTCGCCGCAAGGACTTAGCAACTACGGGTTCCACTCCGGGTGCGACCTCGGGTTCAACCCCGGGTGCGACTCCCGGTGCACCTCGGGTTCAACCCCGGGTCGAACAGATTGGAGATGTGGAGATTGGAGAACTGAGAGGCGAGAAGACAGGCAAGACAGAATCAGAACCGAGAACCGACAGAGCCAAGAGCGCGCGTTCGCGCGTTGGCTCGGCTGGCTCGGCTGGCTCGCCCAGCTCGTCGCCACTCCCGGGCATCATCGCCAGGGCCACAGAAGGCAACGGCGGCTCACAGGGGAGAGGCGCATGAACCATGCCGACCTGATTCCCGAGAGCCTCATCCGTCGCCTGAACGCACAGCTCGGACCCCTCGGCGTGGACGTCCAGCTCCACGTCGCGAACGTGCTCGAGATGGCACAGCGGCTCCCGGGGATGGTCGAGAACCCCGCGGGGCTGCTGGTCACCTGGTGCCAGCGCGAGGCCGACGCTCGCCAGGCGCAGAACGCCGCCCGGGAGCGCGATCGCGAGCGCTACGCCGAGCTGCAGGTCGAGCTCTACCGCTGGGTCATGGAGACCCGGCCCCACCCGCGCCTCCTGGCGCGCGTGCTCGACCAGGCGAGCCGTGAGGGCTACCCGGCGCTCAACCGCCGGACGATCGAGAAGCTGCGCGCGCTGGGGGCCCGCTGGCCCGCGCGCGAGCACGGAGCCGAGGGGCCGATGAGCGCCGGCGCGAGGGATGCGTCCGGCATGGAGCTGCAGGGAACCGGAACAGGGAGGTCTCGTGCTGGTGCTGACTCGGCGTCTGGGTGAGAAGGTCATGGTCGGGGACGACGTCTGCGTCACCGTGCTCGAGTACTCGGGCGGCAAGGTGAAGCTCGGCTTCGAAGCACCGTCGGGCGTCGACGTGCACCGCTTCGAGGTCTACCGCCGCGTGAAGCTGGGGCTTGAGCCCAGGCGCCGCGGCGCGCCGCCCATCGTCGAGCCTGCAGACGACGAGTACGACGGCGGGTCGATCTCATGAGCGCCCCCATCGACGTGTTCGTGAAGGTGTGGCCGCAACACCCACTGCGCGAGCGCATGGCCGGCCTCGTCCTGGAGCGCCTCAGGATGCTCGAGGGCATCCGGTTGTTCGCGCTCATGCACGAGACAGGTGGTCCGGACGCGCTGGCCAACCTCGGCTTCACTGGCGCCACGTGCATCGCCATCGGCAGGCAGCGCTATCACGAGTGGACGAAGTTCGGCGCGGCTCAGATAGCCCAGTCCGACGTCTACGTGGTGATGGACGACGACCACCTGCCCATCGCGCGCGACTGGGCCGTGCGCGGCGCGCGCGTGCTCCTCGAACACCCGAGGTACGCGCTGCTCGCGTCCTGGAGCGTGAACGGCGAGGTGGTCCCCGAGCTGGTGCAGGGCTCCCTTCCGGGCAGGCCCGAGGACGACGACGAGGTCTTCGAGAGCATCGGCCTGGGCACGCCGTACTTCGCTCGGAGCGGACAGATCCAGCCCGAGTCGTTCTTGATCCCGGACACCACGGCCCACACCTACGACCCGCGCATGAGCGCCATGGCGCGCGACCACGGCCGCCTCGGCTTCCTGAAGGGCGTCCGGCACAACCACCTCGGCATCGGATTCTCGACCGTGTCCGAGGCCCACTGGGAGGCGTGATGCACAAGGATCCTCACGGCCTGACGGTGCACTCTGACGCTGGAACCGAGCTCGAGGTGCAGGACTTCCTCTACGCGATGGTGTGTCTACTGCGCCCTCGTCTCGTCGTTGAGACAGGCTGCTTCGATGGTCGGACCACACTCCGCCTGGTCCATGCCGCGGAGCTGGTCGGGTACACACGCGTCCTGACCTGCGACACCGATCCCGCGCGAGTGCTCGAAACGTGTCAGCGGCTGAGCGGCAACGCTCCGGTGTGGGATGTCCGCAACTGCCGCGGCATCGACCTACCCGAGCTGCGCCAGGCCGACTTCGTGTTCTGCGACTCCGACTACGCCGCGCGCGTTGAGGAGATGCTCGCCGTGAAGCCCGGCGCGATCATCGTGGTCCACGACACGAGCATCTCCTACAACCACGAGATCCCGCCGCTGGCCGGCTGGGTCGAGGCCCACGGCGGCATCGCGCTTCAGACCTGGCGCGGCTTCGGGATCCTCAAGGTCCCTGCCGGTGGGTGGCAGTCGTGAGTGCCACGCTCGATGTCGCGATCTCGATCATCGGCGTGGTCGTCGGCATGCTCATCTACGAGGTGTTCGTGCGCACACTACCCCTGCGCTGGCGCCTCTTGGTCGTCATGATCGCGCTCTGGGTCGCCTTCAGCGCCGCCACTTGGCTCGCACGATGAGCCCGACCGGCGACCCGCGGCTCTGGACCCCGGCGCGCTACATCATGCGCGATCAGCGCTGCCACTTCTGCGGCGCGGACATCCCGCGCACGCATCCCGGTGCGACCACCGGCAACCGTGGCACCAAGGCGTTCGTGAACATCGCCCTCGGGCTCTTCGAGTGCATGCCGTGCCGCCTGGATGCCACGGACGCCGAGATGGCGCCGCGCGTGACGTCTGTCGAGCGCTGCGAGGCCTGCCAGTACGAGCGGCTGAGTTCCCACTGGCCGAGCGACAGGCCCCTCTTCGGTCTCAAGCCGTGCGACGGCTGCGAGCTCGGCGCCGGCCGCGGCTTCGACCGTCACTGCCCACGTTGCCATCACGTCGAACACCGGGCCCACGCCCGACCCCCGGTCATGGAGGAAGTCCAATGCGCCTGAAAGTGCTCCTCGCCTCGCTGCTCCTCGCCTCGATCGCCCACGCCCAGCCCTACCCACGGATCGGCGCGTACATCGGCGTCCGTACTCCGTGCCAGCCGCTCGCTCGCCCGGACGGATCGGTCGACTCGGCGATGTGCCAGAAGCTCGCGCGCTGGCCGAGGGTCGTCGTGGACGTGAGCCAGCTGCTGATGCAGCCGAACGTGGCCCCGACGCTGCGGCACTACCGGCCGGACATCGAGATCATCCCGTACTTCCTGACGACGCACTGGTACCTGCCTGACACGTTCGTCACGCAGCCGTGGGACAAGACGTTCGCCGCCTACTGGCACAACAACCTGAAGGCGACGGGCGGCATCGAGAACTCATGGCCCAAGGGGCTGCAGGTGAACATCGCGAGGAAGGCGACGGCCGACTCAATGGCCTCGCTCGCCGTGTGGGGAGCGAGGCGCCTGGGGGCGAGCTCCTGGTTCGCCGACTACTGGTGGCCCGAGGTGAAGACGATGGGTATCGGCAGCAACGAGCTCAACGACCAGGTGCGCATCGCGAACCTCCGCGCCTGGGCTAGCAAGATGCGCAGGGAGCTCGGCCCTGGGTTCCGGATCTACGGCAACGGACCCGGAGCGGAGAAGACGGGGCTGGACGGCACGATGATCGAGGGGTTCCCCGGCACCCTCGCCCCGTTCTCAAAGGCGATCACGCAGAAGGACGGCGACTGGCTCAAGAGCGAGCACACGCCGGGCTCGTGGGGCGATCCACGCCTGGTGAGGTTCATGCTCGGCACGGCCTGCATGACCGGCGCCACGGTGACCTACGGATTGCAGGAGGTCACGACGCCCTACCAGGCCGAGCTGTGGTTCCCCGAGTACGCCGTGGATCCACAGGGGAGGCCGGACCCCACCGGGAAGTACGTCGGATGGCTGGGGCAACCGCTCGGCGTATGGGTGCGGCTGGCGAGCGGGCTCTATGTCCGATTCTTCGAGCACGGCGTGGTGCTCCTCAACCCGACCGGCGCGCTGATCACGCACGACTTCGTGTATGCGCGATGGAAGGCCATTGGCAGCACGGTACCGGTGCGGGTGGTCAGCGTGCCCGGGACAGATGCCCTGTTCCTGTGGGGTGAGTGATGGCTGCCCATTGCCCTCACTGCGGCTTCGAGTTCAAGGAGCTGGCTGTCGTCGGCTCAGCTCAGTTCCCAACACTCGCACCGCTGATCTGTGAGTCGTGCGCCGGCATCTCGCTCATCGTCGAGGGCATCGTACGGAAGCTCACGCCGGAAGAGATGCGCGCTGTGCAGCGGTCGCCAGCATGGAGCGATGTGCTCAAGCCGGTTCGCGACCTGATCCTGTCGTCGTTTGCCCCGCCGGCCGACCGAAGTAAGACGATGCTGACTGACGGCTCGCCCGTCACGGCTGATCATCGAACGATCCAGGCCGGCTCTGGCATGCAGAAGGCCTACGTCGTCCTGACAGATGACGAGCGATCCAAGGGGTTCGTGCGACCGCTGCGCGACACCTATACCCACCTGAACTGCGGGACCGACACCACGATGGGCCGGAAGATCGCTGAGACGTACGCCCGAGATCCCGGCTTCTACAACGGCACGTTCTGCGTCCACTGCCACACGCATAGGCCGCTCAGCGAGTTCGTCTGGAAGGGCACCGAAGAGCAGGTCGGTTCGTGATGCGCGTTCTCCTGTTCGTGCAGACCGGTCCCATGCGGCCGAAGTGCGTGCTTCGCGTACCCAAGTGGTTCGGTTGGCAGAAGGTCGCCGAGGCGTTGGGCACCACCTGCTTCATGATGCCGACCAGAAGGATGGCCGACGCATCTCGCGCAGCTCGCTGCGCCGACCGCTCGTGGCTGGTGGAGTGTCACAACGCCGAGGACGGGCGGGGCATCATTCGCTGTGGCCCGGATTGGACTGGCGACATGCCAGAGGGCCGCATCCTCGCTAGCTGGAGCAAGCTATGAGCGGCGATCGCGGCTGGTTCGAGAAGTGCGAGTGCGGCTGCGGCAAGACCCTGTTCCGGGAGTGCGTGGAGGTGTGGGCGTTCGTTGCATTCCAGGCGTTCATGTTCGTGGTCGGAGCGGCAGCGTTCGGTGGTGGCATCGAGCTGGTGCGCTGGTGGCTCGCGACGAGATGGGGGCGTCAGTGAGCCGGGTCTCGGGGTTCCACAAGGCGCGACCGGGCAAGATCCACATGCGTTGCCCGCGCTGCGGCCGCAAGCAGTCGAACATGGATCGGCACCCGGAGCACGATCACCCGACCGCCTATCTCGTGGAGCTGCTGTGCGACAAGTGCGGTGCAGGCTGCAAGGATGATGAGCCGGCCTACTTCACGAGACAGGGCCGCAAGATCGACTACTGGCGCTGGTGGGAGCGACGAGAACGACAGCTCGATAGGTCGAGAGTCGCGGGTCCTTCCGCGAGGCCCCCCTGCGGGTGACGGCGACCGCGTGCTATCGCTAGCTGTAGCTCCAGAAGCTGGTTGACAGGTTGACAGAATCCGCGCAACAGGCGCGGTGGCAAGGGGTTCGGCGTGTCGCACGGTGTCAACTTGGTTGACAGATTCAGCGTAACGGTTGTCGGTTCAACGGGTTCGCTCGTGTGTGACGGTTTTCTCGTCGCGACTGAGGCCCGGAGCGCTTCGCGATGACGAAGAAGCGAGCGGCCGCGGCCAGCGCGGGTCGGAAGCGCGCGCCGCGACGGAAGCCGGCGAAGCCTGCTCCGAAACCTGCGCGCGCTGTCGCTCCGCAGCAGCGCGTGTCTCCGGCCCAGTACGCGCGCCACCGCGGGGTCTCGCGTGAAGCGGTCTCGAAGGCGCTCCGCGAGGGGCGGATCCACGCGGACTCGCGCGGGCTCATCGACCAGGCCGCAGCCGACAAGGCTTGGGCTGCGAACACGACCGCGCGCGCGGCGCCTGGTGTCCGGGCGGCCGCCCTTTCGGTGGACGGATACATCCCGTCGATCGAAGGCATCACGCTCACCGATGCCCGGACGATGCACGAGCTGACGAAGGCGCGTATCGCCGCGCTGCAGCTGGCGCGCGAGATGGGTGAACTCGTGTCCGCGGCCGCGGTCCGCGACAAGGCGTTCCGGTCCGCCCGCGCCGCGCGCGACATCCTCGAGAGCATCCCCGACCGGATCTCGGACACGCTCGCCGGCATGGCCAGCGCAGACGGCATTCGAGCGCTGCTGCGTGGCGAGATCGAGAACGCGCTCGACGCGCTGGCCACCACGGAAGACCTGGGGGACTCGGCGGGGACCGCGTGATCGTCGTGGACGCCTGCCGTCCATGCGGCGCGCCGTGGCCGGGCGGGGTCGCGTGCCACATGCTGTCGGACGCCAGCGAGACCGAGCTGCTCGACTTCGCCATCCGCATCGGCCTTCCGATGCGCTGGTACCAGGCACGGAGCTCGGTCCCTCACTTCGACCTGAGCCCGGGCTGGAGGAAGAAGGCCGTCGCGGCGGGCGCCCTCCCGGTGGACCGGTACGCATTCGTGGAGGCGATGAAGCGATGGCGAGCACGGCGCTCGAGCTAGCACCGGCCGAGGTCATCTTCGGAGCAGCCTGGCGTGAGGGCCTGCGCCGAGACCCGGACATGACGATCGACGTCTGGGCGGACACCTTCCTCACGCTCCCGAACGAGACCAGCGCCGAGCGCGGCCAGTACCGGACGTCCAGAACTCCCTACGTGGTCGAGCCGATGCGCGAGCTCTCACCGAGCAGCCCCACGAAGCGGGTCGTGCTGCAGTGGGGTGCTCAGACCGCAAAGACCACGCTGGGGCTCGCGTGGACCGGGTTCACCATGCACCTGGCGCCGTGCTCGATGATGATGGTCCAACCGACGATCGACATGGCCGAGGACGTCTCCAAGGAGCGCATCGCGCCGCTCATCGAGAACGTGCCAGTGCTGACCGAACGAGCGCTCGCGAACAAGTCCCGGAACAGCGACAGCACCATCCGCCGCAAGCGCTTCCGTGGTGGGTTCTTGAAGATCGCGGGTGCGAACTCCGCCGTGAGCCTGCGCAGCACCCCGATCAAAAACCTGTTCTGCGACGAGGTCGACGGATACCCCGACGACGTCGACGGCGAAGGCAGCCCGATCAAGCTGGCCGAGAAACGCACGGCCACGTTCCGCCGCGGCAAGAAGCTGTTCGCGTCGACGCCCAGCCTCAAGGACCACTCCGCGATCGAGAAGCTGATGCTGCAGAGCGACCAGCGCCGATACTTCGTGCCCTGCCCGCACTGCGACCACTTCGACACGATTCGCTGGGAGAACATCGACTACCGGAACGACGACCCGAAGACAGCCACGCTGCTCTGCGTGAAGTGCGGGGCGCTGATCGACGAGGGCTCGAAGACCCAGATGCTCGAGCGCGGGCAGTGGCGCGCGACGGCGAATGGCGATGGTCGGACGGTCGGGTTCCACTTGAACGCGCTCTACTCGCCGGTCGGCATGTTCTCCTGGGAGGACGCGGTCTTCGAATGGCTGCAGGCGAAGAACGACCCGTCCCAGCTGAAGACATTCGTGAACACGGTGCTCGCCGAGACGTTCGAGGACCGCGCCGACACGGTCGAGCCCGACGTGATCTTCGCGCGCCGAGAGACGTACCCCGCCGAGGTGCCGGACGGTGTCGGCGCCATAGTCGCAGCCGTGGATGTCCAGGGCGACCGGCTCGAGTACCAGATCAAGGGCTACGGCGCCGGCGAGGAGAGCTGGCTGCTCGAGTGGGGCTCCGTGCCAGGGGATCCCACGCAGGGGCAGGTGTGGCTCGACCTCGACCAGAAGCTGCTCGCGCCGTGGGAGCACGCGAGCGGCCGCAAGCTGCGCGTCGAGTGCGTCGCGGTGGACTCCAACTGGAAGCCCGACCGCGTTTACGAGTTCTGCAAGGCGCGCGCGAACCGTCGCGTGTTCGCGGTCATCGGGACGAAGGAGTGGGGGAAGCCACTGCTCGGCCGGCCCCGAGCACGGAACTCCTACAGGACGCGCGTCTACCCGCTGTGCGTCAACACCGGCAAGGAGACCGTGCACTCACGCCTGCGCATCGCGAAGCCGGGCATTGGCTACATGCACCTGCCCACGGAGATCGATCGCGAGTACGTCGACCAGCTCACCGCCGAGAAGCTCCTGCGCCAGGTGGTGAAGACGACGGGCGGCAAGCACGTGGTCACGAAGTGGTCGAAGATCCGCGACCGCAACGAGGCGCTCGACCTCGAGGTCTACTCCCTGGCGGCTCTGCATATCTTGCTCGGACCGCAGGCGGCCCGCGTGCTGCGCGTGCGCGCCGAGAAGTTCTCGACGCGGCCCGACGGGTCGGCGCGTCCGGCGCCAAGTGACGCGCCGCGGCCGCCGGAGGAGGTGGGCCCGGCTCCGGCGGCGCCAAAGAAGCCGCCGAAGCGACCGTGGATGGGGCGCCCTCGCGGCGGCGGGTGGGTGAAGGGGTGGAAGCGTTGAGGCGCAATGAGTTAGCGCGCCAAGGGCTTCTCTTCACACCGGCCTGCCGCTGACGCGGTGAATGGCGCATATTGTTGCATTATGTTCCATCGTATGGCATGATTGCCGGTGAGGGAGACAACCGTGGGGGCCATCGATGGCTGATCCTGAGCCGAAATCTCGGTACCGCGTGTCCGCCACCAAAGCGGCGCGGCGCGCGGGCAACAAGCTTTTCTCCAATGCCAAGCACCGGCTTTGGCTGATCCGGGAGCTGAAACGGCTCGCGGACTGGCCCGACAACGCGGATGAGTTCGACCACGAGAAGGTGATGGGGGCGGTCAAGCTCGACTTCTATGTCGAGAGCAAGTGGATTCGTATCTTCATCTACGAGGACAAGCCGCGAGAGACCGTGTGGGTGATCGGCGCCTTCGCCAAGAAGTCGAATCGGCTGACGACCGCCCAGCAGATCAGCGTCGAGACTGCGGTGAGTCGTATCGAGCAGGAAATCAAGCTATTCGAGAGACAGAAGCGCCAGGAGGAGCAGATGGGCAGGTTGAAGCTCATCGAAGGGGGAAGAAAATGACGGCGTCGCTGAGGGTCACGAAGCCGGAGAACATGGATCCCGACACTCTGATCGAGTGGTCCAAGAACGCCGCAGCCGTCGCGCAGAGCCAGTGCAGCGAAGCCGAGGCCTACTTCAACTCAATGAAGCGGCACTACGGCAATGTCACGCTCTTGCTCGAACGGATGCAGATGGTGCGCGATGACGCAGGCAGGCAGGAGGAGGAGGGCGAAGCCGAGGAGATCGTCTGCACGCTCACAGAGGTTGTCGAAGCCATGGATGCTTTGCGAAATGAACAGTTCTCGGATGGCGCCTCGACGCTCGACGATGAGGAGCGAGCGATACTCGACACTGAGGACGGCCAGGCGGCAGATCGGCAGCTGGCTGTGGAAGCACAGGCGTTCCTCAAGGCCTACTTCCATCACAAGTCGAGACTGGGCCTCAGAACGCAAGAGGACGTTGAAAGGCTCACCGGCATCAGCCGTCGGTACATCTCGGCCATCGAGTCGGGTAAGCACAGGCCGCAGTTCAGAACCCTCAAGCGTCTCGCCGACGCGTTCGGCGTCGACGTCACGAACATCATGGGTTCAGCCGAACGAAAGGCTCGCTAGTTGGCCATGGGACCTATGACCGACGACAAACTGC
>Ga0315912_10001089_pt1 | contig 36463 bp, 31 predicted proteins | sample VfabasoilMG_FD_204469 | JGI IMG/M metagenome (GOLD analysis project Ga0315912, IMG submission 204469) | Garden soil microbial communities collected in Santa Monica, California, United States - V. faba soil | ecosystem: Environmental > Terrestrial > Soil > Garden | place: USA: California... | reverse complement strand
CACCTTCTCCCCGTGGGCGGGGAGAAGGAAAGGCAGTTTCCCCTCTCCCCGCTTGCGGGGAGAGGGCAGGGTGAGGGGCGGCCTGCGCGACGCTGTGACCGAGGCGCGCGGTTGCACCTTCGGGTGACGCCGGGCCTCCGCAGGGATCCGCACGGCGACTGCAGGCGCTCGCGCGACCTTCACCCTGAACAAGCGACGGCTTGGGCTATCTTTGTGCCATGTCGCGCCGTCTGCAGGTCCTGCTCGCGCTGCTGATCGCGCCCCTGGCGCTGGCCGCGTTCGCCGCGTGGTGCGGCCTGTTGACCTGGCGCACGCCCGCGCAGCGCGCGCTCGTCGCGCGCATGATGGAACCCACGCCGCCGTTGGGGTCGCGCAACGCCTATCCGCTGCTGTGGCTCAGTCGCTACGAACTGAGCGACGAGCAGATCGAGCACCACATCACCCAGGACGTGGCGCAATGGCGTGCGCTGATGGCGCAGCCGGATTCGAGGATCGTGCGCAAGGCACGCCTGGAGTTCGCGAGCACGGCCGCAGGGAAGTACCCGTCGCTGCCGTCGACCTACGGCTGGCCCACGATCTGCTTTCCCTGGGAGATCGACTGCCTCGATCGCGTGCGCGTCGATCCGGCGGTCGCGCGCGCCCTCGTCGCGCGACTGTCGGGCTACCTGCCCCGACTGGATCGACTCGCCGGTTTCGACCACGCCACGAATCCGTTCGGGCCGCACACGGCGGGCATCCGGCTGAACCTGTCGACCTTCCTGGGCACCGGTCTCACCGACGCGGCGCTGCGCCATCTCGATGGCGATTCCGCCGGCGCCAGCCAGCGCCTGTGCGCCCTCGCCGCGACATGGCGACGGCTGCGTGCGCGCACGGACGACCTTTCGGTGGATGCGAGCGGGATCTCGATGCTGGTCGCGAGCCTGCGCCTGCACGCCGACATGCGCGCCGAGCTGCCCGATGCACCGGCGCAATCGCCCGAGTGCGAGGCCGTGTTCGCGCCACTCGAGGACGCCGAGTACGACCAGTGCACGGCCTGGCGCGCGAACTACCGGGCCTCGACCGAACCGATGGACGCGCTCGCGCTCGCCGGCCCCGAGGGCCTGGGATGGTTCGAGCGCGTGGGCTACTGGCGCGACGAGCGCAACCCCGACCGCATCGAGACGGCGCAGCTGGTCGACGAGACGTACTGCAGCGAGGCGCATCGCGAGCGCATCCGGACGCGCGCGCGCATCGAGATCGCGGACGACTACGGCCACTGCACCGCGGGCGAGCGCGTGTTCCATCCCATGCGCTGCGCGCAGGTCGAGCTGACCTCCTCGCGCATGGGGGACTTCCACGACAGCCTGCTCGACCTCGACGCGTGGCTGGCACTACACGGCCTCGCGCAGTCGCTCGCGCGGCTGCCGCCCGGGGCGCGGCGTGCCGCGTTCGAGGCGCGCGCGATCCCGCTGATCGAGGCGACCCATCCGGTCGAGTTCGACCCGCAGGCACAGGTGCTGACCACGCCGCTGCTCGTGCCGCGCCGCGAACCGCGCATCGTGATGCCGTTGCCGGGGAGTCGCGTGGCAGGAGTAGCCCGTCCGATGCCCCCGGAGTGACCGGCCGCCCACGGATGCAGCCGTCGTAGGGTGCGTCTTGGACGCACCCAACGGTGGATCGCGACCATCACGCGGTGTGGACAGGAACGGGTGCGTCCGAGACGCACCCTACGTCATGAGGCGAGCCAATCGCGGGCGACGAGGAATGCCGCCAACGCCGACTCGGCGCTGCCCGGCTCGGGCACGTAGCCGTACTCCCAGCGCACGCGCGGCGGCAGCGACATCAGGATCGACTCGGTGCGGCCGCCGGACTGCAGCCCGAACAGCGTGCCGCGGTCGTGCACGAGGTTGAATTCCACGTAGCGGCCGCGCCGGTAGAGCTGGAACTCGCGTTCGCGCTCGCCGTAGGGCGTGTCGCGCCGGCGCGCGACGATGGGCAGGTAGGCCTCGAGGAAGCCGTCGCCGACGGCGCGCAGGAACGCGAAGCACTGTTCGAACGGCCAGCGCTGCAGGTCGTCGAAGAACAGGCCGCCGATGCCGCGGCACTCGCCGCGGTGCTTGAGGAAGAAGTACTCGTCGCAGTGGCGCTTGAATTCGGGATACACCTCGGCGCCGAACGGCGCGCACAGGTCGTGCGCGACGCGATGCCAGTGGCGCGCATCCTCCTCGTGGCCGTAGTACGGCGTGAGGTCGAAGCCGCCGCCGAACCAGCGGATCGGGGCCTCGTCACCGGTGGTGGTGAACATGCGCACGTTCAGGTGCGTCGTGGGCACGTGCGGATTGAGCGGGTGCAGCACGAGCGACACGCCCATCGCCAGCCACGGCCGCCCGGCGAGCTCGGGCCGGTGCGCGGTCGCCGACGGCGGCAGCCGCGTGCCGGTCACGCGCGAATAGCCCACGCCCGCCTGCTCGAACAGCGCGCCATCGCGCAGGATGCGCGTGCGGCCGCCGCCGCCTTCGGCGCGCGTCCACGCATCCTCGCGGAAGCGGGCACCGCCGTCGGCCTGTTCCAGCGCGTTGCACACGCGATCCTGGAATCCGCGCAGCCAATCGTCCACCGCCTCGCCCGTATCAGCCATGTCGTCCTTCTGCCTGCCCGCCCGCAGCTCACGGACTCGGTGGATTGCCACATCGTCGCCCCCGCCAAGGCGGGGGCCCAGTGACTTTGCCTCTCCTCCGCAGAGCCTCAAAGTCGCTGGGCCCCGCATTCACGATGGCGACGGTCCTGATCTGTCGACGCCGTGTGCAATGTCCCGGTTTCGATAGACCAAAGCTTACCCCGTGGCCAGCACGTTCACGCCCCATAGGGACCACCGCCCCTATAATCGCGCGCCCTTCGACACTGGAACATCCGCTTGCCCAGCGCCATCCCCCCCTTGCGCGTCTCCGCCTGCACCGCGACCAGCGCGGTGGGCCGGGGCGTCGCGGCGCTCGACGAAGCCCTGGCGGCACGTCGCTCGGGCCTGAAGCGGAACGACTTCGGCGTGTCGCCCCTGCCGACCTGGATCGGCGAGGTCGAGGGGCTCGATGCCCCGCTGCCCGCGCGCTTCTCGCCGTACGAGTGCCGCAACAACCGCCTGGCATGGCTCGGCCTGGATACCGACGGCTTCCTCGAGCGCGTGCGCGAAGCGCGCGAGCGCCATCGCGCCACGCGCATCGCGCTGGTGCTCGGCACCTCGACCTCCAGCATCGGCGCAAGCGAGGAGGCGTACCGGAGCCTCACGCCCGAGGGCCTGTTCCCCGAATCGCTGCGGCGGCCGATCGTGCACACGCCGCACTCGCTCGGCGCATTCGTCGCGCACGCGCTCGCGCTGGAAGGGCCCTGCGTCACGGTCGCGACCGCGTGCTCGTCCAGCGCCAAGGTGTTCTGCCAGGCCGAGCGCATGATCCGCGCCGGCCTCGTCGATGCCGCCGTGGTCGGTGGCGTGGACACCCTGTGCGGCAGCGTGCTGTTCGGCTTCAACTCGCTGGAGCTGGTCTCGCCCGATCCCTGCCGGCCGTTCGATCGCGCGCGCCGCGGCATCAGCCTGGGCGAGGCGGCCGGATTCGCGCTGCTCGAGCGCGGGCCGGGACCGGGTCCTTACCTGCTCGGCCATGGCGAGTCCTCCGATGCGCACCACATGTCCTCGCCGCACCCCGACGGCCTGGGTGCGCGCGCCTCCATCGGCGATGCGCTCGCGCGCGGCGGCGTCGCGGCCGAGGTGGTGGACTACATCAACCTGCACGGCACGGCGAGCCAGAAGAACGACGAGGTCGAGGCGAAGGTGATTGCCGACCTCTTCCCCGCGCGCACGCGCGCGTCCTCGACCAAGGCCTGGACCGGGCACACGCTCGGCGCCGCCGGCATCGTGGAGGCGGTGATCGCCCTGCGCGCGCTGGCGACGGGGCTGATGCCGGGCAACCTCAACGCCGACGACCTCGATCCCGCCTGCGGCCCTCAGATCCGCATCGACAACGGCACGGGCGAGGTGCGCCACGTGCTCTCCAACTCCTTCGGCTTCGGCGGCAGCAACTGCACGCTGCTGTTCGGGCGCGAGGCGCGCGCATGAGCGGCGTGCTGCACGTGGAGGGCATCGCGCTTTGGTCCCCGCGCCTGCCGGGCTGGGAGGCCGCGCGCGCGGTACTGCGCGGCGAGCGGCCCGCGCCCGAGCAGCCCGCGCCGCGACCCTCGCCCACGCTGCTCGCGCCGACCGAGCGCCGGCGCGCGCCGGACACGGTGGCGATCGCGCTCGAAGTGGCCCTGGCCGCCACCGCGATGGCCGGCACGAATCCGACCGAACTGCCGAGCGTGTTCGCCAGCACGCACGGCGACCTCGCGATCAGCGACTACATGTGCGCGACGCTGGCCGAGGCGCCGACGATGATCTCGCCCACGAAGTTCCACAACTCCGTGCACAACGCCGCGGCCGGCTACTGGAGCATCGCGACCGGCACCTACGCGCCCTACACCGCGATCAGCGCGCTCGACTGCACCTTCGCCCAGGGCGTGCTCGAGGCCGCGATGCAGGTGGGCGCGGATGGCGTGCGCGTGCTGCTCGTGGCCTACGACATCGAGGCGCGCGGTCCGCTCGCCACGGTCACCCCCAGCCGCGGCCTGTTCGGCGCCGCGCTCGTGCTCGCGCCCGTGCCGGGCCCGCGCACGCAGGCGACGATCGCGTGGCGGCTGGACGGTGCGGGTCCGCCGCGGTCGAGCGCGCGCCATGCCGACCTCGTCGCGGGGAACGCGATCTCGGGCTGCCTGCCGCTGTTCGAACTGCTGGCCGATGCACCGGGCGTCGACAGCGTGCGCCTGCCCGCCTCGAGCGGCCAGGACCTGGTGCTGGCGCGCGCATGAGCGGCCGGTACCTCATCGTGATCCCCGCGCTGAACGAGGCGCGCGTGATCCGCGCCGTGGTGGAATCGGCGCTGGCGCAGCATCCGCATGTGCTGGTGATCGACGACGGCTCCACCGACGGCACCTCCGAGCTGATCGCCGACCTGCCGGTGCAACGCATCCGCCACGAGCAGCCGCACGGCAAGGGCCGCTGCCTGCAGGAGGCGTTCGCGCTCGCGCTCGCGCAGGGGTACGAGCGCGTGCTGAGCATGGACGGCGACGGCCAGCACCGTGCCGAGGACATCCCGCGCATGCTCTCGGCCGCGCAGCGCCATCCCGGCCACATCGTGATCGCGGCGCGCCTGATCGGCCGCGAGCAGCAGCCCGCGAGCCGCCGGCGCGCGAACGATGCGGCGGATTTCGGCGTGTCGTGGGCCTGCGGGCGGCGCGTGGTGGACAGCCAGAGCGGACAGCGGCTGTATCCGCGCGCCGTGCTGGAACTCGCGGCGCAGGCGCGCCCCTCGGGCTTCGTGTTCGAGAGCGAGATCCTGATCCTCGCGGCCGCGCGATTGCGCATGCACACGGTATCGGTGCCGATCGAGTCGCGCTATCCGCCCGATCGACGCGCCAGCCATTTTCGTGGCGTGCGCGACACCACGCGCATCACGCGCATGATCCTGTGGCGACTGCTCTCGCGCGGCATGATGCCGTGGAACCTGTACCGCGCCTGGCGCGAACCCGCGCTGCTCGAGGGCGCGCAGGACATGTCCGTGGACGCGGCGGCGGGAAAACGCGCGTGAGCGCGGCGGCGCCCGTCGACGTGGTGGTGCTCGGCGGCGGCCTGGCCGGGCTCACCCTCGCCCTGCAGCTCAAGCAGGACGATCCCGCGCTCGAGGTGCTGGTGCTCGAACGCAAGTCGCACCCCGTGCCGCTGGCCGCGCACAAGGTGGGCGAGTCCACGGTCGAGATCGGTGCGCACTATCTCGATACGGTACTCGGCCTCAAGCCGCACCTGATGCAGGACCAGCTGCGCAAGTTCGGCTTCCGCTTCTTCTTCAGCGAGGGCCGGCGCGAACTCGACGACGTGCTCGAGCTCGGCGCCAGCACCTTTCTCTCCACCGGCGCCTGGCAGATCGACCGCGGCGTGCTGGAGAACTTCCTGGGATCGCTCGTGCGCGAGCGCGGCATGCGCTTCCTCGACGGCGCGGTGGTGCGAGATTTCGCGCTGGCCGAGGACGGCTCGCCGCACCGGGTGGAGTTCGAGCATGCAGGCGGGACGCACGCGGTGCACGCGCGCTGGCTCGTGGACGCCTCCGGCCGCGCCGGGCTGGTCAAGCGCCGCCTCGACCTCGCGCAGCCCAACGCGCACGATGCGAACGCGGTGTGGTTCCGCATCGGCACGAAGATCGACGTGGACGACTGGGTGGAGGACGCGGGCTGGCTCGCGCGCTGCAACCCGCCCAGCCGCTGGCTCTCGACGAACCACCTGTGCGGCCCGGGCTACTGGCTGTGGCTGATCCCGCTCTCGTCGGGATCGCACTCGGTGGGCATCGTGTGCGACGGGAAGATGCATCCGCTGTCCACCATGAACACGTTCGACAAGGCCATGGCGTGGATCGCCGAGCACCAGCCGCGATTGCACGAGGACCTCGAGGGCAAGCGCCACCTGCTGCAGGATTTCCTCTTCTTCCGGCATTTCTCCTACGGCTGCAAGCAGGTGTTCTCCGAGAAGCGCTGGGCGCTGACGGGCGAAGCCGGCCTGTTCCTCGATCCGTTCTATTCCCCCGGCAGCGACTTCATCGCGATCTCCAATACCTACATCTGCGAGCTGATCGCCAAGGACCGTCGCGGCGAGGCGTTCGAGCCCTACGCAAAGGTATACGAGCAGATCTACTTCTCGTTCTACGAGTCCACGCTCGCGCTGTACCAGGACCAGTACGCGCTGTTCGGCGATCCCGAGGTGATGCCGGTGAAGGTGATCTGGGACTACGCCTACTACTGGGGCGTGCTGTGCCAGTTCTTCTTCCAGCGCCGCCTCACCGACCTGAGCCAGTTCGGCCGCCTGCGCGAGCCGCTCGCCCGCGCGAAGGCGCTGAACGTGGCGATGCAGGACTTCCTGCGCGCCTGGGGCGAGGTCAGCGGGAAGCGCAATGCCGCGACGATGCTGGACCAGGCGAGCCTGCCCTGGTTCGCCGAGTTGAACCGCGGCCTGCGCGACACCCTCGACGACACCCAGTTCCGCGCGCGCATCCGCGCGAACGTGGCGCAACTCGTGGAACTCGCCCGGCAGATCGTGGCGCGCGCGCACGCGGAGCATCCGGACCTGGACGCCGAGCCCATCCTTGCGTTGCTGCGCGATCTCCCGGTGGAGTCGAGCGGGTCCCTGCTGTTCGAGCAGGCCGCCTGATCCCAAGCGGACAGCGCAATTCCAAGCTCCGGCACCATCAAACCTCGAGAGAGCATGCCGTCGCTCCCGCGAAGGCGGGAGCCCAGTGACTTGGCTCTGGCATCTGATCAAAGCGAAAGTCGCTGGGCTCCCGCGTTCGCGGGAGCGACGATTTCGTGGTGGACGGCAGTGTGAGGTGCCACGGATTTCCCGGGTTCCGGAGCCGGTCGCGGTCACGCCTCTTTGCCCCGTTGTAGGATGATCGTTCCGACGATCCCGATCCGGCACGCCGCGCCCCCATGACCACCGACACCACCCCCGACACCGACTACGCCGCGCTGAACCTCGATCCGTACTGGATGCCGTTCACGCACAACCGCTACTTCAAGAGCCACCGGCCGATCAACCGGCTGCTGGCCTCGGCGAAGGGCGCGTACTACACGACGGTGGAGGGCGAGCGCCTGTTCGACGGCCTCTCGGGCCTGTGGTGCAGCGGCCTGGGTCACTGCCATCCGCGCATCGTGGAGGCGGTGAAGCGCCAGCTCGACGTGGTGGACTACGTGCCGGCGTTCCAGGTGTCGAGCCCGGACACCTTCCGCCTCGCCGAGCGCATCGCCACGCTCGCGCCGGGCACGCTGAACCGCGTGTTCTTCACCAACTCCGGCTCCGAGGCCGTGGACACCGCGCTCAAGATCGCGCTCGGCTACCACCGCCTGCGCGGCGAGGCGCACCGCACGCGCTTCATCGGGCGCGAGCGCGGCTACCACGGCGTGGGCCTGGGCGGCATCTCGGTGGGCGGCATGGTGGCGAACCGCAAGATGTTCGCCCCGCTCATGATGCTCGGCGTCGACCACCTCCCGCACACGCACAACCCCGCGCAGATGGCCTACTCGCGCGGACAGCCGGACTGGGGCACGCACCTCGCCGACGAACTCGAGCGCATCGTCGCGTTGCACGATGCGTCCACGATCGCGGGCGTGATCCTCGAACCGATGCAGGGTTCGGCCGGCGTCGTGGTGCCGCCGAAGGGCTACCTCGATCGCATCCGCGAGATCTGCACGAAGCACAACCTGCTCCTGATCTTCGACGAGGTGATCACCGGCTTCGGCCGCATGGGCGACTGGTTCGGCGCGCAGGCGTTCGGCGTCACGCCGGACCTGATCACGTTCGCGAAATGCGTGAACAACGGCACCGTGCCCATGGGCGGCGTGATCGCGCGCCAGGACATCTACGACACCTACATGCAGGGCCCGGACTACGCCGTGGAGCTGTTCCACGGCTACACCTATTCGGGCCACGCGCTGGCCGTGGCCGCGGCGCACGCGACGCTGGACATCATGCGCGACGAGGGCACGCCGGCGCGCTTCGCGCAGGTGGGCCGCTGGCTCGAGGACGGCGTGCACTCGCTCAAGGGCGAACCGAACGTGATCGACATCCGCAACTGCTCGGCGGCCGCCGCCGTGGATCTCGCGCCGATCCCGGGCTCGCCCGGCCTGCGCGCGATCCGGGTGTTCGAGGAGGCGTTGAAGCGCGGCCTGCTGGTGCGCTTCACCGGCGATACCATCGCGCTGGCGCCGCCGTCGATCACCACCGAATCCGAGGTGCAGAAGCTGATCGAGGGCGTGCGCGCGTCGATACGCGCCGTCGCCTGACCACATCGCAGGAGCGGTTCGGACCCTTTGTAGGAGCGCGCTTCAGCGCGCGATCTTTTCGATGGGTCCGATTTCGCGCAGGGTGGAACGGACCGCGCGCTGACGCCCGCTCCTACAAATTTCGATGAGGCGCCACGGGCGCCGAGCAGAGGCCGACATGAGCGCAACCCACCCCATCGCCGAATCCCCCGCACCCGCCGATACCCCCACGCGCATCCCGCACTTCATCAACGGCGCGCTCGTGCCCGGCGACGGCGCCGTGCTCGGCCCGGTCTTCAATCCCGCGACCGGCCGCCAGAGCGGCGAGATCTCCTTCGCCGATCCCGCCCTCGTCGATGCCGCCGTGCAGGCCGCGAAGGCGGCGTTCCCGGCCTGGTCCGCGACGCCGCCGATCCGGCGCGCGCGCGTGCTGTTCCGCTTCCGCGAGATCCTCGAGGCGAATGCCGACCGGCTCGCCGACCAGCTCACCGCGGAGCACGGCAAGACGCATTCCGATGCGCTCGGCGAGGTCACGCGCGGACTCGAGGTGATCGAGTTCGCCTGCGGCATCCCGCACCTGCTGAAGGGCGAGTTCACCGCCGATGTCGGCACCGGCCTCGATGCGCATTCGCTGCGCCAGCCGCTCGGCGTCGTCGCCGGCATCACGCCGTTCAACTTCCCGGCCATGGTGCCGATGTGGATGTTCCCCATCGCGCTCGCGTGCGGGAACACGTTCGTGCTGAAGCCCTCGGAGCGCGATCCCTCGGCCTCGCTGCTGCTCGCGGGCTGGCTGAAGGAAGCGGGCCTGCCCGACGGCGTGTTCAACGTCGTGCACGGCGACAAGCGCGCCGTGGATGCCATCCTCGAGCACCCCGACATCAAGGCCGTGAGCTTCGTCGGCTCCACGCCGATCGCGCACTACATCTACGAAACCGGCTGCCGGCACGGCAAGCGCGTGCAGGCGCTGGGTGGCGCGAAGAACCACATGGTAGTGATGCCCGATGCCGACCTCGACCAGGTCGCCGATGCGCTGATGGGCGCGGGCTACGGGTCCGCGGGCGAGCGTTGCATGGCGATCTCGGTCGCCGTGGCCGTTGGCGATGTAGTCGCCGATGCGCTGGTGGAACGCCTCGCGCCGCGCGTGCGCGCGTTGAAGGTGGGCCCGGGCGATGCGCCGGGCATGGACATGGGCCCGCTGATCACGCGCCAGCACCGCGATCGCGTGCGCGGATACGTGGACCTCGGCGTGCAGGAAGGGGCGGAGCTGGTGGCGGACGGTCGCGCGACCGTGATTCCTGGCCGCGACGAGGGGTATTTCCTCGGCGGCTGCTTGTTCGACCACGTGCAGCCGGGCATGCGCATCTACCGCGAGGAGATCTTCGGCCCGGTGCTGAGCATCGTGCGCGTGGAGAGCTACGAGCAGGCACTCGGCCTGATCAACGCGCACGAGTACGGCAACGGCACCGCCATCTTCACCCGCGACGGCGACAGCGCGCGCGACTTCGTCGAGCGCGTGCAGGTGGGCATGGTGGGCGTGAACGTGCCGATCCCGGTGCCGGCCGCGTTCCACAGCTTCGGCGGGTGGAAGGCCTCGCTGTTCGGCGACCATCATGTGTATGGGCCGGAGGGCGTGCGGTTCTATACGAAGCTGAAGGCGGTGACGGCGAGGTGGCCCACGAGCATCCGGGCGGGTGCGCAGTTCGTGATGCCGACGGGGGGGTGATGGGGGTTGCGCAGGGTTGCCCCTCATCCGCCCTGCGGGTAACTAGTGCATGGCGGGTTGCCCCTCATCCGCCCTTCGGGCACCTTCTCCCCGGAGCGGGGAGAAGGAAATCTCGCAGGTCGCCGCATTACCCCTTCTCCCCGGCACGGGGAGAAGGTGCCCGAAGGGCGGATGAGGGGCACTCTTGCGCAACCCAAGCGCATCCCTTGCACAACCCAACTGCTCCAACCCGATCCGCCCACCCCATGCGAAGATCGCACCCATTGCAGGAGCATTCCGATGTCGCGCAAAGCCCTGGGTGATATCGCAACAGCGCGTCTCTCCGGCGACCAGCTCGCCGCGAACTTCTCCGACCTCGCCCCCACCCTCGACCGCCAGGGCGCCCTGCTCGCCGCCGAGCGCTGCTACTACTGCTACGACGCACCCTGCACCACCGCCTGCCCCACCGGCATCGACGTGCCCGAGTTCATCCGCGGCATCGTCTCGGGCAACCTGAAGGGCGCGGCCACGGAAATCCTCTCCGCGAACATCCTCGGCGGCATGTGTTCGCGCGTCTGTCCCACCGAGGTGCTGTGCGAAGGCGCCTGCGTGCGCAACGGCGCGGAGGAGAAGCCGGTCGAGATCGGGCGCCTGCAGCGCCACGCGACCGACTGGGTGTATCGGGACGGCGTACAGCTGTTCGAGCGCGCGCCGGACACCGGCAAGCGCGTCGCCATCGTCGGCAGCGGCCCGGCCGGCCTCGCGTGCGCACACGCGCTCGCGCGCCAGGGCCACCAGGTGACGCTGTTCGAGGCGCGCGAGAAGACCGGCGGCCTGAACGAGTACGGGATCGCGGCGTACAAGGTGCCGGGATTCGCGCAGCGTGAGGTCGATTGGCTGCTCGCGATCGGTGGTATCGAGGTGCACCACGGCATGGCACTCGGGCGCGACCTCACGCTCGCCGAACTGCGCAACGACTACGACGCCGTGTTCCTCGGCATGGGCCTGGCCGGCGTGAACGCGCTCGGCGCGGAGGGCGAGAACTTCGGTGGCGTGCGCAATGCCGTGGATTTCATCGCCGATCTGCGCCAGTCCCAGGACCTGCGCGCGCTGCCCATTGGCCGCCGCGTGGTGGTGATCGGCGGCGGCAATACCGCGATCGACGCCGCCGTGCAGAGCCGCAAGCTCGGCGCCGAGCGGGTGACGCTGGTCTATCGCCGCGGCGCCGAGTCCATGAGCGCGACCGCGCACGAGCAGGAGTTCGCGCAGTCGCAGGGCGTGCACGTGATGCACTGGGCGCAGCCGCGGCGCGTGCTCGGCGTGTCGGGCGTGGTCAGCGCCGTGGAGTTCGAGCACACGCGCCTGGACGACGCCGGAAAGCTCGTCGGCAGCGGCGAGACGTTCACGGTGGAAGCGGACACCGTGCTCAAGGCGATCGGCCAGTTGCTCGTGCCCACGCCGCTGCGCAACGGCAAGGTGGACCTGCTCGCGCTCACCTCGAAGGGACGCATCGCGGTCGATGCCGAGGGCGCTACCTCGCTCGCCGGCGTTTGGGCCGGCGGCGACTGCGTGGGCGGCAAGCTCGACCTGACCGTGCAGGCCGTGGAAGACGGCAAGCGCGCGGCAGCGGCGATCGATCGGGCGCTCGCGTCCGCCTAGGCGTGGTTCCGCGGGACAGGCACCCGGCGATGGCGCGCCCGGGGCGCGTCGGCTGACGGTGGGTCGATGCCGCCGAGCGTGACGGTCAGGCGCCGAGCGCGGTCCACCCCGAGACCACCAGCAGGACGGCCTCGACCAGCAGGACACCCGTGGTGAGCACCATCCCGGCCATGCGCAGCGCCAGGGGCTCGCGCAGCCGGCTCACGCCCAGTGCGTGCAGGATGCGACCGACCAGGAGCGCCAGACCGAGCCCGTGCAGGATCACGAGGGACGACCCGATCGCCCCGAGCACGACGAGCATGACCAGTGCGATCGGCACGTACTCGGAGAAGTTCGCGTGCGCGCGGATGGCGCGACGCAGGGCGTCGTTGCCGCCGTCCCCGAGCGCCACGCGGAGCCGGCCGCGCAGGGTGATGGTGCGGAAGGTGAGCACGAGGTAGAGCAGGGCCAGCAGTCCCGCGTACAGCCCGGCGATCTTCATGTTTCCTGCTCCGCGTGGAATATCGCCGCGAGTCTATCAAGCCCGTCGCGCGGCCCGGTGCGGGGGCAGCGCGGCGAGCAGGGCTTCGAGCCCCGACTGCAGGTCCGACCGCAGCTGCGTGCTCGGCGCGTCGCGCAGGTAGCGACGCACGTCGGGCGGCGCGGCCTCGATCGGCACCGGCTCGGGTTCGAGCGCCCAGCCCGCGATCGCGAGCCCGGCGCCATGCAGGTACACGAGCAGGACGCGCGACTGGCGGAGCGCGGCGCGCGCGGACAGGCCGGCGGCCTGCAGCAGCGCGATCACGTGCGATTGGAAGGCGATTTGCCCGGTCGTATGCCAGCGACGGGTGCCGAGCACGCGGAAGGCATGCGGCCGGGATTGCGCGAGCGCAAGGTAGTCGCGCGTCATCGCGGCGAGCGCACGCGCGGGATCGGGCGAATCGACCGGGGGCAGCGGCACGTCCGCGAGGGCCTGGTCCACCACGGCGTCGAGCAGGTCGCCCATGGCCGGCACGTGGTGGTAGAGCGACATCGCCTCGCAGCCGAGCTCGGCCGCGAGCCGGCGCGCGCTCATCGCCTCGGCGCCATCACGGTCGAGCAGGGCGGCGGCGGCCGCGACGATGCGCTCGCGGCTGAGCGGCGTGCGTGCGCGGCGGGGACGGGTGTCCTTCGTCATGCTTGACACCTTACACCGTAAGAATTATCTTGGCAATCACCTTACACCGTAAGTCCACGATCCGGAGCCCGCCATGTCCACGCTCTCGCTTGCCGCCGACGCCACCCCCGCCGCCGGGCGCGGCATCCGCCCCGGCGGCTGGACCTCCGCCGGCCTGCTGCTCGCCATGTTCGGCACGCCGCTGTTCCTCTGGCTGTTCCGCCTCGACGTGGGCGAGGCCTCCACGCTCGGGCTCTACCTCGGCCGCGAGGCCGTGGTGTTCGCCATGGCGGGCGTGCTGCTGTGGATGGTGCGCAGCGGCGAACGCCAGCCCTGGTCCTCGATCGGCTGGCACACCGACCGCCTCGGCAACGCCGCGCTGTGGGGCCTGTTCGGCGTCGTGGCCTCCATCATCGGCATCCTCGCCTGCGTGGCGGTGGCGCAGGTCATGGGCTGGAAGCTCGGCCTGCAGACCCCGCCCGCGTACGAGCCGCCGCTGTGGGCCATGGCCATCACGGTTCTTCGCGCCGGCGTGACCGAGGAGCTGTTCTATCGCGGCTATGCGCAGGAGCGCCTGATGGCGATCACCGGCGGCCGCTGGTACCCCATCCTGCTCACCGCCGTGCCGTTCGCGCTGTTCCACTACCGCCAAGGCCCGGCCGGGATCCTGATCGCCGGCGTCGCCAGCGTGATCCTGAGCGCGATCTACCTCAAGCGCCGGAGCCTGCCCGCCGTGATGATCACCCACTTCTCCGTGGACTTCATCCCGAACGTCGCGCTGCCGTTGATGGGCGTGGTGGACTGACGCTCGAGCCCTCCCCCTCGGCCCAGCGCGCCAGTCCCTTTGTAGGAGCGCGCTTCAGCGCGCGATCTTTTCGCCGTGCCGGTGCGGCCAAAGATCAAAGGATCGCGCGCTGAAGCGCGCTCCTACAGTTCCAAAGGGACGCCCCGCGGGGCGGTGCTTTCGCCACCCCGCCGGAATCGCGCTAGCATCGCGCCATGGCTGACCTGCGCTCGAACTTCGTCGGAATCCGTTCCCCGAATCCGTTCTGGCTGGCGTCCGCGCCGCCCACGGACAAGGCCTACAACGTCAACCGCGCGTTCGAGGCGGGCTGGGGCGGCGTGGTGTGGAAGACGCTCGGCGAAGACCCGCCGGTGGTGAACGTGAGCTCGCGCTACGGCGCGGTGCAGCTCAACGGCCAGCGCATCGCGGGCCTGAACAACATCGAGCTGATCACCGACCGCCCGCTGCAGGTGAACCTCGACGAGATCCGCCAGGTGAAGCGCGACTGGCCCGATCGCGCCATGATCGTCTCGCTCATGGTGCCGTGCACCGAGGACGCGTGGCGCAGCATCCTCACGCGCGTCGAGGACACCGGCTGCGACGCGGTGGAGCTGAACTTCGGCTGCCCGCACGGCATGAGCGAGCGCGGCATGGGCTCGGCCGTGGGCCAGGTGCCCGAGTACATCGAGATGGTGGCGCGCTGGGTGAAGCAGCACTCGCGGCTGCCGTGCATCGTCAAGCTCACGCCGAACATCACCGACGTCCGCAATCCCGCGCGCGCGGCGTTCCGCGGCGGCGCGGATGCGGTCTCGCTGATCAACACCATCAACTCCATCGTCTCGGTGGACCTCGACCTGATGGCGCCCACGCCCACGGTCGACGGCAAGGGCACGCACGGCGGCTACTGCGGCCCGGCCGTGCGCCCGATCGCGCTGAACATGGTGAGCGAGATCGCGCGCGACAAGGAAACGTACCGCAAGCCCATTTCCGGCATCGGCGGCATCGGCAACTGGCGCGACGCGGCCGAGTTCCTCGCGCTCGGCGCCGGCACCGTGCAGGTGTGCACCGCCGCCATGCACCACGGCTTCCGCATCGTCGAGGACATGGTCAGCGGCCTCTCGAACTGGATGGACGCGAAAGGCTACGCGCGCCTCGAGGATGTGATCGGCAAGGCCGTGCCGAACGTCACCGACTGGCAGTTCCTGAACCTCAAGTACGACATCAAGGCGCGCATCGACCAGGACAAGTGCATCCAGTGCGGCCTGTGCCACATCGCCTGCGAGGACACCGCGCACCAGGCCATCCTGAAAGAAAAGGACGGCAAGCGCCATTTCGAGGTCGTCGATTCGGAATGCGTGGGCTGCAACCTGTGCATGCACGTGTGCCCGGTGGACGGCTGCATCACCATGCAGCGCGTGGACGAAGGCGGCTACGGCAACTGGACCTCGCATCCGAACAATCCGATGCGCAAGCCCGAGACGGCCTGAGTCGCTGGCGCGGGGCGATGTGGGACTGGTACGGGGCGCCCCTCATCCGGCCCTTCGGGCCACCTTCTCCCCGCGCAGCGGGGAGAAGGGAGCGCGCGCATTCCGGCGCAGCACCAGTCCGCTTTCCCCTCTCCCCGCCCGGCGGGGAGAGGGCAGGGTGAGGGGCAACCTTGCCCATCCCCGCACGGTCGCAGCACCCCGCCACCCCACCTGACCCGTCCCCCACCCTTTCGGTGATACTCCCCCCATCCTGGGGAGGACACCGCATGTCAGCCGACCAAGTCGTAAGCCAAGGCGCGCTCTACAACGAAGACCTCGCGCCCACGCCGCCCGAGCGCCGCACCTGGGCCTGGTACCACTTCGCCGCGCTGTGGATCGGCATGGTGATGTGCATCCCGTCCTACACCATCTCCGCCGGCCTCATCGACCAGGGCATGTCGCCCTGGCAGGCCGTCACCACGGTGCTGCTCGGCAACGCCATCGTGCTCGTGCCCATGCTGATGATCGGCCACGCCGGCGCGAAGTACGGCATTCCCTACGCCGTGCTCGTGCGTTCCTCGTTCGGCACCATCGGCGCACGCGTGCCCGCACTCCTGCGCGCCATCGTCGCCTGCGGCTGGTACGGCATCCAGACCTGGTTCGGCGGCCTCGCCATCTACACGCTGTTGAACATCCTCACCGGCGATGCGCTCAAGGCTGATGCCATCCCCGTGCTCGGCATCAACCTCGGCCAGCTCGGCTGCTTCCTCGCGTTCTGGATGATGCAGCTCTACTTCGTGCTGCACGGCACCGACTCGATCCGCTGGCTGGAGACCTACTCCGCCCCCGTCAAGATCGTCATGTGCCTCGTGCTCGTCTGGTGGGCGCTGAGCAATGCCGGCGGCTTCGGCACCATGATGCACTCGCCCTCGCAGTTCATCGAGGGCGGCAAGAAGGAAGGCCAGTTCTGGCTCGTGTTCTGGCCAAGCCTCACCGCGATGGTGGGCTTCTGGGCAACCCTCGCCCTGAACATCCCCGACTTCACCCGCTTCGCCCGCTCCCAGCGCGACCAGATCGTGGGCCAGGCCATCGGACTGCCGCTGCCCATGGGACTTCTGGCCCTGATGTCAGTCGTGGTGACCTCCGCCACCGTCGTGATCTACGGCAAGGCGATCTGGGACCCCGTGGACCTCAGCTCGCGCTTCACCGGCATCGGCGTCGGCCTCGCGCTCTTCATCCTCACGCTCGACACCATGTGCGTGAACCTCGCCGCGAACCTGGTCGGCCCCGCCTACGACTTCGCGAGCCTGAACCCCAAGCGCATTTCGTACACGACCGGCGGATTGATCACGGCGTTCATCGCGCTGCTCGCGATGCCGTGGAAGATCCTGGAGAGCACGCAGGGGTACATCTTCACGTGGCTGATCGGCTACAGCGCGCTGCTCGGTCCCGTGGCGGGGATCATGATCGTGGACTACTACGTGCTCCGGAAGATGAAGCTGGATGTGCCGGCGTTGTTCGCGGAGAAAGGCGAATATGCGTATCGCGGGGGGTGGAATCCGGCGGCGATGATCGCGCTCGCGGCGGGCGTGCTGCCGAACGTGCCGGGGTTCCTGCATGAGGCGTTTCCGGTGGTGTTTCCGGATGTGCCGGGGTTCTTCAAGACGTTGTACACGTATGCGTGGTTTGCGGGGTTGGGGATTTCGGCGGTGGTGTACCGCGTGCTGATGTCCCGCCGCACGTAGGGTGCGTCTGGAACGCACCCGGCGATGACAGTGCTACGAAACTAGACCTCGATATGCTGCCGAACGTGCCGGGGTTTCTGCACGAGGCGTTTCCGGTGGCGTTTCCGGATGTGCCGGGGGTATTCAACACGTTGTACACGTATGCTTGGTTTGCGGGTTTGGGATTTCGGCGGTGGTGTATCGCGTGTTGATCTCGCACTCCCGCACGTAGGGTGTGTCTTGGACGCATCAAAACAAAGCTGCGCGGGCTCTAAGATTGCAAGGGAGGGACGTCCCGCTTGCTGCAAACCTAGAGGCGAGGCGACCCTAGTAGCTCATTGACTGCTGCCTCGCCGTCTTTTCGGCCCCGGAGGTCCGCGGATGCATCACCTTGAACGAATACGCCAGGATCTACAGGAGAGTCTCTCTCTCGACAAACACCCCGTAGCGCTCCTTATCGGAGCAGGGTGTCCGGTATCAATCCGCGTTCCGAACGATGCCGGCACGACTGACCCGCTCATTCCAGACGTCTATGGCCTGACACGCGCGGTAGAGCAGGCACTGGCAGACGATGCAAGCTTCAGGGTACTTGCTGAGCAATTTGAACAAGACGGCCGCACCAATCACACAATCGAGGACCTCCTCTCCCATGTCAGGCTACTCTCACGGATTGTCGGCGTAGGAAACGCCCGAGGACTCACCCTCGAAGCACTGAAGCTCCTCGAGAAAGCACTCTGCGAGCATGTTGCACGGGCAGTGCGCAAAACTCTTCCCGGCAACTCGACGCCCTACCATCTGCTCGCGGACTGGATAAACGGCGTCCCACGCAGGTCTCCGCTGACACTCTTCACGACAAACTACGACCTACTTCTTGAGCAAGCCCTCGAAGACCGCGGAGTCGCGTACTTTGATGGCTTCATCGGCTCGGGACGACCATTCTTCGACCTTCGAGCAATCGAGGACGACGAGTTGCCGGCGAGGTGGACAAGGTTATGGAAAGTCCATGGCTCGATAAATTGGCGGACACATGATGCCGGAAGCGTCGTCCGCGTGTATGAAGGAGAAGGTGACCAACAAGGCCTCCTAATACATCCATCCGAGCTCAAGTACGATCAAAGTAGACGTATGCCCTACCTCGCAATGATTGATCGGCTACGCCACTTCTTACGGCAGCCATCAGCGCTCTTGGTTTCGGTCGGATATTCCTACTCGGATGAGCACCTGAATGAGGTTTTGATTCAAGGGCTTAAGAGCAACCCCACAGCAGCGGCTTACGGACTTCTTTTTAGGAAACTAGAGGAGGAAACCGGAGCGTCTGCGGTAAGCCCACGCCTGCCACACAATCTGACTCTCGCGGCATGGGACAGCGGCGTTGTCAGGGGTGTTACGGGACCTTGGCTTTCAGAGCGCGATAGCGCGTCCACAACCGCTCCGACAACGTGCAACCTAGGAGACTTTCAGGCCTTTGGGAAGTTTCTGAAAAATCTTTGCTCGTCCATAGGGCGGACCAGCAATGCGTGACCCAACATTACTTGGAAGTGTCGAGAGTGCGAATGGGTCAACGGTCACTGTTGGACTCGACGAAGAGACATTGTCAGGCATTGTTTTTATCAACGGTCAAAGTCACCGCATAGGACAGGTGGGCAGCTTCGTCAAAATTCCGCAGGGATTCGCGAGTCTTTTTTGTTTGGTTACTCAAGCAGGGGCGGCGGCAGCTCCAGCCGAGAAGCTATCAGCTGAGCAAAGCCGGCGCTGGCTGACTGTCGAAATTGTTGGAGAGGCAGCAGCAAACCAACCGTTCAGTAGAGGCGTCTACCGGTATCCTACTATTGGTGATAAAGTACATCTGGTAACAGAGGAAGATTTGGCGCTCGTGTACGGTTCCGCAAGGAGCCGAGAGCATGTTGAAGTCGGCAGCTTATCCAGCGCCAGAACAATTCCCGCTCGAATTGATGTCAATAAGTTGGTGACGAGACATTGCGCAGTGGTCGGCGCAACTGGGTCTGGAAAATCAACTACTGTCGCTGGCCTAGTCGCAAAACTCGCAAACTCGACGAGATTTCCAGCCGCTCGCGTCATTATGCTTGATGTGCACGGCGAGTATGCAAGTGCTTTTCGTGAAGATGGACGCGTATTCCGCGTCAATCCGGATTTGCGCAGGGGAGAGCTACCATTGCTCATTCCCTATTGGGCGTTGACGTTTGACGAGCTGATTCCGCTTACATTCGGCTCGATTGAGTCCAATGAGCGCGGTCGAGTGGCGGATTGGCTTGTCAAGGTCAAACAGGCGCACGCCGCCTCTGGGCGTTATCCTGGACTTGATCCGAGCTGGGTAACAGTCGATACAGCCTTGCCTTTTTCACTTCGTCAGCTTTGGCATGACTTTCGATGGGAGATCGATGCCACATACCCGAGAGCGCACGAGCAAACGCCGGCAAACGCGAGGGTTGAAGATGCAGGTAGTGCTGAGGCTCTGATTGCCGCTCGATTCTCACCAAATGACGGAACAAACATCGTTCAGAGTCGCTCGACGCTCGCAATTCGTAAGCAACTTGAGTCTCTTTCATCACGACTAAGAGATCCTCGGTTTGCATTTTTGCTTGATCCGGGCGAATACGCACCGGGAGTCGACCATCAGGCTGTGAATGACCTTGATAGCTTGCTGGCAGGTTGGCTCGGTGACGGATCGGAGTCGAGTAGACCTGTCAGCATACTAGACCTCTCTGGAATTCCGGCATCGGTGCTTACTGAGCTAATTGGTGCGTTATTGCGCCTTCTATTTGATGCGATGTTTTGGGGTCGTCGACTGTCAGAGGGTGGACGCGAGCGTCCGTTGTTAATTGTGATGGAAGAGGCGCATCTCTATCTTTCAGACTCTGAGTCGAGCGCCTCGACCGCCGTGAAACGCATCGTGAAAGAGGGCAGGAAGTACGGAATCGGCGCGATGATCGTCAGTCAGAGGCCTACGGAAGTCGATGCGACTATATTGTCGCAATGCGGCACATTCTTCGCATTGAGAATGAGCAACGCACAGGACCGTGGCAGGGTCTCTGGTGCGACTACGGATTCTCTAAAGGGTCTGCTGGACTTGCTTCCGACATTGAGGACCGGCGAAGCGATCATTGTGGGCGAGGCCGTGCACTTGCCTACTCGCGCGATGATTCACTCGCCGCCTGAAGGTCGCCGCCCTAGTAGTGATGATCCTCGAGTGGTCGAGGTCGAGTTCGGCCCTGGTGAACTCGGCCCAGGGGGTTGGGATCGCCGGTTAGAGCGTGGGAGTTATGCGGAGCTGGTCTCTGCATGGCGGCGGCAGGACAGGTCCTAGAATTGTACGAGGTGTCCGGAATGGAACGCGTTCCTGTTGTCTCCTCAAATATCGCAGAAGTTGGCTTCGAGTTGTCTAGCAACACACTCGAGATTATGTTCAAGGACGGGCGCGTCTATCACTACTTTGATGTACCTCCGCGCGTGTTTGAGGATTTGCAGGGGGTGTCGTCTGTGGGGCAATACTTTCACACGGAAATTCGTGGCGTCTATAGATTTGCAAGGGTGTGATCGCCCTGACGGGGTCTGGCTTTCGCGCGGGTTACCGGGTCAGAGCCACATACACGTGTTTGAACGGGCGAGTTCTGACTCCGAAAAGGGGTCGGGCGTAATAAAGCCAAGGATCCCTGGCTACCCTTCAGGTCGTGGCGGTGGTCCAATCCGGCCGGTTAGGGGACGGCCGGAAAAGGGTATCTGGGTCAGAGCCCCATACGCCTGTATGGGGCTCTGACCCCTATACCGCATCCCGCACTCGCCCTGCGTAGTTGCTTGGGAAATCGGTGGTCTGACCCCGGTTTCGGTCGCTCGGGCTTTATTTCGCCGCAGACCCTATTCCCGCTTTCCCTGGGCAAGTGCGTTGGAAAGCCATACCCTGGCTGGTGCCTTCCCTGAGGCCGCGCTCGATGACTGAACGATTGCGCTCGCTTGTCGCCCCGGACTCCGCGGGGGGCCAGTTCGGATGGCCTGCCATGCTGGCAATCCTGTTGACTCCATGCGTCGCGAACGCATCGAGGGAGTGGAACAACCCGGATCGGGACCTGACGGGCTTCGGAAGGTCACCACCGCTCTTGGCCACGGACCTTGTCTCGCTCCGAAAACTCGCCATCCGACGAACCGACCTGTCCGCGAAGATGAGTGCGGATGATGCGACGCGTTTGATCGTCGACGGGGCGCGACATTGCCACAGCGGATCAGAAGCGCGCTTGACGACGACGGGCTACCTCCAGTCCACCTCCTACGTTCCGCGAATCGTCGAGATTCAGCGTTGGAGCGAATTGAACGCAACGGCTATCGGGTTCGGTTTCGACGAACCGCGCGGCAAGGCCTATTTCGTGGTCATTGCCGTGGTGGACGCCGCGCAAGGGTCCTCGTCGGTCTACGCCTACAACCGGTTGGATGACGACAAGCGCCAATCGACCCTGGTGTCGTCGATCCCGGCGTGGCTCGCCGGGCGAACCAGCGAGTGCACGCGTTAACCCTGTTCGGTGGCGACAAGGGGACGGTGGTCGGGAGAATGGGGTCGCGGGAGAATGGGGTCGGGTTGAGCCCCGATATTTCCGCTTCGCCGGTCGCCCATCCATCCACAGGGTGCGTGCTAAGTTTCGCTGCGATCGGACGCTGTGGGAAGAACTGCATGCGGGCAGGCATCGCGTTGGTGCTGCTGTCGACGGGGCTGGCTTGCCATGCGCAGCAGCCCTTGCCGCTCGCCGAGCCGAATCTCAACCTGTTCGACGGGGGTGTCGTCTCCGCCTACCAGCGCATGACCGACGGCGGACTCGTCGTCGGCGGCAGCTTCACCGGCGTCGAAGTGGCCGGCGGGCTGATCACCGATCGGAGCTATCTCGCGCGCTTCAAGCCCGACGGCACGCTCGATCTCGCCTGGAACCCCGTGCTCGATGGCCCGGTGGCGGCCCTGGCCGTCGATGCCTCGGGATCGGTGTACGCGGTAGGTAGCTTCTTTTCGGCGGGCGGTATGCATCGCATCGGAGCGGCGAAGTTCTCGGCCAGCGGGGCGCTGGATACGGCCTGGAACGCGGGCATTTCCGGCTGCCAGGCAATCCCGTGTGCCGCCGCGGTCGTGCTCGACGAGACGGGCAACGTCTTCCTCGGCGGCGCCTTCACGACCCTCGGTGGGCTGGACCGGAATGGCCTGGCCAAGCTCTCGTCCACGAACGGCGCCGCGGACGCGAACTGGGACCCGCAGGCGAAGACGGGCCTGGACACCCCCGCCCGGATCTACCTGCTCGCGCGATCCGGCAGCGATCTGATCGCTTCGGGTACGTTCCAGAGCATCGGTGGACAGCCACGCGCCGGGCTGGCGCGGCTCACGGCGGCCGGCATCGCCGCCGTCGCCTGGAATCCGGCGCCCGACGGTCCGGTCCAGGCGCTGGCCCTGGACAGCGACGGCTCGCTCTTCGTGGGGGGCCTGTTCAGCCAGGTCGGCGGGCAGGCGCGCTACCGCATCGCGAAGCTCGCGCCGGGCAGCACGGGCGCCGCCGATTCGAGTTGGGCACCTGGCCTGTCCACCGGCGCCATCATCCAGGCGTTGGCCCCCGATGGCGCGGGCAACGTCTACGTCGGCGGCCGCTTCAGCACCATCGGCGGCATCACGATGAGCAACGCCGCGAAGCTCTCCGCCACCGGCGCCGGCGTGGCGGAGGCAGGCTGGAATGCGGCGCTGAACAGGGACGTACAGGCCATCGCCTTCGACGGCTACGGCAATGTCGTCGTCGGCGGCGGCTTTCGATCCTGTGCCGGCGCTCCGGCGCTGGGCTACGCGCGTCTGAAGGCATCGGATGGCGCCGTGCTATCGCGCGCGCAGTTCCTCAGGCCGGCCACCGTATATGCGCTGGCCCGCGGGACCGACGGCAGCCTGTTCGTCGGTGGCCGGTTCGTGCGCGCGAATGCGCTGGAACGGCTGGGCGTGCTGAAGCTTCGCCCCGACCGCACGCTCGATCCGGACTGGTCGGTCTCGATTCAGGGCAGCACGTTGGAGGTGGGCGGTTCGGTGCTGTCGCTCGCCGTCGACGCGGACTCGCTCTACGTCGGCGGGTCGTTCGATCGCGTAGGCGATACCGTGCGCCTGGGCCTCGCGCGGGTCTCCGCGAGCACGGGCTCGCTCGATGCCGCGTGGAATCCGGGGGGCAGGATCACGCGCGCCATCGCGGTAGTCGGGTCCGACGTCTTCGTCGGGGGCACGTTCACCACGATCGGCGGCCTGGTGCGTTCCAATCTCGCAAAGCTGTACTCGGTCGATGGTGCCGCCGATCCGGTGTGGGCCCCATTGGGAAGCCTTGGCTCGGTCACGGCGTTCGCGGTCGCCGGCAGCTCGCTGCACTACGCCAGTGCCAACCGCGTGGTCAAGCTTTCAACCACGGGCACCGGGGCGCTGGACCCGGGCTGGGACGCCAGTGACAGCGTCGGCCTCAACGACCGGATCGATGCGATAGCCGTGTCCCCGGACGGGACCGTCCTGATCGGCGGCAACTTCCTGGCCGTGCGCGGAATCACGCGCTACAGCCTGGCACGGCTGCAGGCGGACGGAAGCGTGGATCCGGCCTGGGTACCCCCGCTGTTCACCATCAATGCGGCGGTCGAATGCTGCGTCAGGGCGCTCGCGATCGCGCCGGACAACTCGGTGTTCGCCGGTGGCTACTTTTCCAGCGCCGCCATGCAGCATTCCGTGGCACGCCTGTCGCCATCGGACGGTGCCATCCTGCCCGGCTTCGATCCGGCTGGAATCGACACCCCCTTCATCCTTGCGCTCGCGCTGGACCCCTCGGGCATCGTCTGGCTGGGCGGCGACTTCACGCGCATCGGCGACCAGCCCCGCAGGTCCCTGGTGGCGTATGCGGTCGCGCTGGACCGTGTGTACGCGGACGGTTTCGAATAGAACCGAACGTCCGGCGGCCCGTCGTCGCCGGCCGCTGGCCCGCGCACGTCGTGACCACCCGCGGATGCAGGCGCACCGAATCCGTCAGGAATGGGTAACCGGTTCAGAGCCACATACGGGCGTATCGGGCTCTGACCCCCATATTCCCCATATTCCATTTACCCCTCTTGTGCGCTCGCGGCAGCCGCACGCAGCGCCGAGCGCAGATCGGCAAAGAAGAAGGTGAGGTTCTGCAGCCCGGTCTCGACGTCCGAGACGCGCAGCCGCATCAACGGGACCGCTTGCGGATCGTTGCGCAGCAGCGCGACGGCTGCAGCGAGCGTGTCGGCCGGCAGGCCGGTGGCACAGGGGTAGTCGATCGAGGCATCGATGCCGGCGTAATCGCCGGCAGGCACATTGCGATCGCCGCAGGCTTCCGACAGGGCGTGCTGGACATCGTGCGGCAGCGACTGGCGGAACCAGGTGCGGTAGGTGGAGGTGCGGCCTTCCTCGACGATGTAGTCGAACATGCTCGAGCTGTACAGGCGCTGCGCCAAGTCGCGCAGCGCGGGGTCCGTGATCAGGCCGATTTCACCGCGGGCGGTGAGCTCGTCGTAGGCCGCGCGGCGCCGGATGTTGCCGTTGTACTGCGTGGCGCGGTACGCGGCAATCAGCAGCGCATCGTCGGACAGCGGCGTGCGGCCCGCGAGTGCGTCGAGCGCGCGGCGGCCGTGCGCGGCCACGTCGGTGTAGTAGCCGACCTGCATCTCGTAGCCCCACGCCTCCTCGCGCAGGTCATCGCGCAGGCGCTCGGTGAAGACTTCGCCCCGGCGCGCGGTGGCGCGACCTTCGTTCCAGTTCGCCACCTGGATGCCGATGAACACGCCGGCCACGACGATGGCCAGGTCGATCGCGACGGCGATCCAGTTCTGTTCACGCAAGTGCTCAAGGAGGCGGCGATAGCGCATCGTGTGGTTCCCTGGGCTACCGAGACTGCAGTGGTCAGGTTACAGGGGTCGGAGCGCGGGCGGAGCGACCGCCGTAGGCGCTCCATCGCTTCATTGACTGCCTCCGTCTCCCTATTCCGACGGGGTCAGCAGGTTGGGACGCCCGCGCGAGCGAACGGAGGCGAGCGAGATCCAATCGACTGGGATGCCGGGCTTGAATCGTGCACGACGTGAAAGGCACAGGCGTTCTCGCAGGGTCTGATCGCGCGATGCGATAGCATCTCCGCGGACAGCACCCACCTCGGGACACCCACATTTCAAGCCTGGGCCAAGACGGGACGTCGGCTCGGCTCCGGAGAGCCCGCGCGGACATCGCGATCAGAAAGTGGGTCCCAATCCGACCCCTCTCGCGGTCAGAGAGTGGGTGTCCCAATCCCATCTTGCGGCGCTTGAGTTCGTCGATCCGCGACGTTCGCTACACCGGGCCCATGGGTCGGGCGTGCCATCCGCGATGCATCTATCGCCCCCATCCCGCTCGTCGCCTGCTTATCGCCAACTTCACGATTCCGCCCGTATTCTCTGCGAACCCGTGCCGATCCCGCCCGCGTCCCCACCGAGCAAGGAGGCTGCCATGGTCCCGATCGAAGCCGCGCGCGCACGCCGCCGCAGGACAGGACTGGCATTCGCGGCCTCGCTGCTTGCATCGCAGTTGTCCGCGCCGGCCCCCGCCGCCACCTTCAATGTGAACAGCATCGCCGACGTGGTCGATGCCGCGCCTGGCGATGGCGTGTGCAGGACCGCCCCCGAGAACACCATCTGCACGCTGCGTGCCGCGATCATGGAGAGCAACGCCTTGGCCGGCGCGGACGTGATCAACCTGCAGGCGAATGCCACTTACCTCATCACGCGCCCGGGCCTCGACGGCACCGCGGTCAGCGGCGACCTCGACATCTTCGACAGCGTCACCATCGTGGGCGCAGGTGCCGCTTCCACGATTATCGATGGCAACCGTGCCGCGACCGATGACCGGGTCTTCGAGATCTTCCCATGCCTTGGCAATCCGCCTCAGGGCGGCGACTGCACCCCCTTTTCGGTCACGATGTCCGGTATCACCGTCCGCAACGGCGGCGCGCCGGCGCGTGCGGGTGGCGGCATCTCCAACCGGGCCACGCTGCAACTCTCTGATTGCGCGATTACCGGCAACCTCGGAGGGACCGGTGGGGGGGTTCTCGCCAGCGGGCCCACCACGATCACCCGGTGCAGCATCAGCGGCAACGAAGCGAACAACAACGGTGGTGGCCTGTACGTCGATATCGGCACGATGAACCTGGTGGGCAGCACGCTCAGTGGCAACCAGGCCGGATTTGGCAGCGCCCTCTTCGCAGACACGAGCACGCTGAACTTCGTGAACAGCACGGTCTCCGGCAACGGCAGCCGGAACAGCGGCGGCGGCCTGTACCTCCTCTCCACCGCCACGCAACTGTTCAACACCACGATCACGAACAACGCGGCGAACTCCGACGACGTGGGTGTGGGCACCGGCGGCGGTGTGTACATGGAAAACGGCGGAACCTTAACGCTCTACAACAGCATCATCTCCGGCAACTACCACCGCAACGAAGGCTCCGACTTCGACAGCAACGACGACTGCACGGGCACGCTCACTTCTTCCGGTTTCAATATCGTCACCACGCGCACCAATTGCACCGTGAACGGCGCAGCCTCCAGCGCTTTCGTGACCCTCGACACCCTGCAGGACAACGGTGGCCCCACGCGCACGCATGCATTGCCCAGCGGCAGCGTCGCCATCGATGCTGGCAACCCTACCGGCTGCACCGACCAGTTCGGCGCCCCGCTGGGCACCGACCAGCGCGGCGAACCGCGTCCCTTCGGCACCGCCTGCGACCTCGGCGCCTTCGAGCGCGGCAGCCGCATCTTCCGCGACGGTTTCGAATCCTGACCAGGGGTAACCGGGTCAAAGCCGCATACGGGCGTATCGGGCTCTGACCCCCATTCTTGTCTCGATCCCGCTATTCAAATCCATCCGCGAACAACGCGGGCGAACTGCCGAGCGAGACCACGAGTGCGACTTCGGCGCCGGCCTGCACCTGCGCGGCGGCCACGGGTTGCTGCGAGATGACCGAACCGGCCGGGACGGATCCCGAGGTTGCCTGCGTGACGGTCCCCAGCGCGAGCCCCGCGGCCACGATCGAGGCCTGCGCCTGGGCCTGCGGCAGGCCGACCACGTCGGGCACGGACAACAACGCATTCACGTCGCAGGCATCGCCGACGCCGTTGCCGTTGCCGTCCGACTGGCTCGGGTTCGCGGCGGCGGGGCAATTGTCGGTGGCGGACGGGATGCCGTCTTCGTCCGGGTCGACGACCGCGACCACCGCGGTCACGTGGCCCGCGTCGATTTCCCGAGGGAGCAGGCCGGCGCCCAAGCCGGCGGCTTCAGGGCTGCTCGCGCCGAGCTCGTTGGCCGAGTACCCATAGCGCAGGTCGGGGACGATCGCCTTCCAGTCATCGAATGCCCGGAGCGGCGTGCGCCCGAGTTCGGGGAAGCCGTCGCAACCGTAGCCGCCCTCGTAGAGGTTCACGTTGACCGGCGAGGTGCCGCCGATGATGGTGCCGTTGTCGTTCCAGTCGATGGGCGCGGGCACGCCGGTCTCGACGAAGCCGGACTTGTCGTTCTTCGCGTAGAAGGTGCGGCTCCAGCCGCCCGGCGGGAACTGGCCGATGCCCAGGAAGTCGGAGATCGACTCCTCGTCCAGCTGGTATCCGTCTCCCACCGCGTAGCTGAGGGGTCGACGTGGATCCCGGTCCGGGAACTGATAGTTGTAGTTCATCACGCTGAAATAGTTCGGCTTGCAGTTGATCTCGTCCGATCCGCCATGGCGGAGACCCAGGTTGTGCCCGAACTCGTGCATCACGGTGGCGGCTTCGCCGTACGTCTTCGCGATGCGGGCGCGCGTGGCGGCATCGCACTGCTGCAGCGTGTGCTGTCCGCAATACGCCTTTCCGATCGGATCGAGCAGCCCCGCGCCCACCGCGAAGTAGGTGATGTAAGCCTTGCTCCCGAATATGTTCGCGATGCCGCTGCTGAGCACGTCCTCGGTGAACTTCGTGCCGAACAGGACGTACCGCACGGCAAGCGCGCGGGCGCCGATGCGCGCCTTGCAGTTCGCGTGCTTGCGGTCGTCGACGGTTCCGAAATGGGCGGCGGCGACCGCGTCCGAGCAGGCTTCCGCGACCGTGCGACTGGTGCCATAGCGGAAGTCCCCGAAATCGTTGCGCTCGCCTGCGACCTGCCCTACGAACGTGATCGGGTCACCGGACGATTCGATGTCCTCGTCGACCGACTGACCGGGCGTGGTCAGCGCATGGAAGCGGATCGGGCGCGGCGCCCGGGCATAGGCGTCCGTCAGCACGTCCAGCACCTCGAGGTTCGGACGATTGGTGCCTGTGAAGTCGAAGAGCGAATCGAATTCCACGAACAGGTCCGGCACGGCCGGATCGGCCTCGTACGGCGGTTCGTTCAGGGGGAGATCCACCACGACGCCGTCGCCGTCGTAGTCGATGCCGAACTGCTCCCAGTGGTCGGCCAGGCCGTCGCCATCGCTATCGGTCCAGGTCGCGGTGACGATGCGCTGGCCGCTGTCGGAGTTGATCCAGGCGGCGATGCGGTGGTCGCCGGCCGACTCGGTCCTGGGCTGGCCGGCCTCGTCGAGCGAGACCGGCGCGACCGAGTCATACACGGCGAGACCCGTCGCCACCACGCCGTCGACGCGGTCGTCCTTCTGCAGCACCGGAATGGGCCGGGTCAACAGGTACTTGTAGCGGTCGGCGATCTTGCGTACGCGGATCGTCACGCTCCAGATCCCGGGCACCGGGCGGTACGCGTGCAGCGGCGGCTCGCCGTCCGAGGGCGCGCCCGCGAACACCACCACGAAGGCGTCGTCCTCGAGCCCCGAGGCGCCGAGTTCCTGGTGCATGACGGATATCCGCCCATCCGGCTCGCCGGCGAGATAGATCGGCGATCCGTCCGCGCGGTAGCCCAGCGGCAGCGACGCGCAGGTCTCGTCGTCCAGTCCGAAGCCAGGGTTGTCGCAGAAGCCGTCGAGGTCCCGCCGAGTGCTCCAGGCATAGGGGTTGCCGAACGTATTGGACAGCAGTTCGACATGCGTGCGATCAAGCCGCAGGATGCGCCGGCCCGTGCCTTCGTCGATGCTGACGAACACGCCGGCATCCCCGAACACGCCGCCGTACTGTTTCGCGGCGTCCTCGTCCTTGAGTGTGCCGGTGAATGCGATCGCCTTGCCCGAGCGGCTGATGCCGGGGCTGAGCCCGACGGCGGAGAACTGCGTGCTGCTCGCCACGACGGCGGCCGGCAGCTGCAGCGTCACGGGCAGGCTCAGGATCTGGCCCGCCTTGCGGAACACCACCGTGCCGTCGTTCGCGATCGAGGGCCGGATCGGCTCGCCAGCGGGCGTGGTGCCGAACACGCCGTTCGGCGCGCCGCCGGGCGGGACCGCGGTGGTCAGGCTCGTCACGCCGCCCAGGGTGGTGCCGAACGCCATCTGGCCCGCGTCGTTGAACGCGATCGGGGAAACGATGCCGTCGAACTCGCGTCCGGTGCCCGCGCCGGCGTAGTACGTCGCGGTGACCTGCGGCGGCGGGTCCCAGCGCCGCACGAACGTGGTCGGCGGCGAGCCGGACACGCGGTCGCGCGCGCCGATCGCGCCGCTCGCGTTGACCTGCACCGCGCCCAGGTAGGTGCGGCTCGCGTTCACCAGGCCCGCGGCCACGTTGAACAGCGGCAACTGCGGGCGCGCGAGAAAGATCGTTTCGCCCGAGGCGAGCAGGCCGACGAATGCGACCTCGCCCTTGGCGTTGAGGCTGACGCCCGGCGAGAAGCCGATGGTGCCATCGACGCCCTGCTGCGCAACGGTTCGGATGCGGTAGTACTTGAGCGAGCTGTCGGCGCACACCGCCCACGGTGTCGCGCAGGCCACGACTGCGAGCAGCGAACAGGCCGTCGCGCGCAGCGACGGTTGCAGGGCGGTCGTCATGCCCGATCTCCGGCGGCGGAACCACGCACCGCGTGCCCCTGCGCACGCGTCCCGCAGCCACGCAACGTGTCCCCACGGGTGCGGCAACGCGATCCTACCGGGCCGTCACGCGGGCGACCGCCGGTCGATCCGGGAACTCGCAAACTTCGGTATCGGGAAACAGGTGTCGGGAAACTGGGCCCAGGATGCGGCTTCTTCGAGTCGGGTCCACCGGGCTGGCCGGGTCGTGGTTGCAACTAGGGGCGTGTGGCGCTCCGATCCCCGGTTCCTCGGCCCAATACGCTCGCACGACTTCTGCCACCCAGCACGCCGAAGTCTTGTCGAGTTCAAGTTGCAGCGCCGATTCGGCTGAGAACTGACGCTGGTATCGCGTCAGTTGTGCTTCCTCAGGGACATCGAGGTTCGCGGCAGCACCTGCTCGCACGAGCATCGGCACTCGTGCGCCGAATGCGGCAGACCGAGCCGGAGTGGAACAGGTCTGAGCCGCATACCCAGGCAACTCGACTGGATTGTTGCGCGGCTGACAGCGCACGTCGCGACGCTCGCCAACGCCCAGACGACTTCGCTAACAGGGTCACCATTTCGCCCCCATCAAGCGGAGCGTGGACGATCCTCCCGCTCTCGGGCTGGCGGATCCCCTTGATCCAACCCGGTCAGAGCGACCTACGGGTGTATCAGGCTCTGACCCCCCCTCTTTGTTTCACGATCCAGGATCGCCCCTCGAGTCACGATCCACGGCCCGCCCCTGACGGAGTCCATGAAACGCCCGGCCCCTTCGCGCGAGGGCCGCGCGCCGGAGCCGTCCGACTGGACGATGCGCATCGGCTCGGCATACTGGCGTACCCGCTCCGAACCCCTGTCCACGAAACGCGCCGCATGAAACGAACCCTTTCTCCCCGGATGACCCGCGCCATCGGTGTCCTCATCGGCCTCGCCCTGCTCGCCGGTGGCGGTCGGTTCGGTTGGGACGCGTGGCAGGAACAGTGGAACAGCGTCGTCGTCACCGGCAGGGTGACGAAGCTCATCGCCAGCGTGGAGCGCGCTCGCGGCTCGAAGGGCGGAAACCGGGAGCATGTCTACTCCATCATCGAGTACGGCGATGGCTCGGGCCGCAAGTACCAGGTCGAGTCGCATGCGAACGGCCGCAAGAACGCGTATCCGCAAGGCGCGGAGGTGCGCGTGCGGTATCGGGAAGGCCATCCGGAGCAGGCGAGTGTCGACAGCTTCGGCAGCATCTGGCTCGCACCCGTGGCCATGACCGTGCTCGGCGCGCTCTTCCTCGGCGTTGCCATCACACAGACCACCGCCAGCGATGGAGCCGCCGCCAGCGCCCGCGATGCCCGCCAGCGCAAGGGAAAGCGTCGCCGGTAGGCGGGCGTCGGTCCCGTCTACGCCCGCGAGAACGGGGTGCCTGGCGCCGGAAGTTGGAGCGCCGGGGATCCATCGCGCTCGAGCGGGGCCGAGCGGCGATCGCGTCGCAGGCGACCAGCGAGCAGGCGCGGCTTGCGCTGCGCCTGGTGGAGACCGTCCTGCACTACGCCCGCGCACAGTACGCGGAGGCGGTCGACCTGTTGAGGCCGGTGTCGGCGGAACAGCGCGTCGGCGTGGGAGGCAGTCGTGTCGAGCGCGTGCTGATCGACCTGCTCGAGGCCAGGGCCGTGGCGTTGGCTGCGTAGCGCAAACGACCCGCGAGTCGCGGCGCCTTCCGGCAGATCGCGTGGTCCCAGTGCACACCGGGTGCCTTTCTACATTCCAATATCCGGAATAATGAATACCGAAAATACCATCTAGTTCCGATATCTGGAATTCCCTACGCTTTCTCCATCGGGCAGCCGCCCGCTCACCACGACCAGGAGAAAGCCCCATGTCCCGCATCGCCATCCCCGCCGCCATCGAGTCCGCCCCCGCCGCGTCGCAGCCCCTGCTCCAGGCCGTGAACAAGCAGCTCGGCTCGGTGCCGAACCTGTTCCGCCTCGTCTCGCTCAGTCCCGCCGCGCTCGAGGGCTACCTCGGCATGTCCGGCGCGCTCGCGAAGGGCGCGCTGCCGGCGCCGACGCGCGAGCGCATCGCGCTGGCCGTGGCGGAGATCAACGGCTGCAACTACTGCCTGTCGGCGCACACCTACCTCGGCCGGAACCTCGCGAAGCTCGACGAGGCCGAGATCGCCGCGAACCGCAACGGCGGCTCGAACGATGCCAAGGCCGATGCGGCGGTGCGCTTCGCGGCCTCGGTCGCGCGCCAGCGCGGCAAGGTGGGCAGCGACGAACTGCAGGCGGTGCGCACGGCGGGCTACAGCGACGCGCAGATCATCGAGATCGTCCAGCACGTCGCGCTGAACACCTGGACGAACTACGTCAACGAAGTGGCGAAGACCGACATCGACTTCCCGGTGGTCGAGCAGCGCATGGCCGCCTGAGCACGCCGGCGGATTCCCCGGCCGCGTCCGCGCGGCCGGGGTTTCCTTCCCGGGATTCCGCGAGGATCACCCGCATGGATCGTCCCCCGTTGCCGCCGTTCGACCTCGACACCGCGACGCGAAGCGCGCGCCTGGCCCGCGTCAGCGACCTGCCGATCGCTCAGCGAGAGCGCCTGTTCCACTGGCCGCACGGCCGGCGTCCCGACGCGCACGCGTCGCCCGGCGCGCTCGGGCTGTGACCGTGCCATGACCAGGCACGCATACGCCAGCGACATCGCGTTCACGCCCGTGATCAAGGCGCTGCAGGCCGGCCGCGGCTCGCGCCGCGCCTACGCGCACATGGAGCAGGCCGGGTCCTGGGAAACCGCCATCACGCCCGAGCTCGAGGCCTTCATCGCCGAACAGCGCAGCGTGTTCCTGGCCACGGTCAACGGCGAAGGCCAGCCGTACATCCAGCATCGCGGCGGGCCACCGGGCTTCCTGCGCGTGCTGGACCGCCACACGCTCGGCTTCGTCGACTTCGCCGGCAACCGCCAGTACATCAGCACCGGCAACCTCTCGGAGAACCCGAAGGCGCACCTGTTCCTGATCGACTACCGCCTGCGCCAGCGCGTGAAGATCTGGGGCGAGGCGCGCGTGGTGCCGGCGAGCGACGAGCTGCTCGCGCGCCTGATGCCACCCGACTACAAGGCACGCCCCGAGCAGGTGATGCTGTTCACGGTCAAGGCCTGGGACGCGAACTGTCCGCAGCACATCCCGCCGCGATTCGAGGCGGCCGAAGTGCTCGCGGCGCTGCAGGAGAAGGATCGGCGCATCGAGGCGCTGGAGATCGAAGTGGCGGCGTTGAAGTCGGCGCGCGTCGCGACGACACCGGACGATCCGACCCGCTGACGCAGGGTCGGCGAGGCGGATCGCACGGCCCACGCCGCTGGGCGTCCTCGGGAACGGAGATCGCGATCCTCGACCTCGAACGTCCGCACGTCCTGCCTCGGGAGCGAGGCAGGATGGAAAGGCGCGAGCGTTTACCGGCCGGATTCCATCGCGAGCACGACGCCTACGCGCCCCGTCCCGACCGTGCCCGACCACGTCCTTGCTGGCGCCTTCCGCCATGCCGGCGCGCATGCCGGTGCGATCGGGGCGCCTGGCGATCTGCCTGCCAGTCTCGGGCACGCATCGTGGCGACCCTCTCGCCGAACAGTCCCTCGCACTTGATTCGGGTCCAGTCCGGGCCGCGTCCTCGCGACGCGGGCGGGTGCCATCGCGCATCGAACGGACCCTGCTCGACTGACGCACCGTGGCGCGGCCATGCGCGCTGGACGATGTCCAGTGGCAACCCCTGGCCTGGAGTGCGATCTGACGGTTTCGGCTTGCGCGTGGCAGCGTCCTGCGTCCTGTTCGCGGCGGCCGCGCCCGTGGCAGCCCAGCGCGTGATCAGCGAGTGCCGGCGGCGCCGGCCGAACGGCGTGAACGACGGGCTCATCGAGATCCACAACGACAGCGGCTCGGACCACGCGGTGGCCGCGCTCTCCGGTGTCGGTTACGCGAACTCGCGCATGGATCGCGACATGCTTCACGCTTTTTCGACACAGGCTTGTGGTTTTTTAAGCAGATTCAACCAGGAGTGGTAACCCGCATGAACACCCGTCGTCCGCTCGCGTTGCTCGTCGCACTTGCCGCAGTCGGCGCTGCGGCTCCGCTGCACGCCGCCAAGCCCGGCAGTTGCAGGCCCACGTTCGCCGTCTCGCCCGATCCGCTGAACGTGGAGGCCGATTCGGGCACGCTCACTGCAACCTGGCCCGAGGTGGAGAGCCTCGCCAAGGAGGCCAGCAAATACTCGGTCGAAGTGACGGCGCACTACGACGCCCACGCGGACGTGCGTTTCACCTTCACGGCCCCCGACGGCGATCCCGGCGTGCTCGACACGGCGTCGTTCTCGGTCGGGACCAGCGCCCTCGATACGACGGTATGCACCGATCCGCCCGATTGCACGTCGAGCGAGACGCACTCGGCCACGTCGGCCACCGTGCAGGTGAAGGCACTGAATCCACCGTCCAAGGGCAAGGAAGGCGCGCAGTGCAATCCGTTCAGTGCGCCGGTGACGGTCGCGCTGGGCAACGACTTCTGTGCCGTCGCGGACCCGCCGTACAGCGGCGCGTTCACGGTCCTGGCGGATGCCTGGGCTGACTACGAGATCGGCGACCTCGTGCCGGTCGTGCTGGATCCCGTCCTCCCGGACACGTTCCGGATCCTGGCGACCAGCAACCCTTTCATCGGCAACAGCGCGACCGCCTACATGATCGTGACCGTGGATCCGCTGACCGGTGCTGCCACCGTCACGGGCAACGAGTGCTTCGACTACGGCCCCGGGTTCTGCCTCGACGTCTCCGGCACCGGCTCCGCGGATTGCAGCGGCAATGTCGACCTGACGATCAACTATGGCGGGTTCACGGGCTACGCGCTCAGTATCCGACCGCAATAGCGCCTGCGTCAGGCCCGAAACAGGGACATGGGGACGGGGACAATGAACCCCCCGTCCGACCGCCGGCTAGGCGGCGATCCGCTCGATCAAAGCGAGCAAAGCACTTGGGGTCAGGTCTATCTTCGTAGCATGCCCAAAGCACTTGGGGTCAGGTCTATCTTCGTAGCATGCCTGAGCAGAGATCTACCCATTCAAGCAGCGTTCGCCCGACTCACGTGCGATGTGCCCTGGCGCATGGCAGCTCGTCGCAAGCGGCCGTGCAACGTGCGGCCGATCAGGTCCTGGTGGGCACTACTCCGTTGCTCGAGAAATCCGTGGTCTGACCCTGGTTTCGCCGTGACGCCGAATCGCGTGCCCTGGCAGCTTCCCGTCTTCCCCACGACCTGGCCGGTCGGCGCATAGGCGGCGAGCGAGGCGACCAGGGCCATGAGGAATGCGATCGCGCGTGCCATCCGGAACTCCCGGCGAGGGAGTTCGGCGTCGTGGGTGTGGAGGATAGTACGGGGACGGGACCGGACCCGAGTCGCGCGCCGCGGGAGTGAGATCGGTGAGCCGGGGCTTGCGTGAAGTTCCGGGTCAGCCGGGCACCGTGCCTGGTCCCTGCTGTTGCTCGATCGGCGTTACTACGTGTGCCGCCTCTGCGCCTATTCGAAGCCGTCGACCAGCAGCGTGGTCTGGGTCGTGGTCGTGGTCGTGGTGAGCACGATATCGTAGGCGCGGGTGGCGCCGTAGACACCACCGGCCTGGGTCACGCGCACGTCCACGGCACCGGTCCGGGTGGCGGTCCACACCACCTGCGAGGCCCGGCCGGAAAAGTTGTCGTTGCTCGCGATCAGTCGGGTGCAGCCGTCGTAGAGGTCGATCACGGTGTCGCTGTACGCGGCCAGCGCGGTGGTGGTGAAGACGTAGGTCACGCCCGCGGTCACCGCGACGCGCATCCAGTCCTGGTCGCAGGCCGCATGGGTCTGGCGGGAACTGAGCTGGGCGGCCGGACATACGTCGTCGGTGCCGCTCGGGCCAGTCAGTTCATAGGTGTCGTCCACGCACACCTGCAGCGCAAGCGCCGAGCCGGACACCAGCCCACACGCCAGCACCAGACCGAGCGTGGCCAGGGCGCGCGTGGACTTGATGACGGTGGCTGGACACATGGCGGTGCGTGCGCAGGTCGAAGGGGCTGCCTGCAGTGTAGGCAGGCCGCGTCGGAATTCCGTTGACATCCGTCACAGAGTCGACAGAGCACGGAATATCGGGGTCAGAGCCACATACGCGCGTATGTGGCTCTGACCCCGATATTC
>Ga0315912_10001088_pt1 | contig 36485 bp, 23 predicted proteins | sample VfabasoilMG_FD_204469 | JGI IMG/M metagenome (GOLD analysis project Ga0315912, IMG submission 204469) | Garden soil microbial communities collected in Santa Monica, California, United States - V. faba soil | ecosystem: Environmental > Terrestrial > Soil > Garden | place: USA: California... | reverse complement strand
GGCGACGAGTTCACGCTCGCGCGCCGGGACGACGGCTCGGTGGTCGCTTGGGGAAGCAACCGCATCGGACAGTGCGACGTTCCCGCGCTCCCTGGCGGCTTGACTTACGTCGAGGTGTCGGCGGGGGCGGGCGTCGGGGACGAGATCGACGGAGACCACGCGGTCGCGCGCCGCAGCGACGGCTCGGTCGTCGCCTGGGGAGCCAACAACCATGCCCAGTCCAACGTACCCGCGCTGCCCATCGGTCTCTCCTACGTCGAAGTGTCGGCCGGGGGGGGATACTGCGTCGCGCGTCGCAACGACGGCTCGATCATTGCCTGGGGATCCAACGGCTTCGGTCAGAATTTCGTGCCAGTCCTTCCGGGCGGACTGCACTACGTCGAGGTGGCGGCAGGCAGCTCGCATGTGGTCGCACGCCGCAGCGACGGCTCGGTCGTCGCATGGGGGGATCACACCTCGGGCAGATGCGACGTGCCCGCACTGCCGCATGCCGGCTTCACCTACGCGGGGCTGGCGGCCGGCGACGTGCACACTGTGGCGCGCCGCAGCGCCGGCCCGGTCGTCGCATGGGGATACGACTTTGACGGAGCCTGCACCGTGCCCGCGCTACCGAGTGGCCTTTCCTTCGCCGAGGTGGCGGCGGGTTTCAGCTTTACGGTCGCGCGCCTCAGCGACGGCTCGGTCATCGCGTGGGGACTCAACGGTTCCGGGCAGTGCAACGTGCCCGCATTACCCAGCGGACTTACCTACGTCGAGTTGGCTGCGAGGAACGGCCACACGGTCGCGCGCCGCAGCGATGGTTCGGTCGTCGCGTGGGGCAACAACTACTTCGGGCAGTGCGACGTGCCCACCCTGCCGAGCGGCCTCATCTTCGTCCAGGTGGCAACGGGGCTGTTCCATACGGTCGCGCGGACCAGCGACGGGTCGGCCGTCGCTTGGGGCGACAACAGCTACGGTCAGTGCAACGTGCCCGCGCTGCCCAGCGGCCTGACGTTCGCCGAGCTGGCCGCGGGCGAAGGGCACACGGTCGCGCGCCTCAGCGATGGGTCGGTCATGGCCTGGGGCGATGACAGCTTCGGCCAGTGCGCCGTGCCGCCGCAACCCAGCGGATTCACCTGCGTCGAGGTGGATGCGGGCGCAGCGCATACCGTCGCCCGCTACGACCGCCTTCCCGTGGCGACGAGCGTCTGCGTACCCGAGCAAGCGGGCGTGATCGCATGTCCGTGCTCGAATCCGCCCGGCAGCCCGGATCGCGGCTGCGACAACAGTGCAGGCACCGGCGGTGCATCCATCACGGCGACGGGATTCAACTTCCTCGCGAATCCGACCCTGAGCTTCACGACGGCCGACGAGAACCCGACCGTGCTCTCGGTGATGATCCAGGGCACGGTGCTCACCGCGGGCACCACGTTTGGTCACGGCGTGCGCTGCATGACCTCGTTCAAGCGCATGTACCAGCAGAAGTCGGTCGCCGGCAGCGTCACGATGCCGGACTTGCCCGGCGGCGATGCGGACATCCCTACGAGATCAGCGGCCCTGGGAAACACGATCCTCGCCGGCGAGAGGCGCTGGTATCAGGTGTACTACCGCGACAAGTCGCTGCTGCTGTCCGGGTGCCCGCTGGCCGAGTCCGCGTTCAACGTGACGAGCGCGCAGGAAGTCACCTGGCAGCCGTAGCGTCCGTCGGCCTCACGGTCCCCAGAGCACTTCCTGCCCGTCCGTGATGTTCAATCGGTAGGCCATGTCCTGGCACTGGGGCGGGCCGCCGAACGCGCTCGAGTTGTCGCGGTAGTAGACCTGGTACCAGCGCGTCGATCCGGGCGCGATCGGAGCCGACAGCGCCGCCGACCTGACCGGGATCGGCGGCTCGAGACCTGAGGGCATCGTGACGCTGCCGGCCACCGCGAGCTTGCTGTACAGCCGCTTGAATGCGCCTAGACAGCGAACGCCGTGACCGAACTGCGATCCCCCCGTCGCGGTGGAGCCCTGTAGGAGGATCGAGAATGCCGTCGGAACCTCTCCCGACGTGACGAAGAACAGGCTCGAGGACGCCACGGACGCGACACCGTATCCGTCGAGCGTGGCGCCGCCGGTCAGGTTCTTGTTGTCGCAGCCGCGATGGGGGCCCGCCGGCGGGTTGGCGCAGGGGCAGGCGATGGTGAGGATGCCGTCGGGCCCGCAGAACGGCACGCCGGGAGGCTCGACCGTGAACGCGTATGCGGTACCCGCGTTCACGAAGCCGTCGTCGCTCGAATGCGCGCCGACGGCGGCCGTCCCGCCCGAGAGCGAGACCGAGACGCCGAAGAAGTCGCCCGCGGCGGAAACCGCCGGCGTGAGCTTGCGGTCCTGGGTCCAGGCCCATGCCGAGCCGATGAACAGGTAGGCGGAGCCCGAGCCCCGGCCGGTGACCTTGTCCAGGCAAGCCCCGACGAGAATCGCCCCGCCGTTCATCGCAACCGAGCGCCCGAAGTCCGCGAAGGCGCTGCCATCGCTGGGCACGAGCTTCGCCTGTTGCGTCCAGACCGTACCGCTGCGATCGAATACGTACGCAGCGCCCGAGTTGATCCCGTGCTCCTTCTTGCGGTTGGCACCGATGACGACCGACTCGCCCGAGACACTCGCGGATCGTCCAAAGGCGTCTCCCGCTGCAGCGTCGGTCGCGCTGAGCTTCGCCTGCTCCGTCCAGGTGCTTCCGCTGCGAACGAACACGTACGCGGAACCCATGTCCGCGCCGGCACCATCGTCTCTCGGTGCGCCCACCACGAGCGTGTCACCCTGGAGCGTGACGGAGCCGCCGAACTGGTCGCCGGTGGCGCCATCGCTCGCCAGCAGCTTGGCTTGCTGGCTCCAGGTCGTGCCGGAGCGCACGAACACGTACGCCGCACCCGAGTCCGTGCCGAGATCGTCGCGGTAGGGAGCCCCGGCGACGATCGTGTCCGCGTCGATCGCGATGGAAGATCCGAGCATGTCGCCGACCGCGGCGTCACTCGCGCTGAGCATGGCTTGCTGAGACCACGTCGTGCCGCTACGAACGAACGCGTAGGCCGCACCCTGGTTCGCGCCTTGCGCAGTCAGGTACGCACTCGGCGCGCCGATCGCGGCGGTTTCGCCCGAGAGCCCGACCACGGAGCCGAAGTGCGCGTTGTTCAGGGGGGCGCTCGGGAGCAGCTTGGCCTGCTGGCTCCAGCTGGATCCGCTGGCGACGAAGACATAGGCAGAGCCGTGCACGAGGGCCGGGGTGGAGGTATGGCCGGCGCCGACGAGCATGGTCGTGCCCGAGAGGCTGACGCTGCGCCCCAGGTAGTTATTGGCACTGGCGTCGCCGGCGTGCAGCGCTGCCTGCTGTTGCGCACTGGCGAGCGAGGCCAGGGAACCGACGGTCATCACGATGGTGAGATACTTCATGAGAGGCACCCTACTGCCACAGGTCGATCAGGTAGGAACCACTGACCCCGCTCGCCAGCGTGGCCTGGAAGACGAGGTACTGACCGCTGGAGCTGATCGAGAAGCTAGTCGCCAGGCTCGGGATGCTCTGGACGAGACTGCCGTGGATCGAAGTCGCTCCGGTGCTGACAAGGAGCGAGTAGTCGACGAAGATCCCCGTGGCGTTTGAGCCAGACGGATCAGCGAAGTTACCCGACCAGACGATGCGCCCGTCGTCACCAAGGAAGAGCGGGGTGCCTAGAAACCCGAGTTGGGACGGCTCGATGTCCGGAAGAGAATCGCCGAAGTGCACGAAGGGCGCGCCATTCGAGACCAGGCCGCCCTCGCCACCCCCCGCGCCCGCTTCTTGGGTGTAGAAGGCGTAGTCGTCAAGATTGTTCAGAGCCACGGCCCCCCACCCACCGTACGAACCTCCGAACGGCGAGGGACTTCCCGACTGCGCGAGCTTCACGTAGTCGAGGTAGATATTCTCGCTGACGGGCGCGTTGTCGGTGGTGATGACCCTGTACAGCGCATGGCCTGCATCGTTGAAGGCCAGTCCGTTCTGGCCCGCCCCGAATGCCGAAACCCCCTGGGTCTGCCCCGGTAGGATGTCGCCGGTCTTCGCGATCACGGTCTCCGTGGCGGCAATCGGATCGAGGATGAAGAGCGCGGTCGTGTCGAACAGACCTACGATGGTCGGATCATCGACGGTGGCTCGGACGAAGATCTGATCCAAGGCATTGATCTTCGGATAGTAGAAGTTCTTCATCAGGCTCCCGGCCGGCAGCTGAGGAGCGCTGGTCAGGTCCATCTCCTGCGTGACCTTGGTCGGAGGCAGGTCGTAGTAGAGGCCCCTGTCGTAGTCCGGTCCCGGTGTCCCCTGGAGGGTCAGGTGGAATGCCGGCCTGCCCACCGAACTGATGGACATGTTGCCCACCCCGAAGTCTTGAATCGTTGCACCCGGCGGTAGAGCCAGCGCTTGTCCCGTGCTGCCGAGCACGACTCCATTCTCGTCAACCAGGACATCGCGCTGGGCGGGATTGTCGGTCCAGACCAGGACAAGGACGTGGCCCGCATTGTCCACGACGCCCCCGCGGATGGTGGCAACGTTCCCGATGCCGGAAATGACAGCTCCGCTCTCGATGAGCGTCGTGATGTTCTGGGCCGGTGCCGAGGCCGTCAGGAACAGTCCGGCGATGACAACGAGTGTGCGTCGCGTGCTCGCCATCCGATGTCCTTCTCGAACCGCCAGTCGCGTCATGTGAATCACCCCTACTGCCAGAGGTCGATCAGGTAGGCGCCGCTGACGCCGCCCTCCAGCGTCGCCTGGAACACGAGGTACTGGCCGCTGGCGCTGAGTACGAAGCAGTTGTGTTGTAGTGTCAGGTCTTGCACGAGACTGCCGTGGATCGAGGTCGCTCCAGTCGAAACCAGAAGCGAGTAATCGACGAAGATCCCCTTCGCGAATGGGCCGGCAGGCGCTCCGAAGGCGTTCGACCAGACGAGGCGCCCGTCGTCACCGAGGAACATCGGCGTGCCGATGTATTGGAGCTGAAACGGCTCGACGTCCGGAAGACTTTGCGCATATTCCACGACGATCTTGCCATCCGAGATGATCCCGCCGTTGCCTCCGCCGTACTCGTAGATAAACGCGTTGTCGCCATTGTTGTTGAGACTCACGGCTCCGAACCCGATGAACGGTCCACCAGACTGCGAGACCTTCGTGTAGTCGACATAGATGCTCGAGCTGCTGCTGGTCTGGATCTGGTACATCACCTGGCCGGCGTTGTTGAAGGCCAGCTCGTGCAGGCCCCCGCCGAAGCTCGCAATCGGTAGCGTCTGACCGGGCAGGAGGTCTCCAGTCTTCGCGATCACGTTCTGCGTGCCAGCCACGGGATCGAGGATGAAGAGCGCGCGCGTGTCGTTCAGGCCAACGATGTTCGGATCATCGACGACGGCCTGGATGAAGATCTGATCCAGGTCGTTGATCTTCGGGTAGAGCAAGGACCGCATCAGCGTCCCCGCAGACAGCTGGGGAGCGGTCGACAGGCTCCCCTCCTGCGCGACCATGATGGGGGGCAGGCCGTAGTAGACGCCTGTGTCCCACTCCGGGCCCGGTACACCCGCCAGGCCGAGCACGAAGGCCGGATTTGCCACCGAGTTGAGCGTCATGGTGTTCCCGCCGAAATTCTGAATCGAAGCACCAGGGGGCAGAGCCAGCATCTGCCCCGCGGATGCCAGGACGACACCGTTCTCGTCAATGAGGTTGTCTCGCAGGCTTGGAGTGGGATTGTCGCTTTGGACTCGAACGATGACATGCCCTTGATTGTTCACCGAGATACCGCCAATGACGGTGACGGTTCCCATGCCGGGGATCACCGTCCCGGACTCGAGGATGGTGATGATGTTCTGGGCCGGCGTGGATGGCACGAGGACCAGTCCAGCGATGACCATGAGCGCGCGCCGCGGGCTTGCCATACGATCTCCTTGACGAGCGAATGCTCGCGTCAGGTGGGTGATTGCGTCCACGAGCGCAGGCAGACTTCGCGCATCCAGGGTGCGCGGGTACTCCGGATCCGTCAAGGAATCGCCGGAATCCGCAGTTGTGAGTACGCGGACCCTCTGGGTTAGGGTGCCCAGTAGATCGCCAGCTGGTTGGTGATGTTGAAGCGACCGCTCGGCGGGCAGCCTGCGAACGCGCCGTCGCGGTAGTAGATGCCGTAGTACCGGCTGCTGGCGGGGGCGATCACGTCGCCGAGCGCCGCGGAACGGGCCGAGATGCTCGAGTCCAGAGGTCCGGGTAGCGAGACGCTTCCCGCGACCGAGGTTTGCTGGTAGAGGCGCTTGAAGCTGCCCGCCATGCAACGGACGCCCTGGCCGAAGAAGGTGCCTTGCGTTGTCGGGACTGTGTGCTGGATCAGAATGCTCAGTACCGCCGGACGTTCCGCCGCGGAGGTGAGCACCAGCGTGTCGGCGGCGAGCGACACGGTGCCGGAAGCCGTCAGCGAAGCGCCTCCCGTGCCCGCGCTGTTGTTGCATCCGCGCCCCGGTCCGGTGGCCGGATTCCAGCATGGGCAGTAGAGAACACCCCCGACGCCCGGATCACAGAAGCGCGTCGGGCTCAGAGGATCCCAGTACTCCATGCCATGCACAGAGTAGGGCCATGGCGAGCCTATCGCCGTCGTCGCACCTGTAACCGGATCGACTCGAAAGAGCTGGTTGTATGCACCGTACATCTCGCCGGAGGGCGTCCGGGCCAATGTCTGGATCTCAGTGCCGCCGTCCATCACCCCGTTGACATCGACTGTCGCGGCCGTTTGCGAGTCGATCGTGATCAGGCCGTACACGATGCTCCAGGCGTACAGCAAGCCGCCCGGCCCGTCGGTCATGCCCGAGACATACATGCCCGCGGCATTCCCGATGCCGAGCATGCCGATGTAGTGAGTGAGGTTCGGGGAGCCGTTCGGAAGCGAGAGGTCGATCGAATAGAGCCGGTTTTCGGCCCCACCCGCATGAGCGTCGAGGGCGTAGAACACGCCGTTCGAGTCGGATGCCATGGCGCGCACGTCGTTCAGGCCGGGATGGGTCTGAACGTCCGCCTTGACCGTGATCGGGTTCACCCAAATGAGCATCGGCTGCGCAATCTGCTGCGTGTAGGAGAGCAGCCCGCAGCGCTCGCTGCGCGCCAGTGACAGGAGCCCCGGAACCGCGGTGACTCCCAGCAATTGCGCTGCGCCGGTCACCTCGTTGATCAGGACGATCTCGCCTCCCCAGCAGACGCCGATGAAGTCTGCCTTTGCTGGCGCCGCAGGAAGCAGAAGGGCGACTGCCAGGGAGATCGCGCGCAGCGGACGGTTGCGAATGTTCATGGAAAGCTCGCGAGGCTAGGGAGCTCGTGCGTCGGGAAGTCGCGCACGTGATGCTCGAGGCAGCCTAGCACCGCCAGTCGCTAGCGTGGCAATGAAAGGCAGTGTCGACCCGTCTCGATGATTCAGGCCTTGGAAGGCCATGGTCAAGTCGCGACACAGGGCCCTGTACACCATTCTCGGTACCCGGATGGACTGAGCGGAAGGGTCCGGCCGGGAGTACGATGGGACTTGGAGGGCATCCCATGCTCGCGTCGCGCAATCTGGTTCCCGCTGTCGTATTCGTCGCTTCCCTGCTGACCCGACCGGCCGTTGCAGGTGAGGTGACGCTCTTCCAGTACCCAGGCGTACAGAGCAACACGGATTTCGGTCGCGTTGTCGCGAACGCCGGCGATGTCGACGCAGATGGCACGCCGGACGTGATCGTCGGAGGCACCGGGAACAACATGCCCGGTCGAGTGCGCGTGTACTCGGGCCGCACGGGCGGGCTGCTCTACGACTACGTGGGCCTCGATGTGCACGAGGACTTCGGCTCTGCGGTCGCGGGGATTGGAGACGTCAACTCGGACGGGCACGCCGACTTCGCGATCGGGGCGCGCTGGCGAGCAGACGGCGCGGGAGGTCAAGGCCACGTGATCGTGCGCTCGGGGCTCGATGGCAGCCTGCTGTACGAGCTCGTCGGAGACGCGGGGGGCGACACCTTGGGGTCTGCGATCGCAGGGATGGGAGACGTCAATGGGGATGGCGTACGCGATTTTGCGGCCAGCTTTCCCTCGTGCCGCATCAACGGTTTCGCCTCCGGCGGCTTTCGCGTCTACTCCGGCGTCAACGGAGCGACGCTCTACACCTGCTACGGAGCGCGTCCCAACGAGAACCTCGGTCACAGCCTGGCTGCGGTCGGCGACCTCGATGGGGACGGCATTGGCGACCTCGTGGCGGGAGCACCGGCGCTGTCCCAGATGAGCTTCATCAGCGGCTACGCGGGCGTCTACTCCGGCGCGACGGGTGTGTTGCTCATCCAGCTCGGTGGCGAAGCCATGAATGATCGCTTCGGAATCAGTGTCGCCGGACCTGGTGACGTCGATGGCGATGGCTACGACGACATCCTCGTCGGCGGATCCGGGAACACCGTTGGCGGCACCGACGCGGGAATGGTGCGAGTCTTCTCGGGCGCGACTTGGGGCGTGCTGCTGACCATCCATGGCTCGCAGGCGGCGGCCTACTTTGGAAACGCCGTCACGGGCATTGGAGACATCGACGGCGACGCCCGCGCGGACTTCATGGTGGGTGCCTACAGCTGGGATGTGACTTTCCAGGGCGACCAGGGCGCCGTGTTCCTCTACTCGGGCACCGGTCAGCCGCTCGACACCTTCTTCGGTACGTACACGCAAGGCTGGATGGGACTCTCGGTGGCGCGCGCCGGTGACGTGGACGGCGACGGCATCGAGGACATGCTCATCGGGGTCCCGCGTGACGACGCCGGTGGCAACCACTTGGGCAGCGCACGCTGCGATTCGGGAAGGATCTGCTACACCCAGGAGGTCTGCACTTCGACGCCGAATTCGACTGGAGAAGCAGGGAGAATCTCCTCGCTCGGGCAGCTCTCGGTCAGTGCGAACAACTTTGCGTTGCTCGCGTCGTCTTTGCCGCGACCCACGGCCGGCTACTTCTTCTACAGTGCGACTCCGGCCTTGGTACCGTTCGGACCTGGGTTCCGCTGCACTAGCGGCACGCTCTACCGTCTCCCACCCGTCACGGGCCCCAACGGATTCCTGGTGCGAACGATCGACTTCACGAGCCCCAAGGTTCCGGCAGCGCGGATCCTTCCGGGCTCCACCTGGTACTTCCAGTGCCTCTATCGTGATACCGGGCCACTAGGCGCGCCCTTCCACTACAACCTCACAACCTCGCTGAAGGTCGGGTTCTGCCTCTGAGGAGGAGCTCGCCATGCGCATCGCAACCTCGATCTTGTGGGCGCTGTCTGCGTTCGGGCTAGCGGCGCCGGCCGCTGGGCAAGCGAGTGAGTTCACGGCTTCCGAGGCGAGGTTCCCGGCTCCTCTGGCCATTCAGCAGGGATGGTTCGGGACCTCGGTCTCGGTCTCCGGCGATACCCTCGCGGTGGGGATGCCGGGAGCCAACGCCCTCGGATCCGAGTGCGGCGTGGTGTACATCTGGCAGAGAGTGAGCGGCGTCTGGCAAGCGCGTCCAGCGCTGTACGCGGTCGATGGTGGCTCGGGGGCGAAGTTCTCGATCGTCTCCGTGCAGGGCGACCGAATGGCCGTAGGGGCACCGGGCCAAATCGTCCAGGGTGTCTTCGCCGGCGCGGTGTACATCTATTATCGGATTGCCGGCGTCTGGACATTCCAAGCCCAACTGCAAAGGCCCGGTCCCCAGTTTGGGGGGGGCTTTGGCACCTCGGTCGCGCTCGACGGCGGCCGGGTCTTGATCGGCGCGCGGGGCAACCAGTCGCCCGGCACGGCCTATGTATTCGCGGAGTCCGGTGGAGTCTGGTCGCTGGAGGGCCAACTCGATGGCCCCGACGCCCGCCTTGGCGACAACTACGGGATACGCGTCTGCCTGCGGGGAGATACGGCCGTCATCGGCGCTCCAGATGCGGACCTGGCGACGGTCAACGAGGGCGCGGCCTATGTGTTCGGCCTCTCCGGAGCCCAGTGGAGCTTCCAATCCAAATTGACGGCCTCGAACGCTTCGGAGAGCGATGAATTCGGATCCGCTCTGGATTGCGATGGCAGCACGCTGGTTGTGGGAGCTTCGTCCGCGGGCGATACGCAAAGGCCCGGCGCAGTCTATTTGTTCGAGAACCAAGCGGGAGTGTGGGTCGAGACCGAGGAGCTCAAGGCCGTCGGGGGCTTGTCGTCTTTCGCGGGCTACGGGGCGAGCGTGAAAGTCTCGGGCGATCACCTCGTGATCGGTGCGCCGAGAGCCGGGAACTATCCCGCATCGGGTGCCGCCTACTTCTACCAGCGCTTGGGAGGAGTCTGGCTTCTGAGGCAGAGGCTCGGGCCGCACGCAACCGATGGCGGTCCGAACTTCGGCGCAGCCCTCGCGTTCGACGGGGAGTTGCTCGCGGTCGGCGCACCCTTGGATGGGTCGAATCCGAGCCAGCAGGGCGCGCTGTACACCTTCCGGTTTACGAGCGATTTCGACGCATTCTGCTATGGAGACGGAAGTGGCGCGGCCTGTCCCTGCAGCAACACTTCGAGAGTCTCCTACGGCATGGGTTGCAGTCACTCGGGCGGGAGGGGTGGCCGGCTCCTGGCCGAGGGCGTCGCATCGGTGTCCGCCGACACGGTTCGCCTGCGAGGTTCCGAGATGCCCGCCGGGTTCGGCCTGTACCTCCAGGCGAAAGCGCCACTCAATGTGGGCACAGGAAGTCCGCGAATGGATGGGCTGATGTGCGTCGGCGGACCGCTCATTCGCCTGGGAGGCGAGACGATCTCCGGGTTGGGCCTGTCCTCGTATCCAGGTGTGGTCACGGATCCGCCTATCTCGGTGCGCGGCGGGATTTCACCGGGGGATGTTCGCTACTACCAGGTCTACTTCCGGGACAACGCCGCGTTCTGCACGAGCGCAACCGCCAACTACAGCAACGCGGTGCGAATCGTCTGGCAACCCTGAAGTGCACGCACTCAGAGCGACCAGGCCACGCGCCCGGTCTGCATAGCGTTGAACCGGCCTGAGTCCGGGCAAGCACCGACTCGACATTCTGTGGCACCCGTGACGCTGGGCTTGCCGGCGACCCCGGACTACATCCCCTTCGGCGGCTGCCAGAGCTCGATCCGGTTGCCCTCGCCGTCCTTGATCCAGGCGAACTGGCCGTAGTCGGACTTCTCGATGCCTTTGGGATCGATCCACACGCGCTCCTTCTTCAGCGCCGCAAGCACCTGCTTCAGATTGGCGACGCGGTAGTTGAGCATGTGCCCCTGCTTGCCCGGGCCGAAGTACTTCGTGCCGGCGTCGAACGCGCTCCAGACCGTGCTGCCCTTCTGCTTCGGGCGCTTGGCTTCGCGCCACTGGAACGAGCATCCGCCCCAGGGCTCGATCGGCAGGCCGAGATGCTTCTGATACCAGGCGCCCAGCTTCTTCGCGTCCTTCGACTTGAAGAAGATGCCGCCGATGCCGGTGACGCGTGATGTCTTCATGAGCTGATTCGACAGAGGATACCTGCCGCAGGGGAGTCCCTGCCAAGCAGCAGGCGACCGCCCGCGCAAATCGCGTCCCGAATCACAGGAAAGGCTGCGTGGGTGCTAGGCTCCGTCCGGTTTCATCCGCTCGCACGGCCCACCTCAGGAAGCACTTCCCATGAAACTCCGCCTTCTGCTCGCCTGCCTCGTTGCAAGCTCCATGTCGTCGCTCGCCTTCGGGGATCTCTCCGCGCCCTCGGGGAACCCGAAGACGGCTCGGAAGCCCTACGCCAAGCCCGCGAGTCAGGTCACTCGCGTCACGCAAGGCGGCTCGGCGAAGAACCAGCAGTCCGGCACGACACTGGGCAACAGCCCGTCAGCGGCGGGTGGGATCCTCGGGGTCGCTGCGATTGCTCCGCCTCCCAACGACGATTGCAATACCCCGACCGTGCTTACGACGGCCTCCGGCTCCAACGTCTTCCCGTTCAACAACACGATGGCCACGACGGGATCGCAAGGTCAGACCTTCAGCAGCTTCGGCTGTGCCGACCCGACCTACGGGAACTACTACGACGTGTGGTTCTGGTGGAAGGCGCAGTGGACCACCACTGCGACGATCCAGACATGCGGGGGATCGCCCCTCGACACCAAGATCACGGTGTATCCCGGAGCCGGCTGCCCCTCGTCTGCGTTCGTTGGCTGCAACGACGACGACGCCGGATGCACCCCCCAATCGAAGATCGTCAACATGCCCGTGACTGCGGGTGTGGACTACATGATCCAGATCGGCTCTTCGGTCTTGCTTCGGCCCGGCTCTTCACCGTCGGGCGGTGGTCGCATTACCGGCCCGGGCAACTTCGAAATCATCATATTCGCCCCACCGCCCGCCCCTCCGGAAGACGACTGCGCTACGCCGGCCGTGGCCATCCTGGGCGCAAATCCCTACGACACGACCGGTTGCACGACGGGATCGGAAGGGCAGGTCGAGGCGATCTGCGACTTCGCGGGGCAGATCGGGATCGAGAAGGACGCCTGGTACACTTGGACCGACAGCGGCGCCGGCGGCTGCACATGGATCAGCACCTGTGGGGGGGTGCACGATTCCAAGCTCGCGGTCTATGGCTACTTTGCCCCTGGCTGCCCGACTAGTTCCGCCATCGCTTGCAGCGACGACGCTTGTGGCCTGCAGTCGGCCGTGAGCTTCTTTGCGTCCCCGGGCGCCTCGTACAAGATCCAGCTCGGGAGCTTCCCGAGCGCCCCCGGCGCGACCGGCACCATGCTGATCACGCAGGTCCCCACCGGCGCCGGCAACGACGATTGCGCGGCCCCAGCTGTGGCCATCACCGGCGTCAATCCCTACGACAACTCGGGAGCGACGAGCGGCTGCGAGGGCCAGACCGAATCACGCTGCGCGAGAGAGAGCGGTCCCGCGATCTTCAACGACCTCTGGTACACGTGGACTGCGCCTGCGGGAATCCAGGCATATGCGTTGGTGACCACATGCGGCTACAGCACCGACGACACCAAGATCGCGGTGTACGCCGGCGCAGGCTGCCCGGCGGGGTCGGCCCTGGTGTGCCGCGACGACAGCTGCGGGACGCAGACGACCATCATCTTTCCGTACGACCCCGGCGCGACCTACACCATCCAGATCGGCAACAGTTCCGGCACCACGGGCGGCGCGGGCAACGCATTCGAAATCGCACTCGTCGATCGTTTGGCGTGCGATCCATGGGACGACGGCGCGACGGAATACGCGGGAGGCGCCTTCGGACCCAACGACTACGCCTGGCTGAACCGCTTCGGCGCCCCGAACATCACCACCACCATCAACTCCGTCGACATCGCGTACGGCGCGGCCTTCAGCCCGCTCGGCGTACCGGCCGGGACGCCGACGGACATCTGGATCTGGCAGGATGGCCCGTCGCAGGACGGGGATCCGACCGACGCCGAACTGATCTGGACGGAGCCCGTGACGATGACCAGCGTCAGCACCGACGTGCTGGACAACTACGCATTGAGCAATCCGGTCTCGGTCACCGGAATCTTCTTCGTCGGGACGCACTGCTACAACCCCAATGGGATCATCCCCAGCGTTTCGGGCTACACGGTCGCCTTCGATACGACTGCCCACGACTGGCCCGAGGTCTCCTGGATGTTCCGAGCGGATGGAACTGGCGCGGTGGCGGACGCCTTCTACCTTGGAAATTCCCTCTACAACACGGTGACCGTCCATTCCGCCGAAGCGGCCGGCATCTTCGGGCAGTGCCCGATCCGCGTGAACTGCTCGTCCGGGCCGACGAATACGTGCTGTCAGCCTGGGATCGGACTGACCACTTCGTGCCCGTGCACCAATCCGCCAGGGGCCAGGGAGCGAGGCTGCAACAACAAGGACGCCACGGGTGGTGCGCGGCTCACCGCGATTGGTACCGCGTCGCTCTCGGCCCCGCTGGCGACGACCCTGGTCTTCACGAGTACGGGCCAGAACAACATCGGGTCGCAGACGTCCCTCCTGATGCAGGGCAAGGTTCTCACGAACGGAATCCCCTTTGGCCACGGCGTCAAGTGCTTCGGCGCGTTCCTCCGGGTGTACAACCATTCAGGAGCTCCGTGGATAGGTCCCCCCGGTACCTTCACGGCTCCGATCGCTCCTGACCTCACAATCCCAATGCGGTCTGCCGCGGCGGGTCAACCGATCCCCGTCGGTGCCCCGCGCTACTACCAGGTCTACTACCGCGACAACGTGAACATGCTGCCGGCAATCAGCTGCTCGATCGCCTCGAGCAAACAGAACGTCTCAGATGGACAGTGGTGCTTCTGGGGCCCCTAGTATGGTCTGACGGTTGAACCGCCAGGGCTTCCTGACGCAGGTCGCAAGCGGGCAGACGACGCACTGAATGGATCAGGGAAGAGAGAACGAGGCGATTCGTTTCCCGCTGCTACTCAAGCTCGCAGTGGGACCGATGCTTCTGCTGATCGCAGGATGGCGGACGCTGTTCGACATGCCGGACAAGGAGGCGCTTCGATACTGCGTGAGGCCATTCTGGTCCTTGACCGACGGGCCGCTTGCTTTGCTGGTGTGCCTTTCTGGAGTCGTGCTCACGTACAAGGGCGTTCGGAGCGCTTGGCGCTCGAGGGCGGAGCAGCAGGCGGACAGCTCTTGAGCCCGCCGAACGCGCTCGCACCGCAGCCACACCAGGACTCCAGCATGCGCGCCGACCCGAAGTCGCAGTTCCGAGCGCCGCCCTTCTCCCAGGCGATGTGCGGTTCGGCGGTGGTCGCCGGCATGTCGACGGTCGCGTTGCTGAGCTCGACCGAAACGCAGGGGGTTGTCAGCTACTCGTTGTTGGCGACCGGCGTCGTGCTTGCGGTCATGGGAATCCGTAGGGCTTGGCACGTGGCCAAGCGAGAGACGGAGCGACTCCGGTGACGGACTCTGACCAAGCATCCGAGCGCCGGCACCTGCGCCCAGCATGGGTCTGGGGCGTGTGGATCGGTTCAGTCCTTACCCTAGTCGGAATCCTCGCAGTCGCTGGCGGCTTCCTCTTCCTTGGCGACATCCTTGATCCTGGATCTAGGTCGGCACCGACGCCCAAGCAGTTCCGCGAGGAGGTTCGGGCCGACGCTTGGTTGACGATCCAAGGCGCCGTCGCAGCGCTGATCGGCGTAGGCATGCTCGCGCTGTCCCTGGCCAAGCTGTACACAAGCCGCGAGAAGCAGGAGGACGCCGGCTCGTGGGCCAGTCCAGCGGAGTGAGGATCGCTAGCGCAGAGTTCGCGAGCGCCTGAGCGCTCAGCAGCGCGTGCGCATCGATTCGCGCGCGCGCTCCGCGGCGGCCGGCGAATCGAACTTCTTCGAGCGCTCCCAGAGCTTGCCGATGTAGGTCACGGCGTCGGGCGTCATGCACGCGGTCTCGCCGTGGTCGACTTCGACCGGCCCGATGCGTTTCGCCGCCGCGGTCGCGAGCTTGCGCAAGCCGGCGCTGCGGCCGCCGATCGCGATCACGGCGGCATTCATCGCCCCGCGTTCGACGCTGGGGGACGAGTGGATCGTCTTCTCGATCTGCCCGAGCAGCTTCGCGAACCGCTCGTCGGGCATCTGCTGGTCGAGATTCGCCAGCTGGGCGACCAGTTGCCAGCCCGTGGCACGCAGCTCCGCGTCGGAGGACGCGAGCCAATCGCGGACCTTCGCGGCCGCGTGCGGGCCCTCCGCCGCCAGGCAGCCGATGTACATGCCGCAGATGCGCATCGTGTTCTCCTTGGCCCAGCGATCGAGGTCGGCGGAACGGAGCTGCGCCGGGTCGGCGATCTTCATCGCCAGGTTGCGCGCGTCCTGGTTCTTCGTCTTCCACAGCGCCAGCGCGAGCTCCTGGTCGACGCCGATCCGATCCACGAGCTTCTTCAGCGTCCCGAAGAGCACGCCGAACATCGGCTCCTTGGCTCCGTGGCGCGCGTAGGTCTTCTTCGTCTGAGGCGATCCGGCCTTCTCGAGCGTGCGCATGATTTCGTCGAGGGACATGCGCGCGGCGGCCGGCTTGGAGGCGGGCGACTTGGAAGGCTTCTTGGCGGTTCTTGTTGTGGCCATGAAGAGAGTCTAGCTGCCCAGGTCGGAAGGCCGCTACTCAGCCGGCCTTCACGCCTAATCCCTGACCTTCACATCGTTCTCGTACATGCCGGTCTTCGCGTGGTCGATGCTTCCGTCCGCGTTCCGAAACGTCCAGTGGCCGGAGCGACGTCCGTGCGTGTATGAACCTTCTTCGAGCCGCGTTCCATCCTCCGCCGCGTGAACGAAAGCCCCATCTCTCACCCAGGTTCCGTTGGGCATCTGCACCTCGTCGTACTCCAGATTCACGGGCGCAGCAGATAGGTTGGGACCCTCGCTCGGATAGTAGACCCTTACATGCTGAGTTCCCGGGTGTTCCGAGTCGGACGTCGTCGTCGTTACGACGCCAATCGTGGCGGTCAGGATGAGGAGCGTGAAGAGCGCGACCGCGATCCAAGCGATCGTACCCACGATCCCGAACGCCCAGCCAACTTGGGTTACCGATCGTCCGGACGGATCCACTGTTCCCGCTTTCATCCCGCGCAATTCCTTGGATCCGAGGATCCACGCAACGATCCCGAGCGGCAGCAGCATGAGTGCTGAGATTAGTCCGAGGATGCCTAGGCCCAGGACGATGCCACCACGGTGCGGACGGAAGGTGGTGTCCATCGACTACACCAGTAGGTTCCAGACCAGGCCGACTCCGATGGACACGGCAAACGCGAGCCAGATGCTCGCGCCCACGGCTGCGCACACCTGCCCGGCCTGGGTCAGCGACCGCCCAGAACCGTCCATGCGCCCCGCATTCATGTCCCGAATGTCGTGCGAGGCCATGAACCAGCCCGCCACGCCGAACGGCATGACCATGACTGGCGGGACGAGGCTGAGGATCCCGAGCGCGAGAACCACTCCACCTCGATGCGGCAGGGGAGGCCTATTCATGCCGAGCAGTCTACTGCCAGTCGTCGGCGGCCGACACGGGCTCGCTACTGGGACCGCAATGGGAAGCCCACGGCCGACATCGACGGCGAGAGATTCGTCTCCGTGTTGGAGAGGAACGTCACCCGAATCTGGAACAGCCTGGCGCCGTTGATCTCCGCGATGCTGGGGCGCCAGGTCTTGACGCCCTGGAAGAAGCCCGGCACGCCGTTGGCGCTGCAGACCATGGTCGAGCAGGGAACCCCGATCGGGTTCGCGCAGAGCGTCGCGTCGCCATAGGGATCGATGAAGTTCGCATCCGTGGCGATGTTGGACCCGATCGGCGTGACGAACGACGCGCCGCGGTAGTCGAAGCGGATGCTCGTGAGGGCCGGCTGCTCCGACTCGCGCGGCTCGATGATCGGCGGATCGTAGATCGGCGCGAGCATCTGGGAATCGAGCCAGATCGAGTACATGCGGCTGATGCGCGTGACGAGGTCCATCTCGCCCAGATAGACCGTGTTGTCCGCGCCGAGCGTGGGCAGGCCCGGTGGGTTGGAGTTCGGATTGAAGCCGCCGTGGGCCGCGGTCTCGAGATCGGGGTCGACAGTGTGATCGCCGGTCGTACCGCTGCCCCCCGTCGAGAAGGCGCGGAAATTCGGGTAGGACCAGGAGTTGCCCGTGTAGCTGACGTCCAGCGCGTTCAGGCCGAACGCTCCGCTGTCGGGATAGCAGCGGAACTCCATCAGCAACGGCATCGCCAGCGAGGGCGCCGGGTTCGGGCCCGTGAAGGTCGAGTACGGGCAGCCGGCGCAGCCCAGGTTCGTGCCGTAGGAGATCGTGCAGACGATTTTCAGCTCCGCGCCGGGGCCGCCACCGGCCGCGCCCTTCGCGAGCACGGCGGTGTCGCGCCAGGTGTAATACCGGTACTGCGAGACAGGCAGTCCCTGGTTCAGCGGGTAGGGCATGACCTTCTCGGCGCCCGTGGATGAGAGCTTCAGGTCGTTCGGGTTGACCACGTACCCTCGCGCGGCCGGGTGCACCACCTGCTGCGGGTCCTGGGCGGCGTCGAGCAGATTGTCGCTGAACACCGGCACCAAGCCGGAACCGGCGTAGATCTGCTGGGCAGTCGCATCCATCGACTCGTCCGGAAGGAACTTCGTGTGCGAGAGACGGATCTCGAATTTCTGGTACGAGTCGGCGATCACGCTGCCGCCGGCGGGAGCCCAGTAGAGGTGTTCTACGTCGACGTTCACGGTGCTCTCCTCCTGCAGCCCGAAGCCGACGTCGCAGTAGCGCCAGAGCGTCTGAAGCTTGCTCCCCAGGGCGCAGAGCGGCGTCTGCAGACCCTGCGTGAAGGGCAGCATTTGGCCCGGAACGGGGTGGGTGCGATCGCACGTCGCGCGGAAGCGAGTCACGGGACGCGGGCCGATCTTGCCACGAGTCGGGTCCAAAGCCGTCTGACCGCGCCATTCCGGCTTCCCGTCGTTGTTGAGCTCGTCCGGCGAACTGAAGCGGAAGACGAAGCCCCCCGTGCTCACACTTGCGTCGGTTGGATCGAGGGTGAACAGCACCGGGGGTAGCGTGTCCTGGATCGGATTGCCGGCCAGGTCGATCGGGCCCGTCGGACCCCCGGCGAGGTTCACCCAGTAGGATTCACGACTGCCCGCCGTGTGCTTGAACTCGAGCGACGGCTGGAAGCTGTACTGCTTCATGTCCGCGGCGGGGACGATGCTGCCGATCACGAAGTCGCGCGCCGTGGGAGGGTCGATCGTCGGATCGGCGCGCAGCACGGGCAGGTTTTCGTAGGCCGTGATCCTCGAGGGGTCCATCGGTTCGCTGAAGCGCAGCGCCACGGCGGAGTCGGTCGACACGTTCGATCCCGGGCTCACTGCACCCGGCGCCACGGACGAGAACTTCACGAAGCAAGCCTGCTTGCTGAAGTTCGCGGCCGGGTCCCAGACCGTGTGGATCTGCGCCGGGCCCGCGCGGAGCTCGCCGTTCGGCGGGGCGACGACGCGGAAGTGCACATTGATCACGGTCCCGCCCGCAGGACCGTGCTGAGCCCCGGTCACCTCGGCGAACACGCCCGGCGACTGCTGGATCACGTCGCCGACTTTCGGTCGCAGCGCGCATGCGTCGACCGCGTAGTCGATGGTGGTCACGAAGTCGTCCGCAGTGCCCGTCGGCGTGGAGACGGAAACCGCCTGGACGCCCACGATGCGGGGCGCGATCTCGTCGACCAGGAAGCCGTTGTAGGCGTCGGGCGCCGCGACCGATCCACCGCCCGAGCGCAGGGCGCGCACGATGTCGCGCGTCCCCACGCTGGCGTCACGCGAGCCGTTGCCGTCGAACGCGAGGCCGTTGCCGGCGAGGTTGGTCAGGATCGTGGGCTGCGCGAGCGAGGCGTCCGGTCGGGTCGGGATGCGCACGCCCACGTTGGCCTGCGATTGGTTGACGCTCGGGGGCAGGCCCAGATTGTTGATCGGCAGGGGCGGGTTCGTCGTGTCCGCTTCCACGGTCGACACGGTCGTGTCCAGGATCAGGCGCGAGGTGTGGAACTCGAGCACGCCATCGCCATCCGCGTCGATCAGGTCGCCGTGATTGCGGTCCTGGACCAGGCGGAAACTGAACGGCGACGTCGCCGGATACCCGACCACCATGCGCAGATTGGCCGGCTGGATGGTCGCGTCGTCGATCAGGTCGTTGAACTTGATCATCAACGCGGCGTTGCGCGGCACCTGCGTGAAAGGCGGCAACGTGCCGGGATCAAGGCCCTTGTCGAGCGCCACCGTCAGGAACATGTCCAGGCGCTTGAACGCGGTCACATAGGCTGGCGTGCCCGCATCGTGGAGGATCCTGACCGTGCTCTCCTCCGTGAACGGGTTGACGCTCAGCTCGAAATCGACGGCGTCGCTGCGAATCTCGTCGCCGACCACCATGTCAGTGTTCTGCAGCACGCCCTGCTTGTCGCGCACGTTGACGAGGCGCCCCCAGGTGAGCTGCTGGATGATGAGCGAGCCCGCCTTACCGCCACTGTTGGCGTCGACCACGAAGGTGTTCGAGCCGATCAGGTGGTCGGGATGATTGACGATCGAGCCCGGAGTGGCGCCCGAAGTCAGGGTCACCTCCGAGCCGCTGCCCCCACAAGCGCCCGTGCACAAGCCGAGAAGCAAGACAGGCACCGCAGCGAGCACGCCCCGAAAGCGCGCTCGGCTACCACCGTGGCGCGGCCCGGAGCCCTGGCGGAGCGAACGATGGAGGGGCATGTCGTTCACTGAAGTTTGCAGCCCGGATGGGGTGTGGGGAAGGGCTCTCCATGCGAGAGTCCAAAGACCCGCCCGGCACCCAACAGATCGGGAGCCGATCGACAAGAGAAGCGCCGACGGTGCTACGCTGCGCCCCGCTCTACCAACTCGCGTGTCCCAACCCCGAAAGCACTTCCCATGAAACTCTGCATGCTCGTCGTCTGCCTTCTGGCAGTTTCGACGAGGTCGCTCGTCTTCGCAGACTCCGCCGCATTGACTAGCAATCCGAAGACGGCTCAGAAGCCGTACGCCAAGCCGGCGCAGAGCCAGCAGCTTGGTACCTCACAGCGCAACCGGGCGTCGGCCGGCGGCATCCTCGGGGTTGCCGCCCACGCGCCGTGCGATCCCTGGGACGACGGCACGACAGAAATCGGGGTCGGCGCGAATGGTCCGAATGACTACGGTTGGTTGAACCGCTTCGGCTGCCCGAACGTCACGGCAGTCATCGCCTCGGTTGACGTGGCTTATGGTTCCCCCTCGAGTCCCCTCGGCCTACCGAACGGCACGCCTACGGAGATCTGGGTCTGGCAGGATGGCCTGTCGCAGGACGGGGATCCGTCTGACGCCATCCTGGTGCATACGGATCCGGTCCTCATGGCAAACGTCAACACGGACATCTTCAACAACTACGTGTTGTCCATTCCCATGACCATAACGGGCTACTTCTTCGTCGGGACGCACGCCTACAACTCCATCGGACTCGTCCCAAACGTTTCGGGCTACACGGTCCCGTTCGACACTACGACCCACGTCGAGCCGGAGACCTCTTGGATGTTCAGAGAAGATGGTGTTGGGGCGGTTGTGAACGCGGCAAACCTGGCGAGCAATACTGTCCCACCGCACTCTGCCGACTCGACCGGAATCTTCGGACAGTGCCCGATCCGGGTCAACTGCTCTTCCTACACCTCCAGCGACGATTGCGGTACCCCAGATGTCGCGGTCTATGGCCTGAACTCCTATGACAACTCGTGCGCCACGACTGGCACGCAAGGCCAATCCGAATCCCTTTGTGGAGCCGGAGGCGGTGCCGCGATCGAGAACGACCTCTGGTTTGGCTGGACTGCGCCCGCGGCGGGCTTCACAGGGTACGTCTCGGTGTCTACGTGTGGTCTCACGCTCGACAACACCAAGCTCGCAGCCTACGCAGGCACGGGCTGCCCTGTGGCGGGCTCCGCGCTGGCATGCCGCGACGACACCTGCGGGACGGGTCAGACGACGATCGTGTTTCCGGTCAGCGTCGCTGCGACCTATACGATTCAGGTCGGCAACAAGCCCGGTTTCCCCGGAGGTGCGGGCTCCTTCGACATCAAGTACGTCACGCCCCCCTCCAACGACTCTTGCACTAGCCCTCAGATCCTCACGCTCGCGACCGGATCCAACGTCATCCCGTTCGACAACACCGACGCCACGACAGGTCTGGAAGGCCAAGATGCGGCCACATGGGGCTGCCCCGATGGTGGCTATGGAAACTTCAGCGATGTGTGGTTCGAGTTCACCGCGACGGGGACAGGTACCGCGGACATCTCGACGTGCGGCGCGACGGGCGACACCAAGCTGACGGTGTGGACCGGAGCCGGCTGTCCGGCGGCCACGTGGCTCGACTGCAACAACGACGCCGCAGCATGCAGCCCACAGTCGGAAATCCTCGGCCTGCCGGTCACCGGGGGCACGACCTACACGATCCAGCTCGGATCCGTTCAGCGGTTCCAGCTCGGATCCTCCCTGCAGGGCGGTGGTCACATCATGGCCCCGAGTAACTTGATCATCGTCGCCAACTTTTCAGCATTGCCGACGACCACGTTCTGCGAGCCCGGCGTCAGTGGTGTCATCGCTTGCCCGTGCACCAACCCGCCCGGAGCTCTCGGTCGGGGCTGCAACAACAAGGATGCGACGGGTGGCGCCTCGCTCACCGCGACCGGCACTCCGTCGCTGAGTGCACCGCTTGCGACGACCTTGGTCTTCACGGATACGGGCCAGAACAACATCGGCTCGCAGCTGTCGATCCTCATGCAAGGAAAGGTCCTCACGACTGGAATCCCGTTTGGCCACGGCGTCAGGTGCTTCGGCGCGTTCCTCCGGTTGTACAACCATTCGGGCGCTCCTTGGATAGGTCCTCCCGGTACGTTTACGGCTCCGATCGCTCCTGACCTCACCATCCCGGTTCGGTGTGCCGCGGCGGGTCAACCGATCCCAATCGGTGCTCAGCGCTACTACCAGGTCTACTACCGCGACAACGTGAACATGCTGCCGGCGATCACCTGCTCGACCGCCTCGAGCAAGCAGAACATTTCAAACGGTCAGTGGTGCACCTGGGGTCCCTGAGATGATCTGAACGGGTGAGCCGAATCCGCGGGAGCGGCTGCGACTCGCGAATCAAGGAGGCGGGGGGGCAGCGCCGCTGACGCAACACCTCGCGCGTTGCGGGGAGAGTGGCTCCCCCGACCGGGGAGGGAACGATGAGAAGTCTCTGCTGAGCGATTGGGACATGGCCTCTCCACATCCTCGGATTCGAAGTCTGGTGGCAAGTAGTCAGACGGGGTCTTTCTTGGCGGCTGGCCGGCATGCGCGAGGTTGGAGATCGACCCTGCTCCGCACCGGCCTCGCCCGGCCTCGGATCCGTGCGCCGACGAATCGTTGAGAACCCGCTCGCACTCCGTACCCTCAGTGTTCGCATGAATCCCTCCGCCCGAGCTCGCGCCCTCGTCATCGCTCTGGCGCTCGTTTCGTCCCTCGCGCGCTCCGCCCCTGCCCAGCGCCCTGCCGCGCAGCTCGACGCCTCGCAGATCCTCCAGCGCATCGAGAAGCTCGGGGTGGTCGGCAGCGTGCTGTACCTCGGCGCCCACCCGGACGACGAGAACACGCGGCTGATCAGCTATCTGTCCAACGGCAAGAAGGTGCGCACGGCCTACTTGAGCCTGACGCGCGGCGACGGCGGTCAGAACCTGATCGGCTCGGAGTTCGGGGATGCGCTCGGGATCGTGCGCACGCAGGAGCTGCTCGAGGCTCGCCGTATCGACGGCGGCGAGCAGTTCTTCACGCGCGCCGTGGACTTCGGCTACAGCAAGAACCCCGACGAGACCTTCGCCAAGTGGGGCCGGCAGGAAGTGCTCGCCGATGTCGTGCGCGTCGTGCGCACGTTCCGGCCCGACGTGATCGTCACGCGCTTCGCGACGGACGGGAGTGGGGGCCACGGCCATCACACGGCCTCGGCGCTCCTCGCCGCCGAGGCTTTCGATCTCGCCGCGGATGGTCGCGCGTTTCCCGAACAGCTCGCCGAGGGGCTGGAGCCTTGGCAGCCGAAGCACCTCTTCTTCAACGCCAGCACGTGGTGGAACCCGAAACTGGCGGAGCAGGCGCAGAAGGATCCGACGCGCTGGGTCACCGTCGATGTCGGAGGTTTTGATCCGCTGCTCGGCGCGAGTTACAACGAGATTGCGGGCAGGAGTCGAAGCCAGCACAAGAGTCAGGGCTTCGGCGCCGCGGAGACGCGCGGCGAGCAGCTCGAGTACCTGCGCCTGGAGAAGGGCCCGCCGCTCGTGGCGCCGGACCTGTTCGACGGCGTGGAACTCGGCTGGGGGCGCGTGCCCGGCGCCGAGCGCGCGCGGACGCTCGTGCGCGAGCTCGTCGCCGCGTACGACGTGCAAGCTCCCCAGCGCAGCGTCTCCAAGCTCTGCGAGCTCGTGCAGGTGCTCGACGGGCTGGCCGGAACGAAGGGCGCGGCTGGCGCGTGGAGCGCTCGTCAGGCCGTCGCCGCGCGCGAGTTGATCCTGCAGGCGCTGGGCGCGGTGATCGAGTTCACGGCCAACGCACCGCGCGTCGCGGCTGGCGACTCGCTCTCCGTTTCGCTTTCCCTGTTGCAGCGCCGCCCGGGACCCAAGCTCGAGATCCTGAGCTTCGAAGCTTCCGGCTCCGCGCCGGTCTCGGTGCAGGAGACCCTCTCCCCGAACCGGCCTTGGACGAGGGAGTTCGCCTACGCCGTCGAGGCGCGCCAGGCAGTCGATCAGCCCTATTGGCTCGCGGCGCCGCACGCCGCGCTGTTCCAGCCCGTCCTGCACCCGGGCGGGAAGGGCGCGCGCGGTATCGAACCCCAGTCGCCAGGCGCGGCGCTTTGCCGATTCGATCTGCGTGTCTCCGACGGTGCATCCGGGGACCTGGAGTTCACGGTGGTCCGGCCGCTGATGCAGACGCGGATCGACCGTGTCGCCGGGGAGGTCACGCGCTCGGTCGTGGTCACTCCGATCGCGTCGATCGAGATCGCCGACACGGTGGCGATCGTCACCGGGGAGCAGGCCAGTGTTTCCGTCGAGCTCCTGGCCTTGACCGACGATCTCAGCGGCGAGTGGCAGGTGTCCGCGCCCGACGGCTGGTCCATCGAACATGCGCCGCCGGCCGTCGAGCGCTTGAAGCGCGGCGAGCGCACGCCGCTGCGGGTCGACTTGCGCCGCACGAGTCAGGCGCAGGGCGGCCCGATCCACTTCACGTTCTCCGGCCCGAAGGGCGCGACCGACCGCACGCTGCACGTGATCGAGCACGCCCACATCCTGCCCCAGACCTGGTACTCGCCCGCCGACGTGCAGCTCGTACCGCTCGAGGTCGCGCTCACCACGAAGACGGTCGGCTACATCGACGGCGCCGGCGACGACGTCCCCACGGCCCTGCGGCGCCTGGGAATCGCCGTCGAGCGCGTCGACCCCGCGCTCGCATCTCCCGCCGCCCTCGACTCGTACGAAGCGATCGTCACCGGCATCCGCGCCTACAACACGGTACCTGCGCTCGCCCGCTTCCAGCCGCCGCTCCTCGCCTACGTCGAGCGGGGCGGCACGCTGCTCGTCCAGTACAACACCAGCGGCGCAGACCTCGTGATCGACGCGAAACGCATCGGGCCGTACCCGTTCGTCCTGACGCGCGATCGCGTGACCGTGGAAGAAGCGGCGCCCACGTTCCTCGCGCCGACGTATCCGCTGTGGACGACGCCGAACAAGCTCGGCCTCGCAGACTTCGACGGCTGGGTCCAGGAGCGCGGCTTGTATTTCACGGGCGAGCTCGATCCGAAGTACACGGCGCTGATCGGCTGGAGCGATCCCGGCGAAAAGCCGCTGAACGGCGCCTTGATCGCCTGCGAGTATGGCAAGGGGCGTTTCGTCTACACCGGCCTGAGCCTCTTCCGGCAGCTCCCGGCTGGAGTTCCCGGAGCGTACCGACTGCTCGCGAATCTGGTCGCGCGCCGAACCGACGCCGTGCGCTGAAGAGCCGGACCCGATGAGTCCGCTCGACTGGGTCATCCTGCTGGGGACGCTCGGATTCATCGTCGCCTACGGCACGTGGAAGACGCGCAGCGCACACACGCGCGAGAGCTACCTGCGCGGCGGCTCGGACAACCGCTGGTGGACCGTCGGCCTCTCGGTCATGGCCACGCAGGCGAGCGCCATCACGTTCCTCTCGACGCCGAGCCAGGGCTTTCTCGAGGGCATCGGCTTCGTGCAGTTCTACTTCGGCCTGCCGCTCGCGATGGTCGTGATCGGGTACGTGTTCATTCCGCTCTTCTACAAGTGGAAGGTCTACACCGCCTACGAGTTCATCGGCCGCCGCTTCGACGGCCGCACGCGTCTGCTCACCGCGGGACTCTTCCTGATCCAGCGCAGCCTCGCGACCGGCATCACGATCTACGCGCCGAGCATCATCCTGGCCAAGGTCCTGCACTGGCCGCTCTCGGGCACCTGCGTCTTCATCGGCGTGCTCGTGATCATCTACACGACGACGGGCGGAGCGCGGGCCGTGGGAGTGACGCACATGTTCCAGATGGCCGTCATGATGCTCGGCCTGGCGACGGCGCTCTTGCTGGCGGTCCACCTCTTGAGCGACACGCTGAGCTTCGGCGAAAGCCTGCGCGTCGCGAAGGAGCTCGGAAAGCTCGACGTGATCGACCTCTCCTGGATTCCTGATCACAAGTACACGCTCTGGAGCGGCCTGGTGGGCGGCTTCTTCCTGCAGCTCTCCTACTTCGGCACCGACCAGAGCCAGGTCCAGCGCTACCTCGGCGGCGAGACGATGCAGCAGGCGCGGCAGGGTCTGTGGATGAACGCCGTGCTCAAGATCCCGATGCAGTTCTTCGTCCTGCTGACGGGCGTGCTCGTGTTCGTCTTCACGCTCTTCCACCCGGCTCCTCTGCACTGGAACGAGGCCAATCTCGCGACGGCGCGACGGCTCGATGCGACCTCGGAGACGCGGGACCTCGAGCAGACCCACGCCGACGCGATGGACGAGCGCAAGCAGCTCGCCACGACGCTCGTGGACGCGTTGCGCAAGCGGGACGCACCGCGGGCGGAGGCCTCGGTCGCCGCGCTGGCCGAGGTCGAGCGGCGCGACGCGCAGCTGAAGACGCGCTTCCAGGAGCACCTGCTGGAGCTGGCCCCGAACTCCGAGACCAACGACAAGGACTACATCTTCATCTCCTTCATCATGGAGCGCCTGCCGGTCGGCGTGATCGGTCTGCTCCTCGCGATGATCTTCTGCGCCGGCATGAGCAGCACGAGCGCGGCGCTGTCCGCTCTGGCCACGACGAGCACGGTCGACGTCCTCCGCGCTCCGAAGAGTGAAGCGGCGCAGGTGCGGGCGACACGCTGGGCGACGGTCGCGTTCGGCCTCGTCTCGCTCGCGTTCGCCGCGCTGCTCTCGCTGTTCGAGAACCTGATCCAGGCCGTGAACATCCTAGGCTCGCTGTTCTATGGGACGATCCTCGGCATCTTCCTCGTCGCGTTCTTCGTGCGTCACGTGCGCGGAACGGCCGTGTTCGTCGCGGCGCTGACGTCGGAAGCGGTGATCCTGGCGCTGCACTTCACGGGCGTGGAGGTGGCGTTTCTCTGGTACAACCTGATCGCCCCCGCGATCGTCGTGCTGCTCGCCATCGCGATCCAGGCGCTGTTGCCGCCGGATCCTGCGGACAACTCGCGCTCCTCGCCTTCGTCATGACGCGCGCGGCCATCCGGCCCGTGCATTCCATCCGCTCGCTCACTAGAATCCGCCCCCATGAAGAACCCGATCCTGTTCGCCACCCTGCTTGCGCTCGTCTCTCCGCTCCTCGCTTCGTCCCGGCCGACGCAAGCAGGCAAGGTCGAGTTCCCCCAAGCCAGCCCCGCGGCCTCGTTCAAGCAGCGCGTCGGCCTGACCGACGTCGAGGTCGAGTACTCGCGCCCAGGCATGAAGGGCCGCAAGATCTTCGGCGGCCTCGTCCCTTACGGCGAGGTGTGGCGCACGGGCGCAAACTCGGCCACGAAGCTGACCTTCAGCACCGAGGTGAAGCTCGAAGGCACGGCCGTTCCGGCGGGGTCGTACGCGCTGTACACGATTCCCGGTGAGAACGAGTGGACGGTCATCCTGAGCAAGGTGACCGGGCAGTGGGGTTCGTACTCGTACGCCGAGAAGGACGACCTGCTGCGCGCGAAGGTGAAGCCTCTCGCGCTGAAGGATGCCGTGGAGACGATGACGATCTCCGTCGAGGAAGTGCGCGACGATCAGGCGAAGCTCGCGATCACGTGGGACAAGACGCGCGTGGCTGTGAAGTTCGAAACGGATGCCGTCGCGAAGGTGGTGGCGCAGATCAAGGCGGTCATGGCGGGAGAGGAGAAGAAGAAGCCGTACTTCCCCTCGGCCATGTTCTATTACGAGCACGATCTGGATCTGAAGCAGGCGCTGGCGTGGATGGATGAAGCGATCAAGGAGAACCCCGGGCAGATGTGGATGATCTACCGCAAGGGTTTGGTGCAGGCGAAGGCGGGGGACAAGAAGGGGGCGCTCGCTTCGGGCCAAGAGGCGCTGGACATGGCGAAGAAGGCCGGCGGCGCGTCCGGAGCGGAATACACCAGGCTGTGCGAGGCCTTGATCGCGAGCCTGAAGTAGCGCGACGCTCCGTGCGGCTACGGCACGTACTCGACTCGATCAGCCAGAGTTGGCTCCCCGAGCGGGGAGGGATAGATAAATTGCCTCAGTTGAACGGTTGGGTGGTCGACCGCGCTCCGAGGATGATATCTGGATCGTGACGGCTCCCGACCCCTCACGCTGAGCCTGGGAAGTGTCCGACAACGCCGGTTCCTCGGTTACCCTCTCCTCGAAAACTGATCCAGCAGGTTCCAATTCTCCAACCACTTCGTGAAGTCCCGGCTCCGGTCCCGAACGCCATCACTCAGGATCGCACTCCGCTCGATGCTACTCAGTCCTCGCACCTGGTAGCACTTCCCGCTGCCGAGGACCCACAGGTAGACGTTCCAGATCTTGCCGCTCCCGCGCGGGATCCGCTTCCGGAGTTCGCGCGTCGGGACCACCACGAAGTGATACTCGTGCCGCAACGTCAGGATCACGAACACCCACAGGTCCGCCGGGCTGGCGCGGACCTTCTTCGGGTCGATTTTGAACCAGCTGTTGGCGATCAGGTGCGGAACCATGTCTGCCTCGAGGTCGAAGCTCCGCGAGAACTTCACCTGCAATGCGACCGGCGTGCCAGCACGCCGCTTCCGCGTCACGAGCAGGTCGACGCCGCTGTCCTTTGTCGGCACCCACACGTCGTACTTGTTTCCGAGCTTGCGGGAGATGTAGTCGCCGACGAGGAACTCGCCTTCATGAATGGTGAAGAGGGGTTTCATGGTGTGTCGCCGTTACACCGGCGCCCGAGATCTACCTGCGCCGCAACTCCTGCAATCTCACCCACTGTCCGGGAGCGCGCTGATACAGCCAGAAGGACCATCCGTTTGCGGGCCGGCCGACAATTGCAGTGGCCGCGTGGGATGGTGAAGTGAAGACCCGTTTGCCCCATCGCACGGCTCCGTTCTTCCGGACGCGAGCTCTGTAGACCTTGTTCTTGTAGACCCTGCGCAGGGCGATCGCGTGATTGACGAACCCGGCAAGGGTCGGCTGGCCACGCTTCTGCTTCAGACGAATCCGTCGGCGATGACGTAGCGGGTCCTTGACCTCTGAGCCTCGCCCAAGGGATCGGAGTTCTGCACGTTGGCGCTGGCGGACCTCGGCCTTCAGCACGGTCATTAGGTTCTGGGCCTTGGTGAACCTGCCGCCCTGCTTGTTGCCGCGAGGCGATGCGATGCGAAGCACCAACGACTCTAGCTCCTTCATGTGACCGTCTTCGATTGTGAGGTACACGCTGAACGCGTCCCACTTTCCCGCGTGCCGATCGCGGACGTGCGCCTTCAGCCGGCCGCGCAGGTTACCTGCCAGCCCCACGTAGTAGAGCCGCCCCTTTCGATAGAGCGCGTATACGCCGTGACGGCGACCAACCATCTCGCGGATCAGGTCAGCGTATCGCTCGAGATGTGCGCTGCGGAGGTTCTCCAGGTACTGACAGACGATCGGCCTGCGGTTGCGAGACATGAACGGGGGATCCTGAACCGAGCGGGGAAGAGGTGATCAGAGATTCTCCGCGCGTCCGGGGCCCGAGCGCAAGGAGTCGATTGCGGTAGCTGCGGGTCGGGTCCGATCCCCTGCGGTACAGATCGAGCAATCACGCGCTTCGTGATGCTGGTGCCGGGCTCCTTTCCCCGCACGAGTCCGTATTCCGCCGTCACGGATGGCGAGAAACCGAAGCTAGACATAGCATCACCGCTCCCGCCCTCCTCGCGTCCCGGAGGTTTTCCATGCGCTCTCGGCCTCTCGCGTTCTCCACCAGAGTCGTCCGAACAGCCAGTGCGCTGCTGGTCGTGCTTGTCGGCGTCTCCCGCGCACAGCAAGTTCAGTGGTTTCAGAGCCCGATCAACGGCCACTGGTACGGTGCCGAGTACAGCCCACGCACGTGGACGGACTCGGAATCCCTGTCGGTCGGCATGGGCGGTCACCTTGCAACGATCCGCTCCCAAGCCGAGCAGGACTGGATGCAGAACACGTTTGGGTTCGCGAACGGCACTCCAGGTGGTCTGTGGATTGGATTCAGCGATGCTCCGGCTGAGAGCAATTGGACGTGGGCAAGCGGAGAAGTCCCCGCGTACTCTAACTGGGCACCAGCAGAGCCGAATGGGGGAACAAACGAGAACTACTGCCAAGTGTACCCAATCGGAAGCCTGTCTCCGTGGCAATGGAACGACGCTCCAAACAACGCGCTCAACCCCAACGCGAGGCCGATCTGCGAGACCCAGATCAAGCCCGCACGTTCTTGGTCATGGCCAACCACCCGCGCGACGGGCCTTCACCCCAAGTATGGCTGCGTCGCGGACTTCAACGGTGATGGCAACCTGGATTATGCAAGTCCGGACTACGATTCAGGGCAGATCTCGGTCTTTTTCGGCGATGGTCACGGAGGGTTCTCTGGCCCCGACATTGTCCGTGGGGCGATTCATCCTGTTTCGGTCGCGGCGTTCGACATTAACGGCGATCAACTCCCAGACATCATTGCCACCGATGCCGGCGATTCGACACAATACGCCATGAACGGGAGCGGTCACTTCTATGGCACTCTGAACCTTATCGGGACATGGGGCAGCAATGCGCACGGGGTATCGAGTGGCGACCTTGACGCTGACGGGTTCCCGGACCTCGTGGTTGTGTCAACGGCACCGGCAAGCAAGATCAGCGTGGTGTTTAGGGATCCAGGTCCAGGTGGAGGGTTCGCGAACGCATACGAATTCTCTTCCCCGCTCCCAGACAATTACCAGGCGGCCATCGTTGACTACGATCTTGACGGACATACCGATCTGATCATTGCAGGAGGCGAAGTCGCTCTCCTCCACGGGTCGGGAACCGGACCATTCAGCTCAATTTTCACACCAGCGGGGACACTGGGTACTGGGCTTGCGATGCAGGTGGCGACAGGGGACCTCGACGGAGACGGTGATCCAGATCTGGTCGTCCCGCGCGCGAATCTGGATGTGCTGGAGGTCTGGAAGAACAACGGCGCAGGTTCATTCCAGCTTGCGCAGACGCTTGTTGCTCCTGGAATGCCGCACGGGTGCAGCCTCGCGGACGTGGATGGCGACCTGGACTTGGACGTGGTCGTGCCACATCCCACCGCGAACACCGTGTGTGTGTACCTTAACGATGGGACAGGGAACCTTGCCCTTGACCACACTCTCGCCGGACTGACGAACTCACCGTGGCTTGCCTGCAAGGACTTCAACAACGATGGACAGCCGGACATCCTTTGCTCACTCACAAACGACGGGTTCGCGGTAACGCTGAACCAGTTCACGTTCGACTGTGATCACAACGGGATCGAGGACACCATAGAGATCCAGGCCGGGCTTGCCCCAGATTGCAATCTAGACGGGATTCCCGACTCATGCGAAGTGCTCGCCGGTACGGTTGGCGATTGCAACGCGAACAGCATCCCAGACGTGTGCGACATCGCGACCGGACTCTCGCAGGATTGCAACGCCAATGGAGTACCGGACGAGTGCGATCTTGCGACTCTCGACTGCAACTCCAACGGCCTCATCGACACCTGCGAGATCGCCGCTGACCCCTCCCTGGATCTCGACAACAACGGAACACTTGACCGATGCCAGAATCCGGGCACGCCCTACTGCTTCGGCGATGGCAGCGGCAACCCTTGCCCATGCGATCCTGGGCAGGCAGGCTCACCTGGACACGGCTGTGCCAACCGAACCGGCGATGGCGCCATTCTCAGCGCGTCGGGATCCGCATCGGTGACCGGAGACAGCGTTCAGCTGCACGCCGCAACCCTTCCTAACCCGACCTCCGTCTTGTTCCTCCAAGGCACGATCAAGCAGAACGGCGGTCTCGGCGGGATCGTGGGCGACGGGCTGCTCTGTGTGAACGGCTCAGGTGGCAACTTGATCCGCCTAGGCTGGCATGCAGGACAGTCCGGCAGTGCCGACTACGGGTACGGCATCGGCAGCGATCCGCTGGTCTCCGTGCGCGGGCAAGTCCCGGCCATCGGATCGACTCGGTTCTACCAGGTGCTGTACCGCGACAACGCGAGTTTCTGCGCGCCGACCAAGTACAACTTCTCGAACGGACTGGCGATCGTGTGGACGCCGTAGGCGCCACTCATCGAGCACATGGATCGCTGCGCCCACGCTCCTGCGTTTCGTGTGAGGTGATCCAACAGGTTTCTTCCGTCCTTCAGGATTCTCATGAACCAGCAAGTCGTTGAGCGGATCGCGTCTGTCCTAGCGACCATCGCACTAGTCGCCGTGCTCGCCCCGTCTGCTCCTGGGCAGCGTCCAGCGACAATGACCGTCGCCACGGGCTGTCAGCCCGCCTGGCTGCCGACATTCGGAGGAATCCCGGGCCTGAATGGCGAGGTTCGAGCCCTTGCGCAATTCGATGATGGGACGGGCCCCGCGATGTTCGCAGCTGGGAACTTCACCCTCGGCGGCGGGCAGTACGTGAATGGCATCGCGAAGTGGGATGGATCGCGCTGGTCCGCTCTCGGTGGAGGCCTGCAAGAGGTCTACGCCCTGGCTGTCTACGACGATGGCAGTGGCTCCGCGCTATACGCGGCTGGGGCGTTCACTGTCGCAGGCGGCGCGCCAGGGAACCGGATCGCCAAGTGGAACGGGTCTTCGTGGTCGCCGTTGCTCGGTGGCCTGAACAGTGGAAATGTGTACGCGCTTGGTGTTTTCAACGACGGCACCGGAAGTGCCCTGTATGCCGGAGGACAATTCACGACAGCAGGGATCGTGAGCGCGAACCACATAGCGCGTTGGAACGGGACGAGTTGGTCTGCGCTCGGCTCTGGCGTCGGAGCACCCAACGAGTTCGTTGCATCGATGGCGGTGTTCGATGACGGAACCGGATCAGCGCTGTACGTTGGTGGGCAATTCGGAACTGCGGGGGGTGTTCTAGCCAATTCCATCGCGAGGTGGAGCGGGGCGACTTGGTCCGATGTTGCTGGGGGCGCAACTCTTGGAGGGCCGCCTGGCTGGGTGTATGCGTTGACTACCTACAACGACGGAAGTGGCCAGACCCTCGTCGCCGGTGGCAGTTTCAACATGGCCGGTACCAATGCGACGCACAACATCGCTAGGTGGAACGGTTCGGCGTGGCTGGGATTCAACAGCGGCGTCGGGAATCTCGGAGGAGACGCCATCCGGGCACTTTCCGTCTTCGACAGCGGATCGGGTACGAAGCTTTACGCAGGAGGTCGATTCGGTCTTGCGGGAGGAGTCAGCGCGTACAACTTTGCGGCGTGGGATGGATCGACATGGAATGCGCCTCCAGGGTTGGGCCCAGACGTGTTCGCGCTCGCTGTGTCGGGGATCGGAAGTGGTAGCCGGCTCTTCGTCGGCAGTACTTTCGGCCTAGCCGCGTGGAACGGAGTCAGTTGGACCAACGGTGTCAATGGCACTTCGCACGCCACTGCCGTCTACGACGACGGATCTGGGCCCAGCCTCGTCGTCGCCGGCTCGTTTACAACAGCAGGAAACATCCCCGCGAACCGCATCGCCAGCTGGAACGGCGCAACCTGGACGAGTCTCGGATCCGGGCTGGATGCGCCTGTTCGGGCGGTAGCGGTATTCGACGACGGCAGCGGACCTGCGCTCTACGCGGGGGGTGATTTCGCCGGGCATGTAGCGCGTTGGGATGGAGTCTCCTGGGCTACGCTCGGGGCGGGGCTCGATAACTCCGTGTTCGCCTTGGCCGTCTATGACGACGGTCAGGGCCCCGCGCTCTATGCCGGGGGCTACTTCCAGTCTTCAGGGGGGACGCTGGTGAGGCTGATTGCCAAGTGGAACGGCTCGACCTGGGGTCCGGTCGGCGCGGGCATCTCAACGGGTGGCGGCTCCTCCCCAGTCGTTCTGGCCCTGACAAGCTACGACGACGGTACGGGGACGAACTTGTACGCGGGGGGCATCTTCCTCGATGCAGGGGGCACACCGGCAGTTGGGATCGCCCAGTGGGATGGCGCGAATTGGTCGGCCGTGGGGAGCGGCTTCTCGGGCTACACGCAGTCGCTCGCGGTCTACGACGATGGACACGGTGCTGCCTTGTACGCAGGCGGAAGCCTATCAGCGGCCGGCGGGGCGGCGATTGGAATCGCGCGCTGGGATGGTACGACGTGGTCCGCGCTCGGGAGCGGTGCAAACAACTACGTCCGCGCGCTGACCGCCTTCGATGACGGGACTGGATCTGCTCTGATCGCGGGCGGGAGCTTCACGAGCGTTGGCGGAGTCGCCGTGAACTACATCGCCAAGTGGGATGGCACGACATGGTCGCCGATTGGCAACGGCATGAACAACATCGTGATGACGCTGACCACGTTCAACGATGGTTCGTGCGAAGGGCCCGCCTTGTTTGCCGGTGGAGACTTCACGCAGGCGCTCGACTCCTCTGACAGCTACCTCGCGCGGTGGGTGTGCTCCGGCCAAGCTGCAGCCCCGGGTTGCATGGAGGCGTTCTGCTTCGGCGATGGCGTCGCGATTGCTTGCCCCTGCAACAACACGGGCGGCCCCGCGGTCGGATGTGCGAATTCCAGCGGGCAAGGGGCGATTCTGGCCACATCGGGCTTCCCCAGCCTGACGAACGACTCGCTCGTTCTCACGTCCTATGGTGAGCTTCCCTCTGTCCTTTCGATCTTCGTGGAGTCCGCATCGCAAGTCGTGCCCGTGAGGTTTGGCGACGGCGCACGATGCTTCGGTAGCCCCTTCAAGCGCCTGTACTCCAAGTCGGCTGTCGCGGGGGCGGCGACCGCACCTGGGCCGGGAGAACCGTCCGTGTCCGCGCGATCAGCCGCGCTCGGGGATCCGCTCTCTGTGGGAGCCATCCGCTACTATCAGACGTACTACCGCGATCCTGCACCGACGTTCTGCCCTAGCCCCGCAGGTAATACCTTCAACGTCTCGAGCGGGCTGATCATCAACTGGGCACCTTGAAGAGGCGCAGCCGCAGTTGATCTGCCGCGGGGAAGCCTGGATCTGCGCATTCGGCGTACGAGGGCGTGGGGCGATGTGTGTAGTGTGCTGCCTAGGAAGCGAGCACATCGTCTGCCCGCAACGGATATCGGCGCCGCAGGAGTCCGTAGTGCCCCACCACGAATGGCGAGAACCGAGCAATCTGCGTAGCATCAGCGCACTTCAACACCTCGCGCACCACCGACTGCGCAGGAGGGCTTCTCATGCCTCGCTCGCACCGATCGTCGTCCTCTTCTATCCCGGCTCGAACGGAGCGCACCGCAATGCTGCTCACAATTCGTAGCGCTGTCATCTCCTTTGCACTCTGCGGAGCCGGGGTTGTCGGAGCACGGGGGACAGCGACGGCGCAGTCACAAGTCGTGGCCTGGGGAGACAACTACTACGGCCAGTGCAACGTCCCCGCTCTCCCGAGCGGCCTCATTGTCGTTGAGGCTTCGGCGGGCGGGACCCATAGCGCCGCGCGCCTCAGCGACGGATCGGTCGTGGCCTGGGGAGACAACAGCCTAGGCCAGTGCAACGTCCCAGCGCTCCCAGCCGGCCTCTCCTATGTAGAGGTGACGACAGGAAACAGCTTTACGCTCGCCCGACTCAGCGACGGCTCGGTCGTTAGTTGGGGAGATGACGCTCTAGGCAACGTGCCCACGCTGCCCAGCGGCCTCAACTACGTCGATGTCACGGCGGGTTGGGACCACACGGTCGCGCGCCTCAGCGACGGATCGGTCGTCGCCTGGGGAGACAACAGCCTAGGCCAGTGCAACGTGCCAGCGCTCCCGAGCGGCCTTACCTACGTCGAAGTGGCGGCGGGGGACTGGCACACGGTGGCGCTCCGCAGCGACGGCTCGGTCGTCGCATGGGGATGGAACCCGCCGTACTACGGCCAGTGCAACGTACCCGCGCTGCCCAGCGGCCTCAGCTATGTCGAAGTGGCGGCGGGGCACCAGCACACGGTCGCGCGCCGCAGCGACGGCTCGATCGTCGCGTGGGGAGACAACCAAGCCCGCCAGTGCAACGTGCCGGCGCTGCCCAGCGGCCTCAGCTATGTCGAAGTGGCGGCGGCAGGATCACACTCGGTTGCACGGCGGAGCGACGGCTCGATCGTCTGCTGGGGATCCAACCTGTTTGGCCAATGCGAGCCTCCCGCGCTGCCGAGCGGGCTCACCTACGTCCAGGTAGCAGCGGGAGGATCACACTCGGTTGCGCGCCGCAGCGACGGCTCGCTCGTCGCATGGGGATTCAACAACCGCGGCCAGTGCAACGTGCCCGCGCCACCCAGCGGCCTCAGCTACGTCGAGGTGGCGGCGGGGCTCTGGCACACGGTCGCGCGCCGCAGCGACGGATCGGTCGTCGCATGGGGGGACAACAACTCGGGCCAGTGCGACGTGCCCGCACTTCCCAGCGGCCTCACGTATG
>Ga0315912_10001087_pt1 | contig 36488 bp, 32 predicted proteins | sample VfabasoilMG_FD_204469 | JGI IMG/M metagenome (GOLD analysis project Ga0315912, IMG submission 204469) | Garden soil microbial communities collected in Santa Monica, California, United States - V. faba soil | ecosystem: Environmental > Terrestrial > Soil > Garden | place: USA: California... | reverse complement strand
GGGGTCGCTTCGGTGACCCACAGACTATCTTCATACACCCGGACCTCGATCTGCGCGAAATGGGGGCGCAGATGGTCGGTAGCGTTTTCGAGGCGAAACGAGAGTTGGAGATCGGTGCGCCCAGTGTAGGCCGGGTCAAACTCAACGATCAGCGCGTGCACTTCGCGCAAGTGTTGGACGCCGTTGGTGGCGGCGTAGAGGGTCCCGCCGGGCTTCAGCACGCGCGCGATCTCGCGCAAACCGCGCGCCAGATCGGGGAGGTGATAGAGCATGTGGTTGGCGATGACCAAATCGAACCCAGCGGCGGAGAAGGGCAACATCTGGGCATCTAGCACAGCGAAGGGATAAGCCGCGTTGATCGCCACGCGCGCCTCTTTGACCATTCCGATAGACAAATCGCTCAGGCAAGCCTGTAGGTCAGTTGGCAAGCGGTCTAAATTTTCGCGCCATAGCGAGCCTGGCCCGCCGCCCACTTCCAACACGCGTTGACTGGGCCCAAATGGGATTTGTTCAAACGCCCAACGCGGGAAGCCATACGGATTGGTGCTAAACCGCCGATGCACTTCGATCCGCGCGTTGAGGTTGTTGGAGGTTTTGTATTGGTGTTGTTGGAGGTAGGTGCGGTCGGTGAGGAGGGACATGGGAGAAGAGAGAAGGGAGAAGAGAGAGGGCTGATGAACAAACCAACTTACCAAACGTTTAAACTCCCTGACAGGTTGAGATCACTTTCGATTAAAACTTAAGGCAAATACGGTTACGACAACACTCAATAAAAACACCATGACCCAAATAATCTGTTCGCTCGCACTTGTTGAAGAAACCGTAGAGGCAACAGGCGGTGTAGAAAAAACTGGTGGTCGAGTTGCGCTTGGGCTTGGAAGAGGTGCTTGGGTTAAGGTTGGAGTCGGTGTGGCACTTGGGCGGCGCGTAGGTTTGAGAGTCGGGGTACGAGACGAAGTAGGTAACGGGGTAAGCGTAACGGTTGGTAATGGGCCGAGGGTTGGCAAGACAAAACTACTACCATCCTCACCACCATACAAAACGCTAAACCACTTAAATACTTGCTTCACTTGTTTATCGTTCGGATCTAAAGTTGCACCGAGGCTGAGTTCTTGGAAAGCGCGTTGCATCGCAAGGCCATCGGGACTCCAGTCTCCAGTCGAAAAATTTATCCACCAAATACTTTCGGCGAGCAGGGCATGGGTCTTTGCTGAGTTAGGCTTAAGGATGACAGCCTGTTCACTGGCATGTAATATCGCTTCCTTAAATCGGTTGTTAGGCCAATGTTTTATATCAGTGGCCGCTGCTTGATAAGCGTCAGCCAAATCTATAAAAGCCTGAGCATTGTTTGGGTTGGCTTTAACTTGTGCTCGCGCATTGAGTACGACTTTCCATAAATGTGGATCAATGATCTCGGCGCGCCAATCAACAGGATTATTTAACGTGTTATGCAGATCGCCTGGCTCTAAATTTTCCCAATGCGAGCGCACTTCATTGTTAATGAATTCGGTCCCATCTGGAAAGGATAAGATATTTTCTTGGCTCGCAGGATAAGGCAAGCGTAATACAACGTCCGCCTGACCAATTGGCCCATACCAGCCGGCTCCGGTCCTCAAAATATAAAAGAGACGCGCCTCAGCGCCATACATGGTTGGGCTGGTCACGTAAGAGACTTTAATCAACACATCTTGTTGAGTCGGGAAAGTCACCTTAAAAACGGCCCACGGCGCTGAGTCTTCAGAAATCACTTGAGTAGCGACTTGATGATCGTCGAGATAAGCGGAGAAATTCTTGACCTGTGGGTAGTCGCCATGTCCGTCACCCGCATCTGGATCGCTGAGCGGGAAACGCACCAGCATTGTTTCATCCACCGCGCTGGTATTGTGCATGGTAAATACTGCGCTCACTCGCACGTAATCCAGTTGATTTAGGCGAGTGACATCTATCAATACATGCTCGGCCACCATTTGTACCTTAGTTTGCTGGGCAGGTTCAACATTGCCGCCGGGCGGCTTTTCAGGGGGCGCGATGTCTGCCCAGGCGACGTTAACGTACATCAGTAAGATGCTAATGGTGATCAAGCCAACCCACTTTTTCACAGCATTCATCCTACCGCCTCCTCCCTAAACTGTCGCCGGTACAACCGCGCATATAAGCCTTCGCGCGCCAAGAGTTCGGCGTGGGTGCCTAACTCGATCAACCGTCCTTGATCCAAAACCGCGATGCGGTGGGCGTGATGCACAGTAGATAAACGATGCGCGATCACAATCGTGGTGCGCCCACGCATCAGGCGTTCGAGGGCCTCTTGCACTAAATGCTCCGATTCGGAGTCAAGGCTGGAGGTGGCTTCGTCCAGCAACAAGATGCGTGGGTCTTTGAGCAGGGCGCGCGCAATGGCGATGCGCTGGCGTTGCCCGCCTGAAAGTTTGACGCCCTTCTCACCGACCAACGTATCATAGCCCTTTGGCAGACGGGTGATGAATTCTTCGGCGTTAGCGGCGCGCGCGGCGGATTCGAGTTCGGCATCGCTCGCTTCTAGTTTGCCGTAGCGCAGATTTTCGCGCACCGTGCCGGAAAAGAGTTGCGTCTCTTGCGGCACAATGCCGATCTGCTCGCGCAGGGAGGTCAGCGTTACCTCGCGCGCGTCGTTCCCGTCAATGCACACTTGTCCCGCCGTTGGGTCATAGAAACGCGGGATCAAATTGAACAGCGTGGACTTCCCCGCTCCAGACGGCCCTACCAGCGCCAGCACTTCGCCCGGCGCAATCGTTAAATCAATCTCGCGCAAAACCCGATCCGTGCCGGGGTAGGCGAACGACACTTGCTCCAGTTCGATGCGCCCTTGTACGGCGGGCAAGGGGCGTGCGTTGGGCGCGTCCTTAATTTCTGGCTCTTCATCTAAGAGTTCAAAAATGCGCCGGGATGCGCCGACCGCTTCTTGCAATTGCGTATATAGACTGGTAAACGAGCCGAGCGACGAGGCAATGTTGATGCCGTAGACCAGGAAGGCGATGAGCGCCCCAGCGGTCAATCGCCCGGCCAGCACCTCGCGCCCGCCAAACCACAGGATCGCCGCCAGCGCCGCGAAGCCGAGAAACGACATGAGCGGTCCAAATGCGGAGCGCAGTCGCGCTTGGCGCATCATGCTGACAAAGGTGAGTTCGAGGTGCGTGGTGTAGCGCGTTGTCTCATACGGCTCGCGGGCGAAGGCCTTCACCACTCGGATCGCGCCGAGGGCTTCTTCGGCGGCGACAGTGCTTTCGGCCAGTTGGTCTTGCACATCGGTCGAGAGCTGACGCAGGCGCGCGCCGAACACCGCCGCGCTCGCCACGATGATCGGCGTGATGGCGAGGATGAACAAGGTCAGCCGCCAGTTGAGCGCCAACATCAACGCCAGCGACCCAATAAACGTCACCGCTTGCCCCAGCGCCGTCACTAAGTTGCCGGTGAGCGCGCCACGGACCAACGTCACATCCGATGATAAGCGCGAGAGCAACTCCCCCACGCGCCGGTCGGCGAAGAACCGGATGGTGAGGCGGTGCAAGTGCGTGTACGTCTCGCGGCGTAAATCGAGCAATACCCGTTCGCCGACATAGGTGAGATGGTAGCCCTGAAAATAATAGAAGACCGAGCGGATCAGAAAGGTGACGATCAGTAAGAGGGTGATGCGATTGAGCTCATCCGTGTCATGCAAGGCCAGCACGGCATCCACCAGGTTTTGCATGATCCATGGAAAGACCAACCCCAACATCGAGCCAGCGACGAGTGCAATGATGGCAATCGCCATGCGCCCTAAATACGGGCGCAAATAGCCCAACATCCGGCGAATTTGCGCGGCGGAGGGCGGGATAAACGGTTCTTTAGGAGAAGTAGGACGGTTGGGGCGGAAAGCGGCGAACATGGCGAGGATTATAGCAGTGAGCAGAAGGCAGAAGGCAGTTAATGCCTTTGATAGTCTTTTATCAACGGAAACACTTCTGCCTGCTCTGCTTGCCGAAGCAAATGCCCGATGGGGTGAAACGCAAGCAGAAGCCGACCGTCACGCTGGGCGGCGGCAATCGCCATGCCCACGACCTGACCTGTATGGGCGCTTAGGAGAGGCGAACCACTCATCTGCCCGGGTTCGAAATTTTCATCCATCATGACCCAAAACCCGGTCTCGGCCACTGCCAGTACCGTGCCAGTAAACACGCGTCGCCCGCCATTCAGTTCTCCCAACCCTCCAAAAAGCACGACCTGTTCGCCCGCTTGCGGCGTGCCGCGTGGGTCGGGCGTCAGGCCCCATTGCGGTTCGATTGCCTGCGATGGCCGGAGTAACACATAATCCACAGTTAAATCATCGCCAGTGCGCGCGACACCGGGGAGGCCATGCAAGGTGTCGAAAGAGAGCGTCACCGAAGTGGCCTCGGGCAGGCCAAACCCAACATGGGTTAAACCCGCTTCACCGAGTTCGGACAAGCTATGAGCGGTGGTGACGCCCACGACAATGCCCTTTGAGGTGACTAATAAGAAACCACTCCCGATCAACTCATAATCTCGCCCGCTGAGTTGCTTGTATTCTTTAAAACTCACCGGCCCACCCGGAAACGCACCGCGCGGAACCGAGAGGGTGGGGGGCAGGGGGAGCGGCCCAGTCGGCACATTGATTTGTGAGCCGGGGTAGACCCAGCCGATGAGAGTTGCGGGGAAGGCCGAAGCGAGGAGGAGTAGAATGAGGGTGATGATTAATCCCGCGATCAAAACGTGCGTGAGGCGCTTGAGAGACATCCTGTCTATTGTAATACTGACTATTTCGCTGAGGCTAATTTAAGCCGCGTTGTGTCATTCTGATCGGCTTGGCGGCTCGACAGGAGAGGGTAGTATGTTGGTCTTTGTCGCGTTTGTGGGGGCTAAGCGCGTGGCCGAACCCAGTGAGGTACTGGAATGGGCAGGGAGCGTGCGCGGGAGGTGTCGCGGAAGGATGAAGTGGGATGAGGTTGCCCTAATTCGGCACCTCCACCCAAAACGTCGCCCCCGCATTGGGCTGGCTGTCGGCCCAAATGCGCCCGCCATGCGCCTCCACAATAGATTTGGCAATGGCTAACCCCAACCCCGAACCGCCCGCTTCTGCCGAACGGGTGCGAGATTTGTCGGCGCGATAGAACCGCTCAAAGATGTGGGGCAAGTCTTCGGGGGCGATGCCCGCGCCCGGGTTGTGAATTGAAAACGTCATCGTGGCCGCTGACGCGCGAATGCCGCAGGTGATCACGCCACCAGCGGGGGTATGTTGAAGCGCATTGTCTAGTAAATTATTTAATACCCGCGCCATGCGGTCGGCGTCGAGGTTAAGCAGGGGCAGGGTGGGAGCCGCTTCTAATTGCACTGTGATCTGGTGTTGCAACGCGCGGGGCGTCTGAACGGCTATAGCGCGCGTTAATAAATCATGCGGTGAGGTTGGGCGACGGTTGAGGGGGAGTTCACCTGCCTCGGCCAAGGAGAGCGTGCGGAGGTCCTCCACTAAGCGATTCAAGCGCAGGGCTTCATCGTGCAGGAGGCTGAAGGTTTCAACATCCGGTGGTAACACGCCATCGCGCAACGCCTCCATGTGCCCCAGGATGATGCTCAAAGGCGTGCGTAAGTCGTGCGCGATGTCGGCGGTCATCTGGCGGCGGAGGTCGCGCGAGCGCGCCAGTTGATCGCTCATTTGGTTGAAAGCCTCCGCCAACTCGCCAAGCTCATCTTGGGTATGCACGGTGACGCGCCGCTCGAATTGACCATTGGCGATAGCCCGCGTGGCAGTGGTCAGCTCGCGGAGCGGGTGTGTGATGGCCCGCGTCAGGCCAACCCCCAAGACCAGCGCGAAAGCCATCGCGCCTAACACGACGAATACTAATGTGCGGTTGATGGTGGTGAGGAAAGCGGTGCCGGCCGCACTTGGGCGTGGCTGGTTATCCCGGTTGCTGATCAGGTACCCCACGATCTGCCCATCTACCTCCAACGCGATGCCGCGGCTGAGGTCGTCGGGGCGCACCAACTCGCCAAAGTGGTAGCGCCGATTGGCCAGGACAACACTCCCCTGCTCATCCGTCAACAAGGTGTCATCTAGGGGCATCCCACCGGGCATCGGCCCTGGGCCATGCAGGGGCCACTCAGTTTGCACATCGCGCCAACTGCCGCGCGCTTGGTAGTAGTTTTGCAGTTGTTCAACGATGAATTCCTGGTTACGGCTCAGCATGAAGGTGCTGAACTCGTTGGCCGTGACACGCCCGGTGAAGAAGGCGACCAGCACAATGCTGGATAGGCTAATGCCGACAAAGGCCAGTGTAAGTTTGAATAACAACGAACGCATGGCGGCGCTCACTCATTCCGAAAGCGATAACCAACTCCGTATACGGTTTCGATGTATTGGGGTTTGGCTGGGTCGAGTTCGATCTTGGCGCGCAGGTTTTTGATGTGTACATCTATCGTGCGCTCGTAACCTTCAAAAGCCGTGCCTTGAATCTGGTCGAGCAATTCGAGGCGGGAGAAGGCGCGCCCGGGGGTGGTCATCAGGATGGTGAGGAGATCGAACTCTGAGGGGGTGAGGTCAACGGCCTGGTCGCGGACTTTGAGCGTGTGCGCCGAACGATTGAGGATGAGATCGGCGGCGCGCAACAGTTCGGTCTCTGGGAGGGCCTGCCCGGTCCGCCGCAACACCGCCCGCACCCGCGCCAAGAGTTCGCGTGGGCTAAACGGTTTGGTTACATAGTCATCCGCGCCCAGCTCCAAACCTAGCACCTTGTCCGAATCTTCCACCCGCGCCGTGAGCAAGATGATGGGCGTCTCGCGTTCTTTGCGGTGCAAACGCATAAACTCATGCCCATCCATTTCGGGCATCATCAGGTCAAGGAGGATCAGGTCGGGTTGCTCTTGGCGCGCGATGAAGAGCGCTTCGCGCCCGTTGCGGGCTGTCACCGCATGGTAGCCATCTTGGGTGAGGTAGGTCTTCACCAGCGAGGCGAGGCGCTCTTCGTCGTCCACAATGAGGATGGTTTTCATGTAGATGGGTCTACTAGCAAAACCTCTGATACGGGTATAACGCCGTTACGCCCGTACAGAAAGAAAGTCAGTCTCTGAGCAACCCCTACTCTGCCGCCGGAGGGTTCGGGTCAGCGGGCGGTGGTGGGGGTGGTTCAACTGGCGCGCTTGGCGCAGGCATCGCGGCCGGTGCCGTCGGTATTTTACGCCGCACAAACCATAGCACAATCGCCACGATCAAGCCAATTTGCGCCAGCCATAGCCCAGCCCGAAAGACAAAGCCTAAAACATTCAACATCCCCATCCCGCCCCCGCGCCCGAAGTTGAAGGGCATGGGCATCGCTCGGCCGGAGCGCATTTGCGGTTGAGGGAGGTCGGGTTGCGCAGGCATCTGAAATCGAGTGAACGGTGCTCCGTCATTGAGACGCGCTCTAAGGTTGGGGCCTACCACCGCGCCGACCACGAAGAACACTAACGCAGTGAGCAGAAAAGCGGAGGTAAACAGGATAATTTTGCGGGTCATAGAATAGTCTCCTGAGTAAGTTAGATTAACTGTACGCTAGGCCTGTAAAGAAAGTATGAAGAGAGGCCCCTAAAAATCTCAAAATTCCCTCTGGACTCGGCCTATTAAAAAGGTGTATAGTAAGTTTGAATACGGTTAATCCCCTTAGCGTTCCCAGTAGGAGTAGAGACCATGAACACTGGTATCTTATCTACCACAACCGCCACTGGCCCGCTGCGTTTGGCGTATCATCCGGGGGATTGGGTGGTGTCTAAAAATGGTGCGCCGATTGTGTGTGAGGTGTTAAATGTGGAGGCTAATGGCGTTTTGCTCGTGCGCGGCCTAGATTGGTCGCCCGGATATAGCGCCTATATTCGCGCCGAGGAGGTTTCACCCGTGTCGCGGTATGGGGGGAGGGAGTAAAAGCGATATAATCTCTACAACTCAATATGCGAGTTTTGCAATCTCTGGTCGCTTTGGGCCAGAGATTTTTGTGTGAGGGGCTATCCCTTTTGGAGGAGGGCAGTATGCAGACTTGATTGTTCTTTTCATACAACTTTTGATCATAATGACTTACGGTTCACCGGGCCGGCCCAGTGAGCGATGTGATTGACACCTTTTTATTAGGAGGAAGGGTCTATGAAAACTCGACAAATTACTTTATTACATGTATTCATCATTGCGGTGTTATTACTCATGGGGGTCGTGCCAGCGGGGGCACAAGACCCCCGCCCACCGCGCTCGCCTTTTGAGCCACCCCTGTTCGGTGAAGTTGAAGCCTCACAAAAATTATCCCCTGAAGAACAGTTGCGCCGTGCCGAGTGGCGTCACCCGTCAGCCACCAACCTTGAGCCGCAACTCAGCGGTGGGCCGGACGAGTTTGGCTACACGTGGACGGAGGCGTCGCTTGGCTGGATAGACGCGACCAGTGGCGTTAACACGGGTTTAGTAGGAGACGAGGTAACCCAATTGGTGAACATTGGTTTTACCTTTAAGTTTTATGAGCAGAGTTGGTCGAATGTCTATATTAGCACCAATGGCTTGCTATCGTTTGGAAGCAGTGATGCTGGGTGTTGCGGCGACGTTCCTCTCCCATCACCTTCCTCCCCTAACAACATTATTGCGCCATATTGGAGCGACTTGACCGTAGGCAACCCATATAACTCAGGTGCGATCTACACCCTTAACGGGGGGGTGGCTCCTAATCGCTATTTTGTAGTGGAGTGGCTGAATGTCACCTATTGTTGTGACGATGGCGCAACGGATTACAAGACGTTCGAAGTGATCTTATTTGAAAATGGGGATATTAAATTTCAGTCTCAAACACTTAATGAGGCTTACTTTGCTTCAGTCGGGATTGAGGATTCGCGAGGGCTAATAGGTTTGCAATTACCTCAACCAGCCAGTAATCAGGCCTATGTCATTACCCGTCCGGCTCCCTCTGCCCGCGTTTTGGTCCCTACTTTGGCTGGGGCGTTTGGCGCGCCGGGGGAGGCGGCGCAATTCCAACAGACCATCCTCAATGGTGGCGATTTAGGGGTAGATACCTATGACCTGTTCCCCACCTCTCCCTGGGATGTGACACTCTATCGGGCTGATGGCACGACATTGCTAACCGATACCGACGGAGATGGCACACTCGATACTGGCCCAATTGAGTCTGGAGCGAGCCAGACCATTATCGTGAAAGTGGCTATGCCGAACGAGGCCTTCATTGGTTGGCGGGCACCGGGGCAAGTGGAAGTGAAATCGTCTCTCAATCCAGCGGTCAGCAAGCAAACGACCTTTCAAGTAGCCGTGCCAGCGCCTTTTGTGCAGAGTTATGAAAAAAGCGCTAGTCCAATGCTGGGTTTTTATCGGCCGAGTGGGCAAAGAACGGTTGCCGCTTCGTCTATTGGTTATGAGCCGGCAGTAGCGACGTTACCGGACGGCAATATCATACAGGTCTGGGACTGGATTAGAACCAACAGCAATGGTAAGAGTGTTTCCGAACTGTACTATGGGATTTTAAATAAGCGCGGTGATATGTTGCGCGGGCCAACGCGCCTATTTGACCATAGCACTGCTTCCTTGATCACCTATGACTATTCACCGTCAATTGCCGTTGCCCCGAATGGCACGGTTGCCATCGCTTTTGCCCAGCGCATCTCTGACCCGGCGCGAGGCTTAAACTACAATGTTTGGGGCTTGATCATCAACAGTGCCGGAGAATGGGTGGGTTCTCCCCTCAACCTCACGAACAACGACCAATGGACTTTTAACGTCCGATACTCTAACCCGAGCACTACTAGCCTCGGTGACACGCGCTTTGCCTTTGGTTGGCAGAGACTTCTTCGCCAGAACAATCAATCTAATTACACAACTTGGTATGCCGTGCGCGATTTGGGGGGAGGAGAGGTGAAAGCGCCCACCCAAATTAATATCGGCGCGTATAACACCTATGATTTGACCTTAAACCCGTTGGCCAACGGCAAAGCTGTGTTGAGTTGGTATGCCTCGACCAGTTATGTTTATTTCGCTCAGATTGATGCGGCTGGCGAAATGGTCTATGGGCCGGAGCCGATGGGTCAAGGCTATGGCACAGACGCAGCCCAATTACCCAATGGCAATATCGTGTTAGCCTGGGATAACCTCAGTAATATCGTCTATATGGTTCGCAATGCAGAGATGGGCCTGATTAAAGGGGAAAGCGCCCTCCCTCGAATGTCGCGGTCAGGCGATAGTGGCGTTTCCGTAACACGCGCTAGCGACCGGGCCGTGTTGACGTGGGGTGACGGATGTTGTAGCTACAACCCCAACTTGTATTACGCCTTGCTAGATGGCGTGGGCAATGTCACCACCCCACCGATGCTCTTCACTAGCGATAACACTAACCCTTATCTTTATCCAACTTACAACGGTCAAGGCAACACCTTTTTATTGCCCGATATTACCCCACCCACGAACCCCAACATTTTCGGCGGTGACCATCAGATCAATAGTTGGTCCAACAACAATGTCATCTTAGTCAACTGGTGGGGCGCGGCGGATGACGACATCGGGCTCGGCGGCTCTTCTGTTGCGTGGGACAACGCCCCCGCTACCCTCCCCGACGCCATTCGCGACATCGGCGTGGTACTTCAAACCTCCAGCCCGGCGCTGGGGGATGGGCAGTGGTACTTCCACATCCGCACAATGGACTTGAACGGCAACTGGTCGCCGGAGGCTGCTCATTATGGCCCATACTACATTGACCACACAGCACCAACCGACCCCGCTAACCTCACCAGCCCTAGCCATACCCCGAATGTGTTTTCCAATGACAACACGATCACTGTCAATTGGGCGAGCGGTGCGGATGCGGGCAGTGGCGTGAGCGGCTATTCTGTGTTGTGGGACACCACCCCCACGACGCTCCCCGACGAAGCCAAAGACCTCGATACAGCCACTCAGACCACCACCAGCCCACCTCTAAATGATGGCGCGAATTGGTACTTCCATATCCGCACCATAGATAATGCGGGTAATGGATCGGGTGTTACCCATCTTGGCCCCTTCAAGATTGACACTGCCTTGCCTACCTCCACTGCGCGCTCCCCTGAATTTTCTGTTAGCACCGTCACCGTCTCTTGGAGCGGCCAAGACAGCGGTCTTGGTTCAGGTGTGCGGGATTACAGCCTATGGGTGCGGGATGGGGTGACTGGCACATGGCAGATGTGGTTGACGAATACGGTAGCGACCAGTGCCGTGTACACGGCTGGTCTCACGGGGCACACTTACTATTTCCGGAGCGTCGCCCGCGACTTGGCTGGCAACGTGGAAACTGACCTACCGGCCGAGGGTGACAGCCACACCACCCTCGCCGCCCTACAAGTGAGTGGACAAGTCTTCAACACCCGCCATCAGCCAGTGTTTAATGCGGCTATCACCGCCGACCCCGTCGTCCTCAACACGGCCCTCAGCGATGGCGATGGGCGTTTTGTCTTGTATCTCACCACCAACGGCGCGTACACTCTCACCACACGCCGCGCCGGATTTGCTGAGGCTCTGCCCACCTTGTTGCTCTCAGTAACCAACCCGCTGACAAATGTGTTATTGATTTTGCCCTCGCGGCAGGAGACGCTGTTCAACGGAGATGGGGAGCAGGGCGACTTTTCCGGATGGACGGTGAATGCGGGGGTGACGCCAACGGTGGAGTTGACCGCGGCCCACACCGGGCGTTTTGGGTTTCACTTGGCGCCCAGTGACGTGCTGACCGGCTTTCAGGCGCACCTGACGCGGACACTGGTGATTTCATCGGCGTGGACCCAACCCACGTTGTCGTGGGTGTATCGGGTCATCACAGCCAACGCTGGGCAAGAACTCGTGGCGCGCGTGAGCGTGAGCAACACGGTCATCAGCCAGACAGTGCCGCTAGTCGTGGGGGGCTGGGCGCACAGTTGGCTCGACCTGAGCGCCCTGCGCGGTCAAACGGTGACAATCGCGCTTGGTTTTCAGCCAGTAGGCGGCAGTGCGCCCCAAGCGGCCAACGCTCCCAACGCCGCCCTCACGAATGTGCACTTAGATGAGATCAATGTCGGCGAGCAACAAATTGGCGTCTTCCCGCTTTACCTACCCGTCGTGCAACGGTAGATAGATCACAATCTCTCTGTCTAACAAAAAAGGTGACTGTCGCTCAAATGACAGTCACCTTTTTTTTGCTCAGGATTTCGGCTCGTTGCCCGGCCGGGTGATGGGCACGGTCTTATCACTCGGCTGGGGTGGACGTTTGCCACGCGGTTTGGTCTTAGTGTCGGGCAACCAAAAGTCGCGTGAGAGATAGGCGGCATTGGCGAGCGCGCGCGCAAAGCCCGTAACATTGGGGAAACGTTCATCGGGGTTTTTGGCCAGTGCCTTGAGCACGGCCACATCCACCGCTTCGGAGAGGTCGGTATTGTGGGTGCGCAAAGAGGGTGGGGCTTCAGTCGCGTGTTTGTAGATAATCCCTAGTAAATTGGGCGCATTAAAGGGGACATGGCCCGTCAACGCCTCATATACCACGACCCCCAATGCGTATTGATCAGACCGCCCATCTAGTTCTAAGCCCCGCCCTTGTTCCGGGCTCATATAATCGGGGGTGCCGATGATCATAGAATTGGTCAAATTGGACGAAGCCGACTCGAACGTCTTGGCGATGCCAAAATCCGTAAGGATCGGCTCATCGCGCTGATCGAATAAGATGTTGCTCGGCTTCACGTCGCGATGATAAATGCCTTGCTCGTGGGCATAGTCGAGCGCTTCAGCCAGCGGGGTGACGATGCGGATGACTTCGGTGAGCGGTAGGGGGCCGTTGGTAAGTCGATTCTCTAAACTGCCGCCGGACATCAATGGCATGACGATATACGGAGTGCCATTCTTCTCGCCAAATTCATAGAGCGGCAAGATGCCGTCGAGGGTTAACTTGGATAATACCTTCGCTTCGGTGATGAAGCGGGAGAGGAACGTCTCGTCGAGCATGAACATGGCCGGCAAGACTTTTACTGCGACGGTGCGGTCAATGCTTTCTTGATAGCCGCGATAAACCGCTGCCATGCCACCTCGCCCGAGCAGGGCGGTGAGTTTATATGCGCCAAACGTTTGATTGGTGAGGTCAGGAAACATGCAACCTAGTATAGTCGAGTTTTAAAAAATTTCTATGGTGCACTTTGCCAGTCGGGGCTAGTGGCGCTGGTGCGGAAGGCGGTCAGTTGTTCCACATAAGCGGGTTCACTCACACGCAATAGATAGAGTTCCAAGAAGCCGTTGCGGGTGCTAGCGAAGGCAATCCATTGTCCATCGGGTGACCACACCGGCGAATAGTCTTCGGCGGGGTGGTCGGTAAGGCGCGTCGTCTGTAGATCGCTCAGATGAAGCAGATATAGATCATCATTGCCCGTATCTTGCGGCTCAAAGCCAAACGCGATCCATTGCCCATCCGGCGACCAAGCGGGGGTGTATTCCTCATCGGCGTTGTTGGTGATGCGGCGTTGGTTGACCCCATCGGCGTTCATCAGATAAATCTCGCCGTTGCCATCGCGTTCAGAGATAAACGCAATCTGTCCCCCATTCGGCGACCATGCCGGACTGTCTTCGGCGGCGGCGGATTGGGTCAGGCGCGTCTGACCTGACCCATCGGCTTGCATGACATAGACTTCTCGGTTGCCGTCACGTTCCGAGATGAAGACCAAACGCTTTCCATCCGATGACCACGCGGGGGCAATATCGCGCACCGAGTTAGAAGTGAGCTGGGTCAGGTTTTGCCCGTCGGCATCCATCAGATAGATTTCCTGATCACCATCGCGATCTGAATAAAACGCGATCCAGCGACCATCGGGTGACCACGCTGGTGAATAATCTAAATAGGCGTTGTTCGTCAGGCGACGCAAGCCAGTGCCATTTGATTGTATGAGATAAATCTCGTTATCGTTCAAGTCGTTGCTCGACTGTGGACGTGATACAAATGCGAGGCGCGCACTGCCTCCGCGGGGTGTTGCACCTACAGTGGGCAACAGGGTTGGCGTGAGCAAAGTCGGCAAAGGTGTCGGCGACGTCATTGGAGCGGGGCTTAGGCGGGTAATCGCGGCTTGGGGCATCGTCGCCGTCGGCGCGCCGAGCGCCGTGATGCTGAAGTTACCACGCGTTAAGAAAAACATGCTCGAGGCGAATAAGGCCATCAGCCCCAGCCCTCCCGCGAGGAGGCTCACCCAACGCAGACGCGGCGTAAATGTTTTAAAGGGGGCGGAGGCGGGTGAAGTCGGGCGAGGCAGGGTCGTAGAGGAAGGAGCGGCTTCTTGTGCGACCGCGCTCAAGGCGCGCGCAAACTCGCTTGCTGTGGGGAAGCGCGCCGCTCGATCTTTTTGCATGGCTTTGAAGATCACCGCTTCGCCCGCATTGGGCAAGTCGGGGTTGAGATCGCGCAGGCGCGGTACGGGATCGTAGAGATGTTTCACCACCACCCCTACCGGCGTATCCGCGACATAGGGCTGTTGCCCGGTGAGCATTTCAAAGGCGATCACGCCTAGCGCGTATACATCACTGCGTCCATCTAAAGTGCTTTCGCCGCGCGCTTGTTCCGGGCTCATATAGGCCGGTGTGCCAATGATCGAGTCGGCGGAGGTTTGGGGACTGTTCGTTTGTGAGAGTTTGACTGTCCCAAAATCGGAAATATACGCATCACCGCGTTGGTCAAACAAGATGTTGCCCGGCTTGAGATCGCGGTGGATGATGCCTTTGGCGTGCGCTTCGTCTAAGGCTGGCGCGAGGCGGGTGAGGATGCGCACTGTTTCTGAGAGGGATAGGGCCCCCCGCTTGAGCCGTTCGGCGAGTGAACCACCCACCATCAAGCGCATCACAAAATATGGCTGGCCACCCTCTTCATTGAAATCGTACACTGGGACGATGGCTGCGTGTTCCAAAGCCGCGATGGTCTCGGCTTCACGCTCGAACCGTGCGCGGAAGAGCGGGTCGTGCAGAAATTCGCGGGGCAAGAGTTTGAGCGCGACCTCCCGTTTGAAGTGTGGGTCATAACCGCGCACAACGGTCGCCATACCGCCGCGCCCTAGCTCGCCCTTGATTTCGTACCGCCCAATTTTTTCAAGCGTCATTGGTCGGGATTATACTCCGGTTGAAAATGAAAAAAGAGACGCGCCATAGCGCGTCTCTTCTCGAAGCCTTGCATCTCAAGTTTAGGGCGCTACTGTTGCACCACAAAACTCCCGCGTTGGGCGAGGTGCCCATCCACATACATTTCGACGACATAGAAACCCGCCCCTAAGACAAAGTTGTCGCTATAGGCAAGGCTCAATAATTTCTGAGCCGTGCCCGAAGCGCCGAGTGCCCACGGATCTAGGACGCGCCAGGAGGGGTCTTCCACATCATCAATATACACTTTAAAGATCACCGATTGCCCATCGCGCATTTCGGCATAATCAAACAACACCGCCACTTCTTGCACGCCAAACTCAAAGGTGTCGGTGGCTTCTTCATAATCTTGAATCTCGCCTTGTTCGTCGCGAATAGGGAGGGCGAAGGTAAACGGACTCACTTGCGCGGTGAGTGTGCCCTGCGGGGATTGCCCGGTGTATTCGAGCGATACCGATTGGCTCTTGAGCTGTTGGATGAAGGTGTCGGCGGCGGCGCGCACTGCTTCGCGGTTGCCGATGGTGCTAGGCGCGGGTTGGCCTTCGCCGGTGTCGAGTACATCAATCAGATCATCCAAACTCGTGGTGGCGTCATCCAGGCCCGCCCACAAAAACGACGGCGCTTGTTGTCCAGCCGCCTTCGCCGCCACCACTTGCTTCGTCGCGGTGTCAATTCCGGCCTGATATTCGGCTTTGGCCTCATCGGTTTTGCCGGCCGCCAACAGGCTCAATGCCAGGTCAAATTGAATCCAGAGTTCATCGGGGGTGGCTTTAAGTGCCGTGCGGTTCATATTTACCGCGTCATCAAACCGCCCGTTCAAATAATAGGCCCAGGCGAGTTCGCCAGCGGTGTTAGCGGTTTCGTCGCCGTTGGCGCGCGCCTGTTCAAAATCGTTGATCGCTCCAGCGAGATCGCCTTGGGCCTGTTTGGATTCGGCGCGCGCTAGAAACGCATTCGCATAGTCGGGGGCGAGCCCTAAGGCTTTATCAAACGCCGCTAAGGCCTCGACGTGTTTGTCTTGATAAGCCAACCCAACCCCCTCGGCATAGGCTTCTATTGCGCCAGTTTTCTCGCGCAGGTCGGGGACGGGTTTGGTAAACACCGCGCCCGCCCATATGAGGGCGACAATGGCGATGGCCGACCCAACACCCATGAAGATCCAACGCGTCAACTGACCAGAGATGGTGACGGCGAGGCCATAGAGAAAGAGGGCGACCGCCAACAAAGTCAGATGGACAATGTAAGTATTCGACTTTGAATCCCACGCCTCCTTCACACCCGATGCGGCCGTGAACCGTTCCGTGAGGAGCGTGATCTCCACCACATAGACTTCGGTCTCATAGCGGGTGATATCGGTCTCGCCCGTGTCGGGCTTGAAGTACGGCGGGGTTAATAGCGGGCTGAGGCGCGCTGTTTCGTCGCGTAAGGTCTGGTAGCGCTTAGCGGCGGCCTCATCCCCGCGGGCGGTGGCCGAGGCGGCCAACAGGTCTAATTCATACCAGGCTTGATAGGCACCGTTGTAATCGAAATTGACGCGCGAGTCGCCGCTGACTTTGCGCCCCATGGCCTCCATTGAATAGCGCTTGGTGTCGCGGTTCGCGCGGTCGTCCCGCGCCCCGGCATCGCTTTGCAAAAAGGCGATGATCGTCCCAGCGACGGTGACGAGGGCGATCAAGATCGCGGCTAGTCTCTTAAAACGTTCTTCGCTCATGGTGGGTATCCTTTGCCTTAGAGCCAATACTCAATGTAAAACGCGGCGGCGGTGCCAGCGATCAGGACGACCGTACCGAGACCAACGAGGACATATTTCAATTTGTCGGGGACAGCCTCCACCAACGTATAAAACACCAACCCGAGGGCTAATAACGCGATGTCGGCTAGAAACCAATTGGTCTTTGCGCGCAGTTTGTCGGCCTCTTCAAATTGTGGGTCGGGGTTGAGGTCTTTTTGGCGCGCGGCGTCGGCCCACATCTCACCCAGTTGGCGTTGTAAGTCATACGTGCCATCCCGGTTGCGGAACTTGGTGGGGAACAGGCTCTCATTGGCGGTCGCCAGATCATGCGCGTCGGCCCGATCCGATTCCAAGCGCGCCGCTTCGGCTTCATCGGCCGCTTGGGGCAAGTCAGCTTCCAGCATATCGCCCAAACGGCTGTAACGCGAATAAGTGAGGAACGCCCCATAGTTTTCATAGCCATTCACGGCGTTGAGCGCGCGCGTTTCTTCCACGTTGAGTGTGGCCTTTAGTCCGGCAAAATCGGCGTCGCCCGCCCCATCGGCGGACACTGACGCCCGCCACGCCACGATTGCACCGACCACAGTGACCAGCGCAATTAAAATTGCAGTGAACGTTTCGAGGGGATCGTCTTTCTCAGCGTCTTCAGCCATAGCAAAATCTCCTTGTACAATAAAAAAAGGGGGATAAGCGAGTAGTATAGTCAGGGTGATTTTTTACGCAATTGAGCTGGAAGGGGAGAGATGGAAGGTGGTGCTAAACAAAAAGGTATCGAGAGCGATCTCGATACCTTTTTGACCCTGATGACATTGACGAGCATTTCTGTGAGGCATACCACTCTTTTGCCAGTCAATCAGGATTGATAAGTGAGCCATGAGGGACTCGAACCCCCAACCAATTGATTAAGAGTCAACTGCTCTGCCAATTGAGCTAATGGCCCACGATATTTTTTATTATACACATAATCCAAAGAGCGTCAAAGAAATTAATCAAGCTCACGCACTTTAGGGTGCGCCAGACCGAGCACAGCCGCGCCCATCGTCAGCGCGCCGCCTAATAGACAGACCCACGCCGCACCCAGCCGCGCGGTGGCCCAACCGGTGGCGGCTAGTCCTATCGGCAACAAGGCAAATGACCCCAGCGAGTCAATACTAGAGACGCGCCCTAGGCGGTCGGCGGGCACCATTTCTTGCAACGTGGTCGTCCAGATCAAGGTATCCACCTGTAAGGCCGCGCCATTCATCAAGGCCGCCGCCATTAAAACCCACAACGGTACCTGCCAACCTAACACACACATCCCCAAGCCAGCGAGGAGGATCGAAACATAGGTCGTCCAGCCTCGCCACCGCAGACGGGATTGTCGCGCCACCCACAACCCGCCCAAGATATAACCGATGGGGAACATCGCATACAGCCAGCCTAAGACATTTACATCGCCGTCAAAACGGTCTTTGACTAAGTAAGGGATGGCGATGGAGTAAGGCCCCACTAAGGTCACATTGGTCAGCGCCGCGATTAAAATCGTGATCCAAATAAACGGCGATTGCAAGACGGTGGCAAAGCCTTCGCGGAGGTCGTGCAGAAGGCTCGGCTGGGTGGCGCCGGGCTCGGAATGCTTGGGGAGTTGCAAGGTGAGCAACGGTAACAGGCATAACATGGATAAGAAGAACGACGCGGCGTTGAACGCAAAGGCGAGGGGTGTGCCGCCCGCCGTCACCAAGGCCGCGCCCGCCACCGGCCCGACCACCCGCGCGATCTGTACACTCATATTGGTCAGGGCATTGGCACTGGGGAGGTCAGCGGTGGGGGTGACATCCGGCACGGTCGCGGCATAGGCCGGTTGAAAGAACGCATCCACCAAACCAAAGGTCAGGCTGGCGATGTAGACATGCCACACTTCGAGTGACCCAGCAAAGGCTAAGACCGCTACGAAGGTGACGAGGACGCCGCGCAAAATATCGGAGAGCAACATGATGGGGACACGGGGAAACCGATCCACCGCCACGCCGCCGATGAGGAGAAAGAGCAACATTGGCGCGAAGGCCAAGACCAAGACTAGACTCATCGCTTCGGGCGAGCCGGTTTTTTCGAGCACCCACCAGGAGAGCGCCAGTTCGTATAAATAGTCGCCGATGCGGGAGATGGATTGCCCGCTCCATAACCAAAAGAATGGGCGATGGCGCAAAGCGCGGAGGATAGTTTGCAAAGTTTGCATAGGGCGGCAAGTATAGCACGCAGTTGACGCTCATTTTGAGCGCCGTTACAATCGCTTCAAAGGAAACGCTTATGCCCCGTCCTACTTCTGCTAAAGAGATATTCGAAGCCATGCCCAGCCGATTTTTACCGGAACAAGCGGCGGGTCTCAACGCTTCTATTCAGTTTGATCTAAGTGGAGAGGGTGGGGGGCAATGGGCACTCACCTTCGCTGATCAAAAATTAGCCGTCACCGAGGGCCTCACCCCGAACCCATCCATGACGTTCAGCGCCAGCGCCAACGATTATGTGAGCATCATCAACGGCGACCTGAACCCGATGGCCGCCTTTATGCAAGGGCGGGTGATGGTGAAGGGTGACATCTCGTTGGCGATGAAGTTGCAGACGCTTTTCGCGCGTTAATGGCAGGTCGGCCGCAGATGACGCTGATTTTCTGACCCAATCAGGAACACCGGCGTTTCATCTGCGGCTAAGGTTTTCCAGTTTAGTGCCGCCCCTCGGTACTTTCGTGCGCCCTTTCTAGCCCGCGGCGCGCGCCCCAACGCTCCCCACTTTCCACGAACTTACAACTCGACACGGCACGGCTTCTCCCGCATAGTGAGCCGCATAAGGCAACACTTTGGAGAATGCTGTGGACACTTTTTATAAACTCACTTTCTTTGTCTTGATGTTGGGGGGACTCATCATCTCGCACGAACTCGGTCACTATATCGCGGCAACCCTCTTGGGGATTCGGGTGCGCGAATTTGGTCTGGGCCTGCCGCCGCGCTTACTCAAACTGGGCGAATGGCGCGGGACACTCTTCTCGCTCAACGCGGTGCCGCTGGGTGGTTTCGTCCGCCCGGAAGGGGAGTTTGACCCGGCTGTGCCCAATGGCTTGGCCGCCGCCGCACCCTGGAAGCGCATCGTGGTTTTTGCGGCTGGGCCGCTGGTTAATGTCGTGGTGGGCTTTATGGTGTTGATCGTCGGCTTTATGGTGGGCTGGCCCGATCGGGTACGGGTGATTGATGTGATGCCCGACTCACCGGCCGCGCAAGCGGGTCTGCGCTTTGAAGATGTCTTAGTTAAAGTGAATGAGGTTGAAATCCACGACCCGCGCGATTGGTCAGACGCGGCGTATGCCAACTTGGGGCAGGCGATGCGCGTTGAAGTAGAGCGGGGGGGAGCGCCGTTGGTTTTCACGCTCACCCCCGACACGACTTGGTCCCCCACGCAACGCCCCACTGGGCTCAGTGTGGTGCGCGAGATGGTGCAATACCCGTTCTTCACCGCCGTTCAACGCGCGGTTGAACGAGTCATGCTCCAACTGCGAGAAACGGTTGCGCTTCCGGTGCGCGCCATCACCCAACAACTTAAGCCCAATGAGGCCCGTTTAACCGGTCTGTTAGGGCTGAAACAAGTCAGTGACCGCATCGTCGAGAACGCCGTCCAGGGGCAAATCCTTTACCCTGTTTTGAACCTCATTGCGCTGATTAGCGTCGCGTTGGGTTTCACGAATTTACTCCCCATCGCCGCGCTGGATGGCGGGCGCATTGCGTTCGCCGTGTTGGAGATCGTGCGCGGCAAGCCGTTCAACGCGCGTTATGAAAAAATGATCCATGCCGCGGGCATGGTCGCCATCTTGAGCTTGATGGTGGTGTTGATCGTGCAAGATTATTTGCATCCGATTTTTTGACCTCACCCCCGGCCCTCTCCTGACGCTAAAGAACATCGTCAAGAGAGGGGAGCATACTAAAGGAGCCTCTCATGAACCTCATCACCCGTTTACAAACGTTGTTTGTCGCCAAGACCGAGGCCGTGCTAGACGCCACCGAAGACCCGCGCGAGACGCTGGAATATGCCTACAATCGCCAACGTGATCTGCACCAAAAAGTGAAACAAGGTTTGGTGGAAGTGGCGACCGCGCGACGGCAACTGGAAGGCCAAGCCACCAAACTCCGGGCGCGTTTGCCCGAACTAGAGGGGCAGGCGAAGCGTGCGCTGGCCGCCAACCGTGAAGATTTGGCGCGCGTCGCCCTCCAGCGCAAACAGACCTCGCAAGCCGAGTTAGCGCGTTTGGAGCGCCAGCTCGCCGAGGCCACCGAAGAAGAACGCAAACTCACTCAAGCCGAGCAACAATTCGCGCAACGGCTCGATGCCTTCCGCACCCGCCGCGAAACGCTGGCGGCGCGCTACACGTCGGCGCAAGCGCAAGTGAACCTCAACGAAGCCATGAGCGGTATTTCGGGCGAATTCGCCGAGCTCGGCCTTTCGCTGGGGCGTGCTGAAGAAAAGATCGAACGCTTGCAATCACGCGCGGTGGCCATTGACACGTTGCTGGCCGAGGGCGCGCTTACCCTCGTGCAAGGCGCGGACGATGGGCTGGACGCCGAGTTGCGCGAAGTGACAGAGAAGCAAGCCGTGGAGGAGGAACTGAAGTTGCTCAAAGGCAGTCATCAGTAAACAGTTATCAGTAGCTCACCACGGTCCACTACATTCTAGGAGTCCCGATGTCCCACTCCCTCTCCAAACCTCTCGCTGCAACCGAAGAACTCATCGAAGGCCAAAAAGTGATCATCGTAGCGCGCTGGATGTTTGTGCTGACCATGCTCTTGCTCACCGTCCTCGCGCCCAATCTCACCGTGAACCGACTGCGCTTGCAATTGCTGGGCACCTTTAGCCTCGCCATTTTTAACTTCTATTTGCTGGCGCAACTCATTACCCGCAAGCCGACGTTGCAGGCCGTCATCTACCTCGCCAGTTTAGCCGACCTGCTCGCCATTTCGTTTGGCGTGCGGATCCAAGGCGGCTTCTATTCGCCGGGCTTTGTGTTTTACTACCCGGCCTTGTTGGTCATCTCGGTCGTCTTCACGCCGACCATGCTCTTCGTCTTCACCAGTAGCACGGTCATCATCTACGCCCTCCTCGCCGTCAGCACGCAGATTTGGATCAACGATGTGCCGTTCCTGATATTGCGCTTGTTGATGATGGTGGCGGTCGCGCTGTGTGGTAATCACTTCCGTGAAATCGAGCAGGCACGCCGCCGGGCGGCGGCCCAAGCCGCTGAGCCGTTGCCGCCACCACCCGCCGAAGAGCCGGCCCCCTTATCAGTTGCTGACCGTCATCTCACCCGCCTCGTAGAAAACCGGAGCCTGCCATGAAATCCACTTCCTTCTCGCAAGAAGCCGCCGAAGACATCTTCTTTGGACAGATCGTCATCATTTGGGCGCGTTGGTTTCTCATCGCCGCCGGGGGCGTGCTGACCCTGCTCGCCACGCAGACAACGAATGAAGTGATGGGGGCCGTCTATTGGATGGGCATTTTGATCGCGCTCAACTTCTTCATCCACGCGCGCTATCTGATGGGCAAGCCCGCCAACCAGATGTTGCTCGCCGCGGCGGGTGGGGTGGATGTGTTCATCATCACCCTGCTCGTCTGGTTTTGGCCGGGGCCGACGGGCATTGAGAATCACCTCTACATTTTGTATTACCCGATTCTATTCACCTTTGCGTTGGTGTTGCCACCCGCGCTCACTGTGCCATTTACGTTGGTGACCCTCGCGTTTTATTTGGGGATGTGTGTTTGGGAGACGCCGTACATTTTATTCTCGGTCACGAGCATCAAGGTGATCGGGATGCGGTTGGTGTCATTGGTGGCGATGAGCGGGTTAGGCATGTTCTACTGGCGCATCCAACGCGAACGCCGCCGCGCCAGCGCTCGGCCTGAGGCGCGAACAGCGTGAAGGTGCTATGGCTAACGTATTGCGCCGCTTGAGTTTCACGCTGAAACGCGGCCTCGACGCCCTGCTCGAACCGGCGGCTGATCCCCGCCAAACATTTGCCGACGCCTATGTGCGCCAACGGGAATTGTTGGCTAAAGTGAAACAGGCGCGCTTAGAGAATGCGACCGCCCGCGCACGCTTGGAAAACCGTGCCCAACCCTTGCGCGAACGCTTGCCACGTTTAGAAGAACGCGCGCGGCAGGCGCTGGGCGCGGGGCGGGAAGACTTGGCGCGCTCGGCCTTGCAACAACGCCAAGCGGCCCAAACCGAGTTGCGTGTCTTGGAGAGCCATGTCGCGGAGGTGCAAAAAGAAGGGGGGCGTTTGGCGCTGGTTGAGCAACGTCTGTCTACCCAGATCGAGGCCTTCCGCGCTAAGCAAGAAGTGATCGCCGCGCGCTACAGCGCCGCCGAGGCACAAGTGCGCCTCACCGAGGCGTTTCATGGCCTCTCGGATGAGTGGGCGGATTTGGGTGCGACGCTGGAACAAGCCGAAGCGCGGGCGGAGACGTTGCTAGCGCGCGCCTCGGCGATGGATCAATTAGCGGCGGAGAACGTCTTGACCCCAAACGCCGATCTTTCGTTAGCGGCGCTGGATTTTGACGAGGAAGTGGAGGCGCAGTTGAGGGTGATGAAGGCGGAAGTTTAACGACATGGGCCAACGACTTGCTCGCTTGTGGCGCAATCATCGGATTACTCGCTGGGTCAGCCTGATCATTATCGCTCTTAGTGTTGGTGGGGTTGCCTTATACCCGAAAAGTGTTGGGGGTGGCTTTTGTGCATGTTCGGGTGATTGGAACTACAAAACTGACTCGCTTGCTGTTTGTGATAAGCCAGTGTTTGATGTTTTCCTTAAGACCTTCCCTATTGATGACATGCACTGCTTAAAACCGGGGTTGCATTCTTGGCATCAGGACTGTTTAGGCACCGAGGGAAGATCTACAATTCTTACTGGTGTTGGAATAGGTTATTTCAACTTTTGTATGGGTATTCCCTTGGGCCAGCCACAATGTTTAGGAATGCCCATAACGGGGACAGTCAGCGAGACCTATATCCCTCTGCCATGTGATTACCCATATAGTGATCTGTTTATTCGTGAGGCGTGCGGAGAACAGGAGAGTGTGATACTGGAAAAAGTAACGATTGATTGCGTGAAGATACGTCAGGGGAGAAGCGCTTCACCATAAAGCGCGCAAAACCCTAAGGGTCTTTAAGACCCTTAGGGTTTATAACGACCTCGCGTACAGTGGCTACTTAATCACCACCGACTGCGCCAGATGTCGCAACTGCTCCAAGTTGGTTTTAGTTGCCTGATCCAAAAACCCTGACCGGATTCGTTGGATGATCTCTTGGGTTTTGGCGTCAAACAATTTTCGGTCGGCCTCATCGCACCGATAGTTCAAACTTTGTGGATCTTTAGGCCCCAGAGTCTGCATCAGTTCCTCGGTCAAGTTAGCGGAAAGAAAATGCGAAATGAAGATAAAACCGTGGATCGAAGGGCGAGAGGGCAGGTTAATAGCCACCGTAGCGATTGGATAGAACAACGTCCCTGGGCCAGGGAAGCAAGTCTCCCTTGCCTTAGGAAAGGCCAACTTGAAAACGACATCCGGTTGAATGGTTTCGCACATAGGCTCTTCGGCAGAGCAAGCCGCGCCTCCCCAAAAGTCGGTGATGAAGCCATCGCGCCCTTCAGAAAAATCTCGGCTTCTCCCACCAGCTTGCAAATATAAGTCTTGAGTGTTGTGAGAATACTCATAGCTATATCCGTCTTCGCCAGGCCGAAACTCGGCGTTAATTTCTCCCCATTGGTTGGGGTATTCAAATGAAATATCTAACACTACATCCTCACAAGTGGTATAGATTTCGCCGCGTACACATTCCGGTTTAACAGAAACGCCCGAAGTGGGGAAATGCCAAGTGCGGACTGGATGCCACAAACGAATCGTCTTATCGCGACCCACCGAAGCCAGCATATCGCCAGTCGGGTCAAACGCCACGCCATAGACTTGGTCAGTATGACCAGTGTAGTAGCCGAGCGGCGTATCGGACCAAAGCCGCACGGTATGATCAGCCCCACCTGAAGCGGCAAAGCCCCGGCCAGAATGAGGAGCTACGCTGAGGTTCCAAATTCGCCCTTTATGCCCAGCCAATGTTTTGTAGGGAGTGGGATCGTCCGCCAACCAGAGCCTGACAAGACCATCGTCACCACCTGAAAACAAATAACGACTGTAAATATAGGCTAAGCTCCAAACACGCCCTTGACTAGCCTTCACTGTTCGAATTTTCTCGCCCGTCTCTAAATTCCAAAAAACGATCTCCCCTGATCCGGTTCCAACCGCTAAAGCATTTTCGCCCATCCCACTTAATGGCCTCGGATGATAGGTGGCTGGCCTGAACTGGAGTTCAACACCCTTAGAAGCGAGGGCTGGCTGGAGCTGAGGGCCTGCGGATAGCGTAAAGGTGATACTTGCGCCGGGGTCAAAGGCCACACTTAATGCGCCCTCGGGGTGGCCTGAAAATGCAAAGCGTAATTCGCCCGAAGCGACATGCCACACGCGCGCGACGCCATCCTTGCCACCCGCGGCGACCCATTGCCCATCCGGGCTAAACGCGACAGTGACCTCGCCTCCGGCTAAGACGCGCAAACTATCGCCCGTGTTCGCATCCCACAAGCGCACGGTTCGGTCTTGCCCGGCGGTGGCGATCAAAGTGCCATCAGGGCTGTAAGCCACATAAGACACATCGCCTTGCGTGTGACCGATGAGCGTTAATATTTTCTCTCCTGAAGCGACCTCCCACACTTCCGCTGTGCTCCGGTTTGTGCCAACGACCAAGCGCTTTCCATCCGGGCTAAAGGCGACCGAATTTAACACGGCATCGGTTTGGATGACTTTGATGAATGGATCGAGGGTCGCAGTGGGGAGCGCCGTCTCGGTCGGCGAGGGTTCTATGGTTGACGTCGCGGTGTTGGGGAAGGGCGTGATGGTGGGCGTAACGCTGGGAATAATAGAAGGGATGAAGGTTGGCTCTAGCGTCACTGTAGCCGAGGGCGTTTCGGGCGTAAGGCTCGTACAGGCAGTTAACCCGAACACAAGACAAAACAATGCGAGGCGGATGCTATAAGATGACATGTGATCCTTCCTCTCATGCTTGAGACTTCGGAAGTGGGCGCAAAACTCGCTGAATTATCTGCGCTGTGTGCGCCCACTTCCGAAGTCTTGTTATAAAGCGGTATTCTTAATCCCCCATCTCACTTGCTCTCCGTCCGGCTTCGCCTCCACCACACTGCGTTCCACCAAAATATCCAAATGACCAAGAATTTCTGAGAGCGCGAGAAAGAAATCCAGTCCGCGGGTGAGGCGGGGGAAGATCGGCTTGACCAATTCCCACAATGTGAGGGGGCGTTCGGCCAACGCCTCGGCAATTTTGTCGGCGCGGCGCAGATGGAACTTGACGCGTTGGTTGACCAAGCCCACGACATCGGTCACAAGTTCGCCATGCCCGGGCAGGGCCAGCGCCGGATTGAGCGCCGCCATGCGTTGCATGTGATGGATGTATTGCACCAGGCGTTGCGGGCGCGCTTCACCCGCCACCCGGGGCGCTTCCAACACCGGGTTGGAGGAAATGTGGTTCAAAATATGATCGTTCGCCAGCAGAGTGCGACTGGTCGCTTCCCATAAACAGATCAATCCGCCCGCATGACCGGGGGTATGAAACACCTGCCAAGTGGCGTTGGCGAATGTCAGACGGTCGCCCTCTTCTATTAATTGAGTGACATTCACCGGGTCTTGCCATTTGGAGAGCCCACTGCCGGCTTTGTCCATGGCTTCCACGATGTCGGCAGGCACGCCGCTCTCCACCCACAGTTGCCGATAGAACGGGCGATTGCGGTCACGTTCAGCTTCGTAATCGTTGAGGAGCGGCACGTTATAGGGGTGTGTCCAAACCTCCGCGCCGGAGCGCGCCACGATCTCGGCGGCTAGCCCCACATGATCGGCATGATGATGCGTGAGGATGACCCGCCGTAAGTCCTCGACCCGATAGCCCTGCGTTTGTAAGGCGGCTTCTAAGGCGGTGCGCGAGACATCGGCTTTGGGGCCAGTATCAATCAAAGTCAACGGCTCGCCCTCAGCCAAATAGACATTCACTGGCCCGACCGGAAACGGCGTGGGCAGGGCGATCAGATGCAATTGCGGCGGCATGGGCGATGCGTTAGGGCGCGCTCTGCCGCATCCCCAAGATGCGCTTGAGATGGCGGTCGGTGGTGGAGAAGGTCGGCAAAAAGGGCGTGCGTCCGTGCGCCATCCGCCGGTTGTCAATGATATAAGCGGCGTTCATGCCCACCAAAAATTCAATGCGATGTTTATCCAGCGCCGTGTAGAGTTCGCGCAGAGCGTTCTCCGCTTCGGGCGTATCGGCGCTGGCGCGGTCAAAGCGCACCCGAATCTGCCAACCGCCGGTCGCCGTAGGGTTTAAAATGGCTTTACGCGCCACCAGACCGCCTTGATAATGCGGCGGCGCTTTAAAAATGAAGTTCGGCTGTTGCAAGGCCTCTAGGGTGGCCGGCGACAACTCTTGCACTGCGGCTTGCACATCGGCAAAGATAGAGCGCCCTTCGCCTTTAACATCGGGGGTGACGCAAATGATGGCGATGAAGTCCGGTGGGTGGTCAATGTATTGCAGGTCGGTATGGTAGTCGAAATTGTTCCAGCTATAGTAGGAGGTGGTATTGACGCTCATCTCATGCTGGACGGGCTTGATGTCCATCACCATCGGCCCGGCTTTTTCATCGCGCCACGGGACGCCGATCAATGACATGAGATAGACTAACACTGCATCATGGTCGCCGCTGAAGTTGTTGATGACGATCAAGCCATCCCGATCCACAACTTCTAAGATGTTGCGCCGCAAGGTGAGCAGGTCAGGTGGAAATTCTAGCGCGGGCGGCTGATGAATATCGGTGATGACGGCGGCCTGCTTGGCGATGAGTTCGCTTTGGCCGGGGGAGAGGGAAAGAGTAGTCGGCATAGTGAATAATGGCTAGTGGATACTAAAAGGGGTAATTTGATTGTACTCTATCTGCTGTACCAGGCGGCAAAAGTAGCTTATACATCCATTCAACTTGCGGAGGGCGTTCATGCGTTATTCAAAATATATTTTGCTGGGGTGCGGGCTTATGGCCAGTGTGGTTTGGCTATGGCGTGTCTCATGGGCGTCGGCCCAAGGGAAACTGTCAGCGGCTTATCCATCGCTCTCCAACATCGCCACGCTGAGCATGGGCTCGGAGGGTGGGTGTGCTGTAACGCGCGAGGGTGGGGTGAAATGTTGGGGGGCCAATTGGGCGGGTCAACTGGGCAATGGCAAATTTGAATTCCTTGAAACACCTTATCCAGTCAATGTCTTCGGGCTAAGTAGTGGCGTCACGATCATCGCCGCTGGTTTTAAACATAATTGCGCGTTACTCGCCACCGGCGGGGTTAAATGTTGGGGTTATAACCCGTGGGGTCAACTGGGGGATGGCACGGCGACCGACCAAAGCCGTCCGGTAGCTGTGGTTGACCTAAGTTCGGGCGCGGTGACGCTCTCTTCTAATGGCATCTTGGATGTAGGTTATCACACCTGTGCGGTGTTAGCGAGCGGGTTGATTAAGTGTTGGGGTTCGAATAACTCTGGGCAACTGGGGGATGGCACGCGCACTATTCGCAATACACCGATTGTCGTCAGTGGAACGCTGACCGGTGCCGTCGCTGTTGCGACGGGTGGGTTGCATACGTGTGCCATCGTTGAAAATGGCGGGGCGCAATGTTGGGGCAACAACACCTATGGGCAATTAGGGGATGGCACGCTGACGCGCCGCCTAACGCCGGTCGTCGTTAATAACTTGCCGGCCAGCGTACAATTAGCGGCTGGCGACTACCACACTTGCGCCTTAGCAACGGATGAACGCTTGTGGTGTTGGGGTGACAACCGACAAGGGCAACTCGGCCAGGGGGCGGTGATTTCTTCTCAGACTCCATTGGAAGTCACTCCCTTCATCTCTGAAGTTGTTTCGTTGGTCGCCGGCGCTAAGCATACTTGCGTCTTGCGCCGCGCTGGCACTGTGTGGTGCTGGGGGGATAATCAGGCAGGACAATTGGGCGATGGCACTCACATGGGACGCGCGTTTCCATTAGCAGTGTCAGGTTTGGCAGGGTCGGCGGTGGCTATCGCCGCTAGCTTACACAACACCTGCGCCGTGTTAGCCAATGGCGAGGCGCAATGTTGGGGCGCGAATGACACCGATCAATTGGGGGATGGGACTGTGCTTCAAAGGGCGCAACCGATGTTGGTGTCAACCGTTGCGCCTACTTTTACTACCGTCGCCGCTGGCTACAATCACACCTGTGCGCTCGCCACTTTAGGCTTAGTCTGGTGTTGGGGTGACAATAGCTCCGGTCAACTCGGGCTCGGCTCAACCCTCCCGCCAACACTACCCGTCCCGATAAATGGCTTGACCAACGTCACGACGTTGGTCAGTGGTGGCGCGTCTAATGGCACTGGGCATACCTGTGCTTTATTGGCGAGTGCTCAAGTGCAATGTTGGGGAAACAACACCTATGGGCAATTAGGCGATGGCACACAACAAACCCGCCCGGCGCCGGTCACCGTGAGCGATCTGGTCGGGGTAGCGCAAATCGCAGTGGGTGATAATCATACCTGCGCCGTCACCGCGGCGGGTGAACCCTGGTGTTGGGGAGCAAACACCGCTGGGCAATTGGGCGATGGCACGCTCTTAACCCGCACGACCCCCATTACAGTGAGCGGGTTGAGCAGTGGGGTGATCGCGTTAGCCGCAGGCTATACCCATTCCTGCGCCCTACTCGTAGAGGGTGCGGTCAAATGTTGGGGAGGCAATACTTATGGACAGGTGGGCAATGGCACGTTTCGGCGGCAACCTGTTCCGACTGAAGTGGTGAGCCTGACTATGAATGTCGTGAGCCTCGTGGCCGGCGGGAGTTGGTATGGTGGCGGGCACACCTGTGGTGTGTTGGCGGACAGTCATGTTCAATGTTGGGGGAGCAACACCTATGGACAGTTAGGGGACAACACTTTTATCAGTCGGAGCGTGCCTGTGACGGTGGTGAATTTATCTGCAGTGCAGGCGGTGGTGGCGGGCGATCTACACACTTGTGCGTTGACCCAAGCGGGTGCGGTGAAATGTTGGGGCGCAAATTTTTGGGGACAATTAGGTGATGGTAGTTTTGCCAATCGGCGGGCCCCCGTGACCGTGCTGGGGCTGGAGAGCGGCGTCACCGCTTTGGTCGCTGGTAATTTTCACACCTGCGCCGTGTTGTTAACGCAACGGGTGAAGTGCTGGGGTTTAGACCGGATGGGGAATTTAGGATTGGGGTCACGCACTCAGGCTTCAACGCCGATTAATATCATTGAAGGGGTCTTGCCTCAACTCACGCTCAATTACCCGAACGGGCAACCGGGAAGTTACTTTACCCTCACGGGCGAGAACTTTCCCGCGAATGTGAGTGTAACCGTTGATTTTTCGGGGATCACACCCCGTTGGAAATCAGTGGCCGCCCCGTTAGTCACAGTGAGCCCGACGGGAGGCTTCATCACTTTTCTTAGCACGGAAGGGATCACCCAACCGGGGAATTACACCGTCACCGTTGCGCTCGGCGGAGCGCCGCTGGCCGTCACTCAGTTTGCGCTTGAAGACGGTGCGCCGTTGCGTACCATAGAAGGCGGCGGGGCAATGTTGGTCGTGCCGCCAGCACCTTCGCCACCGCTCTTAGTTTATCTGCCGTTACTTATGCGTTGAGCCTCGGCTGAGGCCTCATTTCTCGATAATACGCTTGCACAGGCGGCGGCAACATCGCCCAACACGCGAACGGATTTTGGCGCGCGAGCGTACCCGAGATCGGAAAGGTCTGCCGTTGCAAGTCTACACATTCATGGCGTGCGCCGAGGAGCGCCGCCAGTTGTTCGCCATACGTCTCAGAAGAGAACACGATGTCCGGCCCAGTGGGGAGGAAGTGGCGAATGGTGCGGTGCCAGATATTCCAAAAATCGGGATGCTCTTCGGGATACGAGGGGATTTCAGCCATGCTGTGTTGAACGTTGACGCCCGGACACAGCTCGCACAACCATTGGTAACGCAGTACACCAGGTATCGGCTCGCGTTGTAATGAGCAAACTAAGACGGTGAGCTGGTCAACGCGCTGGCGGGCGTATTCGATGAGATAGAGATGGCCTTTGTGCGGCGGGAGGAACTTGCCGAGGAGGAAGCCGGTGAGCATACGCGCGAAAGAGAGAGTTAGAGGTTGGGAGCGTGGAGGTCGCTTTGATATTGGATGACCTTCTCGGTGAAACTTTGAGTTTCTTCAGTCGTGATCATTTGCGCCGAGCCAAATAAGGTGAAGAGTGCAGAGCGCACTGCGTTGAGATCGAGGGAGTGTGGTGGAAGGGTGAGCAGGAGCGAGTGATCGGCGCGTTGGCGCAAGATGAATTGAGGCAACGCAAATGGCTGTAAAGTGCGGGTGACATCAAGCGTGCTGATCGGTTGTCCGTTGACCGCGTAGTACAACACGGGCGGGCGACCTTCCAGATTGCTTAGATAAGGCGTCGCACCTTGCCATTCAAGGGCGGCATAATCATTGGTGCGATACCGCAAGAGCGGCAGATAGTGGTTGAGGCCACCCGTCAGCGTCACTTCGCCGCGCTCCCCCGGCGCGCATGGTCGCCCTTCTGCGTTAAGAATCTCCACAAACAAACGCGGCTGTAAAAATTGATAAGTGCCGGCGGCTTGAGGCTGTGCGACGGCAATCGGCCCGGACTCGTTCATCGAGTAGAGGCTCACCACCGGGCAAGCAAAGTGCGCTGTGAGTTGTGCGCACAAGCCGGGGAGCAACATCATCGCGGTCGAGACGAGGGCTTTGGGGCGTGTCGTGAGGGGCAAGCGCATCAACTCGGCAAAGGCCAACGGATCGCCCGTGTAAATTTCGGGCGCGCAGTCATCCAAAAACGCGGCGCGGTCGTCTGGGTTGCGCCAATCGTCGGGATGCAAGTTGAGTTTGAGATGCCCCGTCTCATCTTGTTGGGGCGTGACCGACGGATAAGTATAGGCGTGGCGCTGATACCCGACCAAGATGCATCCGACTTGCCCACGCCCAGCCGTTAACGTCACACCATGCCCGGTGAGGGCCGCCTTGACCAAAGGTGTATAGCACCCACTCACGACGGGATGCGAAGGGATGACGAGCGGATGCCCGGTAGTGCCCGAGGTCGCATAAACAATTAAGTCATCCAACGCCTGCGAGTCGGGGATGAACGACCAAATCTCGCGGCTGAGGTCAGAGCGATCAGTCGTTGGAATGTCGGTGAACTGAATCGGCGGCGCACCATAGCCGCGATAAAATGGCACCTCGCGGAAGCACTCGGCCACAAAACTGGGTAGCCAAGGGGGATAACCGCCCACCGGCCAACTCACTGTTTGCCCGACTAAGCTTTGTTCATAAGTGTGCACCCGTTCCAAATAGGCTGGCGTGAGGCGATGTCCGCACGTTGCGGTATAGCGCGGCGCGCGCGGATGTTCGCGCAAATGCTGAAGCAGTTGGCGGCTGTCTTCGGAGAGACCGGGAAAGCGTTTTTCATCCTTCAGCATTCAGTTTTCATCCCTTACTCTCTCGTCCACTTATCGGCCGCTTCTTCCGCTTCTTTCTTCGCCAGCGCCTCGCGGATTTGGCGCGCGCGTTCTTCGGCGGCGCGGGCGGCGGCGATGACGCGTTGGCGTTCGGCGCTGTTGAGGGTGGCTAAACGATCTTGGGCTTGTTCCGGTGTTTCCCCAGCGGGCCGCAGGTCGAGCGCCTTCAGCCCCAAGCGCGCCAACTCCTCGCGCCGATCGGGGTCGGTGACAAACTTCGGCGCGGGCGTGACCGCGGCGAGTTCGCGCAGTTGGCTGAGGAGAAATTGATAGACCTGATGCCCATCGCCGCCACTAAACGTCGCATCAGAGAACAGCCAACACGCAATGAGCGTCACACTGAGCCAATTACGATACTGTTTAGCGTTGGTCACTCGAAATGGGGCGGCCTGCTCGGTGGTCAAGGCCGCGCCGCCGAGAGCGCGCATCAGATCGCTCACCACCGCGTCCACTTGCACCAAGCCCTGCTTGCCCAAACGCGGCTCGGCCAAAAAATCGGCGGGGCATTCGGCAAGGCGGCGTGTGAGCGTTTCGAGGAGGGGCGCGTTATTCATCGGCGTATTTTAGGCGGCTAAACTTCCGCGCAAACTCGATCAATTCATCCCAAGTGCGGACGACACTGATCTCCCAACCTTGTTCGTCATGCGCGCGCTTGAGATCGGGGATGTCTTCCCATTTGCGCCATAAGTTCAGCACCATCGTCCCGCCACCGCGCGCCTTCTCCAACGCCATCCGCGACACGTCCCACCCACTGTTGCCTTTTTCATCGTTCTCAAACATCGTCGTCACGCCATCGTCGGAGATGATCAGAATATGGGCTGGATGATCGGTGGGGCGGCGTTTTTGAAAGGTGTCGCGCAAAATGTGGATGGGGAAGGCCGTCCCGCCACCGATGTAGCCGGTGAGGATTTTCAAAATCTGATGCTCGTCGCGTACAAAGCCCTCGGTCTTTTGAAATTGGCGCGCGCCACTCCACAACGTCACTTGCACCTTGGCCCCCACGCGCAACGCCGAGAGCGCAATGATCGCCCCCGCCAAGGTGAGATACGAGGTATTCAACTGTGGGTTGGGGATCGATCCGGAACTGTCCACATACAGATCCAAATCCAACGGCTCTTTTTTGGGCTGTTGGCCCTCAACGGTGCCCCACACGCGTTGCACCGTCGTGAAGCCGGGGATGATCCGCGGGCTAGCCAGGACGCTCTGCGTCCAGTCGGCCTCTTCTAAGGGCGACCCAATATCCCAGGGCTCCAAGCCTTCGGGGAGGGGCTCGGTGCTTTCGGGGAGGCGGCGTTGTGGGAAGCGAATGAGATGGGGCGTGGCGCGTTCTTTGTAATAGCGCACCGCGATTTCGTGGTTATCCAAATCAAGGCCGAGGCTCTTGAGGATCGCGCCATATTCAAATGGCTCGCGCCGTTGACCGCGCCCTGACCCGGTGCTGGTCGCACCACTCGCTGGCCCTTTTACATCTTTCTCAGCCTCTCCCGCCTCATCCGAGTCGAGCCCCGATAGTTCTGGGTCGAACATCGGATGCAAATTGCCCTCCAACTCCCCGTCTTCGATTTCAGTCAGCCCGTGTGGCATGTCGTCCGCACCCGCCCCAAGGCTAGGCGTGTCCAGCCAGCCACGTAATATCTTTTGCGTCGTCTGCCCGTTATCTTGCAAATAAGGGAAACACAACGCGGCGAAGCGTCCTGCACCCTCGATCCAATCTTGGGCATACGAGCGGATCAGCCGCGCGCCGAGTTGCGCGTCAAGCTCTAAACGTTCGTCCATTGCGCCGGTAGCAAGCTGACCGCGCGGCAGACTCCACAAAACCTCGTAGATACGCATGTAAAACGTCCAGAGGGTGTCGGGGGCCTCCGTCGTCAGTTTTTGATAGATCTGGCTAATCCGCAAACCAGCGCTTCGTTGCAAACGATTGTTGATTAGGAGATCCGTATACAAATTGCCGACGAATGGCGCGAGGGCTTCTTTGGTGGGCAGACCCCGCCGCAACCGCGCGATCATCCGCGCGCTATCGGTGAGGTCGGCGGGGCAATAGACATGATGCCCAATTTCGTGGGCGAGGATTTCTAGCGCATAATCGTTTAGCCCCTGCTCAGCGATTTGATGTAGCCCGATGACGATGGCATGATCATTGAGCCGGATCATCGCAAAGCTCGACGTGAGGCCTTCGGTGGCGGCTTCTTTGGGGGTGAAACACCAGCGCGGCTCGCGCAAGCGGGTGAACTTGCTCCACACCGTCAGCGCGCCCGGCCAGTGGGCTAGCCATTGATCGCGGAGGGAGGTGAGATTAGTCATGGGCAGATAATGTGGAGTTGGCGCTGATGTTAGCTACGCGATAGCAGTTTTAGTCTGCTAGACCGCTCATCCTTCGACAAGCTCAGGATGAGCGGTCTAGCATGAGAGCAAATCAAAGTCGGCTTGGCTCTAATCAGAAAAAGATCAGCGCTGATCAGCGTGGTTTCAGCGTCATCAGCGTCCATGTCCTACCATTCTCCAGAGCCCTAAGTCGCTAACTGGGCATGGCCGCTACAAGATACACAGCATGCGAAAGCGGCACGGTGACGGCAAGGGTCGTGTCATCGGCGGCGAAGCTGGTGGCGTTGGCAAGCTCAGGTAATTTTTGTTTAAGTTTAAGGGCTTCAGCTTGAACCTGCCCGGCGCGGTCTAAACGAAAACGCCCAGTACCTGACGTGCCGCGCAAGGCCAGTTCAAGCTCCACGCGATGAAAGGTTGCGCCATAACTATCGGCGGTGAACAACCATTGACCTTCGGCATCGCTGACCACAAAGTGACCCTCCACCCACACCACTTGGGGCGGGGTGATGAACAACCCACCAAAGCCACGAAACGCCCCGACGTGCGCGACAATTTTTAATTGTGTGGGCTTAACATCGGTGAGCGCCGCTGAGGCTTGTAACCAGCGGTTTTCCAAGAGGCGGTCAATCACCGGGATGAGATCAACAGCGTGACCCAACCCCAGCGCCTGGCGAGCGAGCGGCGCGTTACGGGTGGCGAGGCGTGTGCAAAGTTCCAATGCTTCTAAGCGATAGTGCGCTAAGCCCGCGCGCCAAGCCATGATCTGGCCGACTTCTAGTAAAGTTTCGACTTCGACGCAGTACTCGGCGAGTTCACTCATGTGCGCCAACCACTCGGTGGGGCGCGCGCCCGGCGTCGTAGATAAGTTGTAGAGCGCATTGGTGATCGCCCCCGCAACGCGCCGGGGCTGTTCGGCGAGCGGGCGCGCCAGGCGAGGCAACAATGTCTCCCATCCCGCGACGAGTTGCGGATAACGCCCAAGCGGCCCGAAGAAATCCCGACTCACCAAGTCGAGTAACACATCGTACAGCGTTTCGGTGATCTCGGCTAAGCGCGTTGGCGCGAGCGGCGCGAGGGTTTCGATCAGAGGCGCAAGGATCGTGCGGAGTTGCTGGCTAAAAACATCCGCACTGAGGGTGGGATTCAGGTGGCGCGCTTCGGCAAATTTGGCGTTGAACCGTGCGCGTTGGGCGAGGAGAATGGAGGGGAACATGATTACTTCGCTGTGACCACCCAGCTCAAATAATTCGTATACCGTTGATGCAAATACTTCAGCTTCAACACATCATCATACATCGGCCCGTAGAGTTTGCGGCCTTTCCCCCATTCAGTCAGTTGGCGCTCGATCTTCACCAAGCGCGCCCGCGCTTCTTTTTCGGTGACGCCTTCCAAGCCAGCGGCGAATTCATTTTCCAAGACCGCCACCGGGTCGTCCTTGTCCAGATTTAGGCGATCATACTCGGCGCACGCGAGGTCAAACAGTTTGCGCAACCAGCTCACTTTGTCGGTACGATAGTGGGCATGACCGGGCGCTTCAAAAAACGGCGCGTCGAGGTTGGGCGTCAGTTTGTCATGTAACACGAAAGGCAACAACTGGCGCAGGTCTTCTAACTCTACTTCATGATTGCCG
>Ga0315912_10001086_pt1 | contig 36498 bp, 32 predicted proteins | sample VfabasoilMG_FD_204469 | JGI IMG/M metagenome (GOLD analysis project Ga0315912, IMG submission 204469) | Garden soil microbial communities collected in Santa Monica, California, United States - V. faba soil | ecosystem: Environmental > Terrestrial > Soil > Garden | place: USA: California... | reverse complement strand
ACAACCAACAGCATTCGAGTTAAAGAATTGGCTGAATGAAATACGATCGGTCGGGTTCGATCCACAAAGCAGTTTAATTGATATGGGAATCAAGTTGGTGCAAACGCACTCTACAAACGGTGCCAGCAAGGTTTTAGAAAAATCAAGAGAAACACTAGACTCAATCGAAGGTTCTTTAGGACTGATTAGTCGGGAAGTGGCTTACACTTTTTTTCCAGAGAATCGTAAAACCATAACCGAGCAACAAACTACACAACAAACATTTGATGTTAGCACCCTATCGAAAATACTGGATGGCGAAAACGCAGCTACAATTAAAAAAGTAAAAACAATAATTTCTGATTCGGAGTTTGATTTTATCGAGTCCGATAATTTATCGGAGCAGCGCGAAAAGGTATTGCAATGGGCAAAACATCTGGCCAAACAAGGTTTTGGTGCAATGGCCTATCCAAAGGAATTTGGAGGTCAGGATAATATGAGTGGATATTTTTCGGTGATGGAGACTTTAAGTTATCACGATTTAAGCCTGGTAATAAAATTTGGCGTGCAATTCGGACTTTGGGGTATGAGCGTTTACCTTCTAGGCACAGAGAAACACCATAAAAAATATTTGAAAGATATTGGCACGTTGGAACTCCCCGGTTGCTTTGCCATGACTGAAACCGGGCACGGCTCGAATGTGAAGGGTATCGAAACTACGGCCACCTATAATCATTTAAACAAAACGTTCACCATTCACACGCCCAATGAGTTGGCAAGAAAAGAATTTATTGGGAACGCTGCGGTTCATGGTCAGGCAGCTACAGTATTTGCCAAATTAATGATCGATGGAAAAGATTATGGAGTGAGCGCGTTCGTAGTTCCCCTTCGCGACAAACAAGGCATACTTCATCCTGGAGTAACGATAAAAGACTGTGGTCGGAAATTAGGATTAAATGGTGTGGACAATGGCGTTATCTATTTTAACAATGTTGTCATTCCGAAGGAAGGTATGCTCGATAAATTTTCTTCGGTAAGTGAAGATGGAATATTTGAAAGCCCGATCGCGAGCGATAACCGTAGGTTTTTCACGATGCTGGGAACATTGGTAGGTGGAAGGATTGGAATTCCTCGCTCCGGTAATGCCGCCTCGAAAGTTGGATTGGCCATTGCCATTCGCTATGGCGACCAGCGCAAGCAATTCGGGCCAGAAGGGGCAAGCGAAGTGTCCATTCTAAATTACCGAACTCATCAACGAAGGCTTATGCCTCTTTTAGCTAATGCCTACGCGTTACATTTTGCATTGCAATATTTAACCAATAGGTTCCTTAATCGAAAGGAAGAAGAAATGCAGGAAATAGAAGCGCTGGCAGCCGGCCTCAAATCCTTCTCTACCTGGAACACAACTGACACCTTACAAGAGTGCCGGGAAGCCTGCGGGGGCAAAGGGTACTTGCTGGAAAACAGAATTGGTCAATTAAAAAATGACTCCGATATCTATACAACTTTCGAAGGCGACAATACTGTGTTGATGCAATTGGTGGCTAAAAGCAGGCTTACCGAGTTTAAGCAGGAATTTAGTGGCGGTGGCATGTTGGGGATTATAAATTTTTTAGCCGAACGCGCTGCCACTTCGATAACGGAAATGAACCCTTTCACCATTCGCAATACAGATGAAGAACATCTGCTCGACCCCGAATTTCATTTGAATGCCTTCGAATACCGTGAACGTGATATTTTGATTTCAGCCGCCAGGCGACTGAAGCGCCATATTGATGATGGCATGGATTCATTCGATGCATTCAATGTTTGCCAGCATCATTTGGTGCAGGTGGGCTTTGCTTACGTTGAACGAATTATTTTGCAACAGTTTCAGGCAGCCATTCAGCAAGTCTCAGATCAGGGATGTAAAAAAGTTTTAACTAAACTTTGCAGTCTTTTTGCTCTTTCTCAAATAACGAACAACAAAGGTTGGTATTTGGAGCAGGGTTATATGGAGGGCGTGAAAACAAAAGCCATTCGAAAAATATTGAATCAGCTATGTTGGGAAGTGAGGCAGGAAGCAGTGCCTTTGGTGAATGCCTTCGGTATTCCAGTGCATGCTTTGGGTGACATCGGGAAATGAGATTTATGCAAAAAAATAGCCCGCAAAAGTGCGGGCTACTTAATTGGTGGTTGATGCCTTAAACTTTAACGGGGGCTAACGGCCATCTTTAAATTGGATGGCCTTTCTTCACTTTTCCCGCCTTTTTTAAGGGTTCCAATAAAAGCCTTGTTAAGGGCCTCTACTATCATGGATACATACTCCTTCCTTGGGCTAATCAAAACCTGTTTTTCACCTTCGGCTGTTACGATCTGAACTCCATATTTTTCTTTCTGGATGATCAATAACACAATGCCAGTGAGAAAAATAATGGTACCGGCAAAGATTATCAATTGCTTGAGCCCAAGCTGAATCGTGAAGGCCGACATTACAAAACTGCTACTCTGAACGGAATTGGAAAGGCCGGCAATAAATGAAAGCAACCCCGCACCAATAAGGGCCAATACCAGTACTCTATTTGGCTTAATAATGGAGACCCCGTGTCGGGTTATGCCTTCCAGTCTGTAGTGGTTGTTTCGGACATGCAATGTTAAATCCGTTACGGTTACATCATGCCCATCCGTGTACAAAATATTCTCTGTGGTCATAAAAGTAAAATTTGGTTGGTGTTTGCAGTAGAAAGCTACAATAGAGGACTTCCTTTAGGAATTAACATTCGATGAAGGTTGGAACGAATAGCTTAACGACTGAATGGTTCGATTAAAGACATACCATTCATCGACAATTTATGATGGTGCTGTAAAATGAGCGCCATAAGGTCACAGAAATTAATTTCTGTTATAAAATGTAGGTCTTTAAAATTATTCCGACTAAAGCAGCAGCTCCTATGATCAGTGGCTCCTGGAGTTTTTTAAATTTAAATAAAAGTGCTGCTGTGGTAAGACAAATTAGAATAGTTGGTAAATCGGTTAATGTTCTCTTGCCCAGTACCAGCACAGCTCCCGCGATGGCACCAATGGCTGCAGCCGTTACACCATCAACAAAGGCTTTAATGGCCGGGTGCTTTCCGTATTTCTTAAAATATGGAGCAGGAATTACAGTGAATAGATAGCAGGGAAGAAATGTAGCAAGCGCAGCTACCACCGCTCCCCAGAAGCCGGAAACCAGGTAGCCAATAAAGCCTACTGTTATCACCACAGGGCCGGGAGTAATCATGGCTACCGCCACTGCATCGAGAAATTGTTGTTCGTTTAGCCATTGATATTCTTTCACAACACCGCCATAAAGAAAAGGAACAATAGCTAATCCACTTCCAAATACAAAAGCCCCGGCCTTAGTGAAAAACCAGGCAATCTGCCACAATTTTGATTCTAAAAAGATGGGCTGAACTTGCAGCAAAATGGTGGGCAGGACTCCGTTCGCTCCGGAACTTAACCATTGAGGAGGTGCTTTGGCAAACCAAACTGCTACACCAGCCAGCAGTATTACCCATAAAATTTCTTCTTCAGTTATAAAAGTGATTACGGCCAATACAATAAATATTGCCCACAAAAATTTGTCTTTACCTATACTTTTGGTGGTGAGCTTATAGCTGCCAATAGCGATTATGCCAATCACGGCTGAGCCTACTCCATAAAATACAGCCTGCATCCAGGGCAGGCCACCAAACTCTGTGTAAGCATAACCAATGCCGAGCACCATAAAAAAAGAAGGAAGCACAAACGCTATTCCTGCCAGTGTTGCTCCGAGAAGGCGATAATGAACATACCCAATGTAAATAGCCAACTGCGCAGCCAGCGGGCCGGGTGCAAGTTGCGAGAGTGCCAGCCCTTCTCTATAGTCGTCTTCCGAAATCCATTTATTTTTTTCAACCAAATCGCGGTGCATATAACCTACCAGCGCTACAGGTCCGCCAAAGCCAAGTGAACCAAGTTTCAGGAAATAGAAAATGAGGTCTTTCAAAGTATATGGAATGGCCATTGGTATTTTAAATTCAGCGTTACAAAGTTAAGCCTTATTTACCCACCTCATCTTTATGCAGGGCTACTCATCAGACTTTTTTCTCAGATCAAGATTATGAAAGACAAACAACCGGATGACGTTTGAATTAATGTACTTATTTCCTTCCGGCAGCTGTTGAAAAACGTACATGTAGCCGAGGTGAGCGTTGAAGTGTTGGGTAAATTGGTAACCCAACCCGATAAAGGCCCGGTTCTGATCAAAGTAGTTGTTCACGATATTCTTTCCGAAGTTTATAAAAACCTCGTTGTTTATAAACAGGAATGGTGTTTTGGGTTCCACCTTTTTTCCTTTTAGTGGAATGGTGAACGACATATTGTATCGAATTCTGAAGTTAAAATTATAATCGTCCGTTAGTTCATTATCTTCTACCTTCCTTCTGAATCGCTCTTCAAGTCTAACCCATTGCATCATATTGAATCCATTTTTCTTTTCAAACCATTGAACTTGCTGCCAGGGCCTGTGCTCTGGAATATTGGGTGTGCCTTCATGCCCGTATTGAATTTGATTACAATAACCAGCCGTGAGCCTGGTTTGATCGGAGATGTAATAGATGTAGGCAATACGGAAGAGTGTTGCATGCACCTCTTTGACGAACTGATTATTTAATCGAAGGTGTGCGTCAATCCAAATCCCTGAATGATTGGTAAAACGAGTTTGATTGAAATAACCAAGCCAGGCCATTTCCCTTGTTTCAAATTCCTTATCCTGCGAAAATGCCTGTGCGGAAAGCAGAATAAGGCCAATCAGGCTAATATTTTTCATCGATTCAATCTGTCCAAAAAAAACACCACCTCCCGATTCCACCAACTCAAAATCTGGGAGGGGTGCTGTCCTTAGTTTAAAATTATTTATTTCATCAACGTTAGAATGATTGGCGTAGGGTTATACCAAATGTTCTTGGGTCGCCCAGCACACCGGCATAATGGCCGGCATTACCACCTGCAGGCAATAACTGTTCGTAATAATTTTTGTTCAACAGGTTTCTGGACCAAATAGAAACGGATGTTCCTTTTGCTACCTGGAGACCTGCTCTTGCATTCACCAGGGTGTAGCCATCAATATTAAGGAATGCGGAAGGAGAGGGGCTCGAAGAAAACCCGGAACGATAGTAAGTGTCAACCCCAATAAAGAATTTCCCTGATTGTTTAGAGAAGTTTACAGGAGTGGAAAACTCGCCTCCCAATGAGCCAGCCCATTTTGAAATACCCGGAAGGTCGCCACCTGAAATATCTTTGAAGGCTACCTGCACACCATCTACAGTTAAACCTGTTTCTTCCAGTGGCAGGGGGGCATTAGTGAATTTAACATACTTGCCTTCAGTCAAGGCGATAGCTCCGTAAAACGTAAAGTAATCGTTGGCTTTAAAATTGGCATCTAATTCAATACCGCGCACATTTACTTTATCCGCATTAGCGATATAGCCACGATTGACACCGAGTTCGGGCGATTGTACGTTGGTCTGATAGTCGTTGATGTCGGTGTTGTGTAAAGTAAGGTTTAATGTCAGGTTATCAACCGGGTTTGTTTTCACACCAACTTCAAAGTGTCTTACATCTTCGGGCTTTATAACGGCTAGATCAGTTGCTACACTTCCGCTAATCGTTGGAAGACCGGCCACATTCACGCCAACAGGTTTGTAACTGGTTGAGTAAGTAGCAAAAGCATTAACGCGTTTGTTTGCCCTGTACGCCAGTGTAATTTGATATGTTAAATTATTTTCATTCGCATCGGCTACATAATACTGGCTGCTGTAAACTCCATTTTTAAGATTCTGCAGCGCTATCTTTTCAGCTTTTGACCCGTTATACGTGGCGGTATCCAGACCACCATATGTTTTTCGATCATACACCACATCTTTATTGTCGTAGTTGAAACGAACACCGGGTAAAACATGTAACCCATTGACAATTTCCCAATCAAGATTAGCGAATGCTGCCGCACTTAGTGATTTAATGGATGACTCAGTTTTGATTCCGTATCCTTCAAAAAGACCTGGTGTTTCCCACAACGGACTAAGTGAGCTCTTCGAAAAACGCCACTGGGCAGTGCCCGATTCCTCGGTGCCATGAATTTTAACTTCCTGGTTGATGTAGAATAAACCAGCCACACCACTTAAGCGGGGAGAGAACTCTCCCGCATAGCGAATCTCCTGTGACCAATTCCTGTGCTCGGCCGGGTTTTGCGATTTTGCCAACGCTTGCAAACCGGTAAAGTCGCGGTCATTTGATGGATCCCAATTCCAGTAACGCCAGGCTGTTGTTGAAGTCAGTGTGCCTGGTCCTAATTTTGACTCAATGTTAAGTGAGACACCACCCAGGTCATTTCCAGAATTCCAGGGGGTATCATGATCGATCTTCCGGTCGAAGGCGTTCTGGCTTGGTAGTGTATAATTAAGATCGGTAATGATGGCGTTGAATTGACGGTAAGCAGCACGTTTAGTTTCCACAACACCCGCTACTACCTGAGCGTAGCCATCAGGGCGCTGGCGGGATGCATCCCCGGCCAATGTAATTGATAAATTATCAGAAGGTTTAAACAGTAACTGTCCGCGAATGCCAAGATTGTTAATATCATTAATGAATTTTCCTGTATTTACATTCTCAATTACACCATCGCGCTGAGTACCTGAGAAAGATAAGCGGCCGGCAAGTTTTTTACTGAACGGTCCCGTTATTGAAGCCTTCGCTTGAATGTATCCATAGTTTCCATAACTTAATTCAAAGTTCGCACCGGGCGTAAAGCTTGCTTTGCGTGTGGTAATATTGAAAGCACCAGCAGTTGTGTTTTTTCCAAAGAGTGTTCCCTGTGGCCCGCGCAAAACTTCAATTTGTTCAATGTCAATAAAATCTAAAGTGGCTGCGGCCGGCCGAGCGTAGTAAACACCATCCACGTAGAAACCAACACCAGGGTCGAGACCATCATTGGTAAGTCCATAGGGTGAACCTAACCCGCGAATGTTAATTCCCGTGTTGCGCGGATTGGATGAATAAAGCTGAACAGATGGAATAAGTTCTTTCACACGGTTCACGTTGAATGCACCAACTTGTTCAATCTGCACACCGCTCAACACAGAGATTGGAATTGGCACTTCCTGGGCCGTTTCAGTTCTTCTGCGGGCAGTTACGGTAATTTCAGCCAGCTGGCTTCCCGCTGTAAGTTGAATAACTAATTCTTCCGTAGCGTCAACCACCTCAACTTCCTGTGCCCGGAAACCAATTGCAGAAAATACAAGGTTAACCGGGATTGACTTGACTGCCAATGTAAAATTTCCATTACCATCTGAAACAGTTCCCAGCGTTGTACCCTTCACTACCACATTTACACCGGGGAGTGGTTCGTTTGTTTCTGCATCAGCAATAGAGCCAGTGATGGTGTTGCCAGTTGCATCGCTTTGAGCCCAGCCGAGCGTAACGGTTGCTAATAGAAAAGCGATTTGTAAGAGAAGTCTGTATTGTGATTTCATTATTGCGATAGTTTAAAATTTATACTAAACCTATTAGATATATATGATTATATTTTAAAAAATTATTTACCCGTTCTCCTAGAAGCAAACTGCTCAAACTTTTCCTCATCCGAGTTGTTTGATTTGGGTAAGAGATAACCGAATTCATGTAAACTGTTTTGTCCGTTTTGGATTACCCAAAGAAGAAAGCCAATGGCATCAGGGGTAGCTTTATTCTTATCAACAGAGAAGTGCAAATACTCGATAGGAATATTTTTTAGATCCTTTGAATCTCCTTCTTCCAGGCGTTTAATAACGGTGGAGAGATCACCATAGAATTTTTCATCATTACTAATACGATCGTTTCCACTTATATCCACCGGAAGTACACTCAATCCGTTAAGAGGTTTTCTGGAAGCGTGATCATATATCAAGGATAGAGGAAGGTAAGACACGGCATTAGAATCGCGCAAAATAGCTTTTAGCAGATGTTCATCAGAGCCGGCAATCGCTTTGCCCTTTACGTCTTTTTGTTCAAATCCAAAATACTTTGTAAACACGATTGGTGCACCTGCTTTTTGCAAGCGGGTATAAATAGTGTAAGGATCTTTTATCTCTTGTTCTTTCTCACTATCAGCAAACAAATCATGGAAGAAGAGTTGGTTAATTAACTGTTTATTGAGCCCCCTTTCGGAATATGTTTTAGCAAAAGCCGAGTTACTGTTGGCCACCGGCAAAACGGCATACCGGGCCACATACAAATATTCGCGGGTCTTTTTTACAGCCTCATCCTGTTCGTAAGCTTCAATTAGAATGTCCGCTTGTGGGTCGGCCGATCCTCTTGATTCAATTATAATTTGAATATCGGGATGCTCGACATTATAGTCATCAATCCACTTTTGAACCAGGGGATAAGTAAACCGGGCTCCTGTTACTACTGTTACTTTCTTTTTGTCGGGTGAAGAATTAACGGCTTGGCCATTCGCCAGAATAATGGTGAAAGCCAGAAAAATTGCTGTTGAAATAAACTTGTTCATGTCTGATAATTTAAAATGATGGTACAAATATACTAATCCTATCAATTTAGTAGTATTATAAATTAAATTTTTTTACTTTTTTTTCACTTGGTCTAAAAACGATTGTAAGGTGGTTTCCTTCATTATATCGCGGGTTTGCTCACGTATTTTGGCAAATTCGCGCTTTAGGGTACAGGTTCTCTCGCTGGTGCAGTCATCGCATTTCTCATAATAGGTGTACGCTACACAGGGCACGAGGGCAATGGCCCCGTCAAATAACCGGTATATATCGGCCACCGTAATTTTTTCGGGGTCTTTTTTCAGGTAGATGCCTCCCCCAAATCCTTTCTTACTACCCACAAACCCGGCTTGCTTTAATTCGGTAAGAATGTGCTCCAGAAATTTTCGTGGAATGTTTTGCTCCTTAGCAATGTCGGCAGTTGATAAGCTCGGCTGGTCTGGGTTTTTGGCTAACTCAATTAAGGCCTTGATAGCATACTTGCACTTTTTCGACATCATACTTTGCAAACATAACCAAAAGTACCAAAGGGGAGAAACTAACTCATTTCGCCAGAACCATCACCAACCCCAACAGTATTGTTACTAAATTTTTTTCTACGGAACCAATACCAATTCAGCTTCAAAAAGAGGATGCAACCGTCCCTCGATGTAATCAACAAAATCTACATACGGATCAAATCCAATGGTATTTACCGGATCGCCTACAAAATTGGAAAGGGCTATTATATTGCAATAGTATCGTTGATCATTGTCAGAACCAATCACGTACTCCACCGCACCTGCATCTAAGCGGGCAGCCTTTACAATCCGCTCTACTTCTGCCACAACCTGCTGAGGAGGTGAATACGGTTCTACCCGAATTTTGCTTTTCGACTCCTCTACCTCGCGTTCAGGCGTATAAGATCCTTCGAATAATTCACTGGGACGCAGATTGTAAGTTTCATTTTTGGTATAAACTTTCAATGCGTATAGAAATTTTCCATTTAAAGTCTCCACACGCACGATGTAATCATCTTTGGCAGGAATAAATTCCTGTACCAATGCCGTATGATCAACGCCCAGCGTGATTTGGTGCAAGTTGATAGCCTTTAATAGATTTTCAAATTTATTGAATCGAAGAACGCTTGATGCACTGCCAGGTTGGTTTACCTTAATAACAATTGGAAAACGAAAGGAACGTGCTGCCGGAATAATCTGATTAACATGGTTTACAATTCTTGTCTTTGGAAAAGGAAGGCCTAATGAAGCCAGCAACTCTATTTGCCGGGCTTTTGAACTTTCAATTTCCTGTGCTGTGGTACCATTTAATACGGGGGTACCCAATCGCTCTACATGGGCCAGGTAATTGGCTGAATGAAAAATTCCTTGCGAATTTCCACGCAAATAAGCTGATGAACTGACACGGTTAATAACTAAACTGTATGGTATTTCTCTTTCAGCCGGATTGTACTGGTGGCTATCTGCATGGATCCGTACAAATGGGATTCCTCGTTTTTCTAATTCCTGAAATAGCGGTTTGAACCAAACCGGGTGTTCATAGAAAATTCCAATGGGTCGTGATGAAGTGTTCATAACAATATCTTGTTTTTTAATTTTTTAAAATTCTACTCTAAAGTGATTGGGGATGTCCGCATTTGGCAGACAGTGTTGGGGTCAACAACAATAAAAGACGGTTGACCGGGTGCAAAAGCACGGTGCTACATTCATTGAAAAATTGCCCGACATAAAGTCAATATTTTTTGTGGGGAACATGATCATTTTCTTTTTATAAATTCTAAATAATTTTTTCAAAATCCCTATTGAGACACTTGTTCTTCCATTTAAATCTAATGTAAAACTAAAAACAAAAAATAATATATCATATTAATCCTATCAATTTAGTATAATTATTTTTATTTCTCGCTTTTCGGCTTAGAATTATGGTTAGGTTGTTTCTCATCAATATCATTCATACTGAGTCAAATTCAGTCATTTTAATCGCTAAAACATCTGTTTCTCCATTCAGAATCCATTCTTATAATTATATTATTTAGGGTAGATTAGCATTGATTAAACCTAAAAATGAAAAGCCAGGCACCAAATAAGCTTCCTCTTTGGACATGGGTGGTTCCGCTTTTAATTTTTGCGATCGGGTCTGAAATAGCCATTCTCTTCAAAACTTTTTTTGGATCCTCTATTTTTTATCTCCCCCTCGCATTTGGATTTATTTTAATTCATTGGTGGGGGCCGAGGGTGCTGCTGGCATTATACTTGAACTCCGTGTTTTTTAGTGCCAGATTTGGTTCGCCCACCGGCACTCCTTTATTGGCTACCAATGTGGCTGTAAGCTGTTTCATTTCCTGGCTTCTCCTCAGGAAGTTAGCAAAAGGCAATTGCCGGTTGGAGAATATAAGCGACTTAGTAAAACTCAGCTTACTGGGCCTGATGATTCCAATCGGGGTTAACTCCCTTTACTTACCTCTGCTTTTTCAAATAACAGATCAATCGATTGCCAGCTACTGGACTCATGCATCATTTTTATGGGTAGCCGATTTTAATACGTGCTTTGCATTAGTTGTGCCGGCATTTTATTTTCTCACACCTTTCATGGACAAATGGAACTTAACTCAGCGTTTTGCATTTAAACCAAATTTAAACCAACACAAACCATTAGAAAAGATTTTTACTTCAGATGTAATCATTGCGCTGTGCTTATTGGTTATTCTAAGCATCTCTGTCGAGTTTAAATCCTATTGGTTTCTATATGGATTGTGCATGTTGTATCTGGCTGTAAAGCACGGGTTTGAGGTAGCGCTTATTGCGAACTTTTCTATTTTTCTGTTGGTGTATGTTATGCCTTTTCTAACGAAATATCCATTGGATTATGCCGTTTTGGCCGAGAATAGCTTAGCCAATATTCATATTGGTATGAGCCTGATTTACCTGTCTTCAGCGGTAGCTGGGCGGGTAATTTCCGACTTGAAACACTCAGAACTGGTAATGTTGAACAAAAACAAAATGCTGGAGATTACCAACGATGAATTGAACAAAGTAAATAATGAACTCGATCGATTTGTGTACAGTGTCTCACATGATTTGAGTGCCCCGCTAAAGACCATTAAAGGTTTAGTAAATATTAGCAGAATAGAAAGTAATGCTGATAAATTGAAATCTTATGTTGACATGATCGATAACCGGGTTGATAAACTGGAAACATTTATCGGAGAAGTTATTGATTTCTCAAAAAGTAGTCGCAGGGAAATTAATTTTGAAAATATTAGTTTAGAAAAAATGACCAATGAAATTCTTGAAATCCATATTGATCCACAACAAGACAAGGAGCTGGAAATTATAAAAGATTTCCGGGTTGATGCGGTTGTCTCCGATCGCCTGCTGCTCCGTATTATCCTTAACAATGTTATATCCAATGCCATTAAATATTCTCGCAGAAATGATGATGACCGTAATTCAAATTTTGTTTCTATTGGTTCTGAAGAAACGAATGATGGAATTAATATTCGGGTGGTTGACAATGGTGAGGGTATTCCCGAAGATATCCAGCACAAAGTATTCAATATGTTTTTCAGGGGTACGATGACCTCCGAAGGTTCCGGGCTTGGTCTCTACATAGCTAAGGAAGCGATCGCTCGCATTCGGGGGAAAATCCTGATTAATTCGAAACTGGGAAAGGGCTCTGAATTTATAATTCACCTTCCCTTAAGCTCGGTTTAATTTCTTTTTTACTTGTTGGTACACAGGCTAACAATCTCAACAAACTTACTTTAATTGCCTATTCATTATTTGATATGACCATAAAAGCGGAGCTACTCACCATTGGAGATGAAATTCTTTTTGGGCAGATTGTTGACACCAATAGTCAATGGATGAGTGTTGAACTTAGTAACATTGGCGTGAATGTAATTCGCAAAACAGCAGTTGGTGATGAAGAGCACGATATTCTTACTGCTTTCGCGGAAGCGGAGCAACGTGCTGACATTATTTTAATTACCGGGGGCCTTGGCCCCACCAGCGATGACCTCACCAAACCTTGTCTGGCGAAATATTTTAAGTGCGGGTTGAAAATAGATGAGGAGGCATTGAAGGAGGTAACGGAATTTTTTACAAGCCGGGGCCGTGAACTTACGGAAATCAATAGAATGCAAGCCTTTTTGCCGGAGAGTTGCCAGAAAATTTCCAACCCGATTGGCACCGCCCCGGGCATGTGGTTTGAGAGAGACAAAAAAGTTTTCGTATCCATGCCGGGAGTACCCCATGAAATGAAGAAGATGATGACCGACATTGTGCTTCCCAGACTAAAAGGTTTCTTTAAAACTCCCGTCATTCATCATAAAATTATCCGCACCGTTGGCATTGGTGAATCATTCCTATCGGAAAAAATTGCATCGTGGGAAAAAGCGCTTCCATCTCACGTTAAACTGGCTTACTTGCCCAGCTTAAGTGAAGTGAAACTCAGACTTACCAGTATAGGTTCATCGCTTGAGAAGTTGCAGGCCGAAGCAGAACAACTTACTATAGAACTTCTGCCCTTGGCAGAAAACTACATTTATGGATTCGGGGACGACCCGCTTGAAGTGGTTATTGGTAATTCGCTGAGAAAAAAGAAACTCACCATCTCCGTTGCTGAAAGTTGTACAGGTGGTTATCTGTCGCACTTAATAACAAGCGTCCCTGGAAGTTCCGAATATTTTTTGGGAAGCATGATTCCTTATGCTTATGAAATAAAAATGCGCCAACTTGGTGTGAAACCTGAAACTCTTGAGAAATATGGAGCCGTAAGCGAACCCACCATTATGGAGATGGCCAACGTGGTGCGCGCCCGGTTCAACAGCAATATTGGTGTGGCCACCAGCGGCATTGCAGGCCCCGGTGGAGCAACACCTGAAAAACCCGTAGGCTTGGTGTGGATTGCCTATTCAGACAAATATCAAACGGTAACCAAAAAGCTACAACTCTCCAAAGAGCGTATGACTAACATAAGAATGGCATCCATTGCTGTCTTGAATTTAATACGGCTGAGTTTGCCGGCATAATAGATTCCTTCTGAGAAGGCATAGCTTGTTAAGCGACTTCAAAAATGACCATATGATTTGCGGATGAGTAATAATTTGATCCAATCTCTTTCTTTCATACATATGATTAAATTTGCCAAAACTATTTATTCATGGACAAAAAGAGCAGGAAATTCCTTTTCGACTATTTAAACAATGCCTCACCTACCGGTTTTGAATTTACTGGTCAGCAGATTTGGCTTGATTACATGAAGCCATACATAGATGATTACATGGTTGATGTGTATGGCTCTGCGGTTGGTATAATCAACCCGAAAGGGAAATATAAAGTAGTAATTGAAGCACATGCCGATGAGATATCCTGGTTTGTAAATTACATAACCGATGACGGGTATATATATGTCCGAAGAAATGGTGGCTCCGATCATCAAATCGCACCTTCCATGCGGGTGAATATTCATACAGCAAAGGGAGTTGTAAAGGGAGTCTTCGGCTGGCCAGCAATTCACGTTCGCGATGCCGGAAAAGAAGAAACACCAACACTAAAAAATATTTTTATCGACATCGGTGCTGAAAACAAGAAAGAGGTAGAAGCTCTTGGTGTTCATGTGGGCTGCGTAATAACTTTTGAAGACGAGCTTATCGAACTTAATAAAAAATACCTGGTAGGTCGGGCGCTCGATAACCGAATGGGCGGCTATATGATTGCTGAAGTCGCGCGCAGGCTGAAGGAGAATAAAAAGAAACTTCCTTTTTGCTTATATGTGGTGAATGCTGTTCAGGAAGAAATTGGCCTTCGCGGTGCTGAGATGATTTCCAGGCGCCTAAAACCCGATTTGGCCATCTGCACTGATGTTACGCATGACACACAGTCGCCTATGTATAATAAGAAAGAGAGTGGAAACCTGAAATGTGGCCTCGGCCCGGTTGTCTGCTATGGCCCGGCAGTTCAGAACAACGTTCTTAAAATGATCATTGACGTGGCCCAAAAGAAGAAAATTGCTTTCCAACGCCAGGCAGTGTCCCGTTCCACAGGAACTGATACAGATTCCTTCGCCTATTCGGCCGAAGGCGTGGCTTCTGCCCTTATTTCGCTGCCATTAAAATACATGCATACTACGGTTGAGACTGTTCATAAAGATGACGTAGAAAGCGTAATAAACCTTATTTATGAGGTTTTATTGGGGGTTAAGCCTGGTTCCGACTTCCGTTACATCAAGTAATACTGATCAAAATATTACATTAATAATGTAAAGTGCTTATTGGTTTTATCTACTGCCGATGGCAATTGTAGGTTTGTGCCATCAAACAACAAGAAACCAAAATGAAAAAAATTGCCCTAAGTATCTTTTTTGCCTTTTCAGTAGCCATAGCTGCTTCTGCCCAAACGGGACAGGATCGCGCTCCTCACGAAGTTTATTCCATGATGGTATTTAATTTCACCAAGTATGTTCAGTGGCCCGACCATTCTGGCTCAGGCGATTTTATCATCGGAGTAGTTGGTAACAATGAAATTTATGCAACCCTTAATGCCTGGTATGGCGGTAAACCTCGCGGCACAAAGACTTATGTGATAAAAAAGTTCAACTCGGCTGCGGATCTTACCGATTGCAATGTGATTTTCATTGATAAGTCAAAAAGCAATGAATTTGAAGGTATCAAAGCCAAAATAAGTGGCAAAGGCACTTTGCTTATCACCGATAAAAATGGTTTAGGTTCAAGGGGAAGCGCCATCAATTTTACTACTGTTGACGATAAGTTGAAGTTTGAACTGAACCAAAAAGCTGTGGAAACAGCCAATTTGAAAGTTGCCAGCTCTTTAGCGGCCATGGCCATTCTGATTTAAGGAAAAACTGCAAATTTGTGAACCAGGTGGGTTAACCATCTGGTTTTCTTATATTTGGAAGGATTTTTGTTAATACTCTGGTTATGAAAAAGATTACGATAGCTTTCATTGCCATCCTTTTTTCAGCGGCCGCTGTCTTTGGCCAGGATGAAAAACCGATGCACGAAATTCATGCCGCTATGCTTTTCAATTTCATGAAGTACATTCAATGGCCTAATGAAAGCGATGGGGGCGAGTTTGTAATGGGGATTTTAGGTGAGGATGACGTATTTAATACAATGAAAGCCCGTTATGACGGCAAGCCAAAGGGAGCCAAGAAATACGTGGTTAAGAAATTGGCCAGTGCAGCAGAAGCAGCTACTTGCTCGGTTGTGTACCTTGGTAAATCCAAAAACAAAGAATTTGAAAATGTAAAGGCGGCTACTACCGGCAAGCCCATCCTTACCATTACCGATAGTGCCAATCTGGGTCAAAAAGGTAGCTGCATTAACTTTAAGGTTATAGACAGCAAGTTGAAATTCGAGTTGAACAGTGCGTCACTTAACGGAGCTAATCTCAAAGTTTCCAGCCAGCTCAGCAGCATGGCAATAATGATTTAATTTTCCGGAGAATTTAAAACCCAACAACCTTTAAGTCATCCCAATATCTGGGGTAAGACTTATTCACCACGTTTCGATCATCAAAGGCCACGTTAAAATGTGTGGCCAAAGGAGCTAAACCCATAGCCATGCGGTGGTCATGATATGTTGAGAATTCATATTGACTTTTCCAGTTTCCCTTCGCGGGTATCAACCGCCATTGGCCAACTGCAGGTTCGGTAAGCTGTGCCCCGATTTTAGAAAGCTCGGTTCGAAGTGCAAAAATTCTGTCGGTTTCTTTGATCCGCAAGCTTTCCAACCCTGTGAAGTGGCCTTCAATACCTTTCACCGCGCACAGCGGCAATACTGTTTGAGCCAGGTCGGGGCAATCGTTAAAGTTCCATTCCAGTTTATTTGAGAAGTCTTGCTTGGTCAGCAGCAGATGACCATTTTTCACCTCCGATTTTATGCCAACTATTTTTCCGATGTCTGCCATCACTTGGTCGCCCTGGGTGGATGATTCAAACGAACCAGACAAGCGAAGTTCCGATGCTTCGGCTAACGCGCAGAAGCTAAACCAATAGCTGGCAGCCGACCAATCAGGTTCGATGGTGTAGGTAATTGGTTTTAATCCACCAGACCGTATATCAATAGTCCGGTTTTCAAACTGGCTTACCCCTCCAAATGCTTTTAGTAGTAAGCTGGTCATGTTAATGTAGGGTCGGCTACCAATATGGCCCTCCAACTCAATCGTCAAACCTTTGGGTAGAGCAGGTGCAACCATCATTAAAGCAGAAATAAATTGGCTGCTCAGGTTGCCGGGCACTTTTACGCTTGCATTTTTTTGCCCGCTAAAGCCTTTAATCTCGATGGGCGGGTAGCCATCTTTCTCCAGGTAATCAATGTCAGCTCCTATGTGGCGCAAAGCATTAACCAATGGAGAAATTGGTCTTTCCTTCATTCTGGCTGTTCCTGTAAGGATTTTATTCGCGCCCGATACGCTGAAGTAGGCCGTGAGAAACCGCATGGTGGTGCCGGCATCCATCACATCAATAATTTTTTCTTTTTTATTGATAAGGGAACGCATCAATTCTGTGTCCCTTGCCTCTGAAAGATTATAAAGTTGAGATTGATTCCCCGAAAGGGCATTTAAAACTAACGCACGGTTGCTAACGCTCTTCGATGAGGGCAACCCTTTCACATCGCCAACCACTCTGGAGTTACGTTCGAGGGAGATACTGGTATTCAAGTTTGATTTTGATTTAGGTTTGTTGAGTAGTGCTTCACTTTTTAGGTGGGGCACTACTCATGTTTCGTGCAATTGTAGAATTTTATTTGAAAGTTTTTACAATTCGATGCAACAAATTAAATTCGAACGTTGTTAATGACACAAATGAGCACCACACGTAAAATAGCTATCGGACTTGGTTTGGCGGGGGGCGCTCTTTTGGCCGCATATCTCCTTACGGGCGACAGGAAACAAAAAACAAAAGATTTCCTAACGAAAACCGGGAAGAAAATTAAAGATGTGTTGGATCCAAAAGATAAGCCTGCTGCAGACGACCGGGATTTCGACTACGTCTGATCCCGAATTTATCGGGAGCAATTGATGATTAAATTGTCAATTGCCATTTTGCCTATTGCCAACTTTTTTCTTTCTCCTTCTAATCTCTTTCCTTATTAATCGCAACTCGCGGCTACTTTGCCCAGCTACGGAAGTATTTTCGCTTGCCCGCCTTAGCAGGTATGGCATAACGGATTTTACCGGGCCGAAAGGAACATATTTAGCCACATTATACCCTAAATTGGCCAAATTGAATGAGATATTGTCGCTCATGCCAAGCAGTTGAGAAAACCAAATCCTGTTATCTCCGTGCGATAAATTATACTTCTTAATTAACGTGGTGAGGTATTGATTGCTGAACTCGTTGTGGGAGCCGCAAACCATCGAGACCCTCGAAATATTTTCGATACAAAATTCAAGAGCCTGGTTAAAGGCATCGTCAGTTGCCTGCTTATTTGGTTGAATTGGGTCAGGATAATTTAATTTAATGGCAAGATCCCGTTCCTTCTCCATATACGCACCTCGAACAATCTTTACCCCTAAAAAATATTGGTTGGCCGAAGCATCAGCCAAAGCTGCCTTAAGATTAGTCATGCTATCTACACGATACATTTGGTAGGTTGTAAACACAATGGCCTTTTGCCGGTTGTATTTCGACATCATATCGTGGGAGAGTTCATCAATCGGGGTTTGAATCCATGTTTCTTCGGCATCTACCAGCACCGGTATTTGAAACTCGAACGCTTTTTGGCAAATACGGTCTATTCGTTTTTTTACTTTTTCAAATGCCTCCGCTTCCTCGGATGTCAAATCTTTTTGAGCCTGTATTTTGGCGAGGAGTTCACCATCGGCCATGCCGGTAACTTTGAAAACACAAAAGGGAACGTGTGGCGACTTTTTGGCTTCTTCGAACGTGGAAAGAATTTCTTCACAGGTGGTATCAAAACCGGTTTCAGATTTTTCGCCCTCTACGGCATAATCGAGAATGGTGCATACTTTGAAGCGCCCAAGAAGGTCAATCGTTTTTTCGCTCTCTTCTATCGTTTCGCCTCCACAGAAATGCTGGAAAACTGTATTGCGGATGATTCCCTGGATGGGCAATCGCAAAGCAAGCCCAAGCTTTACCAGGCTGGTGCCCAACCAAGAAATAACAGGGTTGTTTACAACCGTGAAAATGAAGTTTGCTTTTTTTAACTGATGGTCTGGTTTGTAGGAGAACGCGATTTCGGTATTGTCAAACTGAATTTCGGGTTCGGTCGCCATGGTTATTCTCTCTAAGCAAATATAAAATTCGCTTCAATTCTTTTATTATGACAGCCTTCAATAAGTTGAATTACGCCTAAATTGCTGCCACTTAAAGATATGGAACTTATTACCCTGCCGCCTCACATTATTTTTTCCACCAACCTTCAGACCGACTTGGAGCGGGTTATATCAGCAAAGCCATACAGTAAAATTGTGGTGCTTGCTGATTCCAACACAAAAAAAGCCTGCTATCCAAAACTTTCGTTTCTGCCCAGCCACCAGGTAATTGAAATAGCAGCAGGGGAGGAGGAGAAAAATTTGGAGACCTGCACCAAAGTTTGGAGCGGACTGACTGAATTAAAAATTGACCGCAAAGGATTATTGATTGTGTTGGGGGGGGGTGTGCCTGGCGACTTGGGTGGGTTTTGTGCGGCTACCTACAAGCGTGGAATTGATTTCATTTTATTGCCAACCACGTTGCTTTCCCAGGTCGATGCCAGTGTTGGTGGAAAACTCGGAATTGATTTTGAGCAATACAAAAACCATATCGGGGTATTCCAAGAACCGGTGGCTACCATTATTCATACGCCTTTTTTGCAAACGCTTGCTAAAGAAGAATTGCGCTCCGGCTTTGCTGAGGTAATTAAACATTGCTTGCTTTCCGATAAAGAAATGTGGGATGAGATAAGGACTAAGGAGTTGGAGAATCAAAATTGGGAACGACTAACACGACACTCAGTTGCATTCAAAGCAGGTGTAGTTCGCATTGATCCCCGAGAGAAAGGGTTGCGAAAAGTTTTGAACTTCGGCCACACCATTGGCCATGCCCTGGAGAGTTATTTTCTTTCTGCGGATAACCGCCTGCTTCATGGAGAGGCTATTGCCATTGGTATGATTGCCGAAAGCTGGATTGCCAAGCAGAAGGGTTTGATTTCTTCTGAAGAACTGAATCAAATTTCCTCATTCATCATCAAAATTTATGGGAAAGTTAAAATTCCAAAAGACAAATCGCCAATTCTTAAACTGACCCTGCAAGACAAGAAAAATATTGGACAAAAAATCCTGATGGCTGTCCCAAAATCAATTGGCCAAAATATCTGGGATGTTGAGGTTACTGGGGAAGAGATGGATAAGGCGTTGGAGTTTTACGATACCTGGGAAAGGTAAATTGCGGCTCAGGGGCTAACCACGGTTGGGGCATATTTTAAAATTATAATGGATTTGCTATTTTGCATGTGAATAATTTGAATTTTGAAAATCTTGAGAAAGGTTGTTTCCATTGTATTCTTAGTCCTTCTCCTCTTTAATATCCTGGGGTATTACGGGTTATTTATTGGACTGCAATATCAGAATGACCTTCAGATGACTCAAAACCTCGATAATAATAACTACGATAAGTCCGAAACCATTGCTATTGATATACCGATAACAATTCCCTATGCTCAAGACCATGAGGGGTTTCAGCGCATAAATGGGACTTTCGAACACAAAGGGGAATTCTACCAGTTGGTAGAGCAACGCCTCTCCAATGATACCCTTCATGTTATTTGTGTGATGGATCATCAGGGCAAGCGCATCAACCAGGCCTTAGTCAGTTTTGTTAAGTCCTTTACGGATAAACCGGTTAATGACAATCAAAGCGCTCTGACATTTTCTGATTTTATTAAAGACTATATCACTACATCATTTTCTATCAGCCACCTTTCATTTGGTTGGCACCGAGAAGTTGGACAATCGAGTTCCCTTCCGGTTTTTATACCCAGTTTTTACGCATCCATCATTCATCCGCCCGAACGTTTAGGTTTATAGTATTCCTTATTTCTCAATAGGGAGGCTCAAGGCACAATCCAAACATAAGTTTTTTGATTTACAGGCTTCGCTGGATTAGATTGGTTATGTAGACTTTCCGATCAACGAGGTTTAAGCCAAAATAAAAAATTTCTGTTTGCGCTCTAAAGTGATGTTTAGGCCATTGCTTTAGCTTAATTGTTGTTTCTGACAGAGCAACTACACTTATTTCGAATTATTAATACCTATTGAGATAAAAAAAATTATTTGAAACGATCCGTTGGTCCTATTGGTTTTGGGTGCTGACGGATTCGTTTCATTTTATGAAAACAAGTAGAATTAATACCAGAATGAAAAGAATATTTTATCTGGGGCTTATTGGCCTCGCATTATTTGAGGTAATGAATGTTTATTTCATTATGCCGATGCCTGGAAGCCAGCGCATGAACAGCCTCGACTTTGCCTACTTTCTTTATTCTTATCGTTGGTACATCAGAATATTTTTTGGACTGTTAGTCATTTATAGCGCTCGGGCAACTTTTCAAAACACGAAGCGCAAGTGGATTCCTATAATAGCTATGCTACCTGTGTTGGGAATTATTTACCTATTTAATTTCGTAATGATAGCAGATCACATGTTTGAACAACCGAAGGTGCTCACCTTCAAATCTCAAAAGGAAAATGTATTGAGCGATAGCAGCATGGTGGTTGCAGTGGAAAACAACGGGCAAGTTAAGGCCTATCCAATTCAGTTTATTGTTTACCATCATCAAGTGCGCGATGTTGTTGGCGGAAAACCTATGATGATTACCTATTGCAGCGTTTGCCGCACCGGGCGTGTTTTTGAGCCCAAGGTAAAAGGCGAGCTTGAAAACTTTCGTCTCGTTGGCATGGATCACTTTAATGCTATGTTTGAGGATGCTACTACCAAAAGCTGGTGGCGCCAGGCAACAGGTGAAGCGGTGACAGGGAAATTGAAGGGAGAAGCATTGCCAGAAGTTGAGTCCTTTCAAATAAGGGTTGATAAATTATTTGAGCAATATCCTCATGCATTGGTGATGCAACCGGATGAAGTATCAAAAATAAATTACGATTCTTCAAGAAGATTTGAGACTGGTAAAAGTAGAAGCAAGCTCACCGGTACCGACAGCTTATCCTGGAAAGATAAGTCATGGGTAGTGGGTATTGATATTGGAGGTGAAAGCAAAGCTTATGATTGGAATCTGCTCAAAGCGAAACATATTATCAATGACAAGATCGGAGTTAAAAAACTGGTGCTTGTCTTATCGGCTGATGAGCAAAGCTTCATTGCCTTTGAAAACCCTTTTGATGCGGCAGAATTTACCGTTCGCAATGATACACTTTTTGCAGGTGAAGCAACCTACGATTTTTCTGGCCATGATTTTAGCAGGGCTGCTAACCAATTGAAAATAGTAAAATCCTACCAGGAATTTTGGCACAGCTGGCGTACGTTCCATCCCCAAACAAAAAGATATGAGTAAGGTCGTCCCTGCTAATTTTCGACCTGACTTTATCATTCGCTATAATGTTCCTACTTTTCGATTTTAAATTCATTCGAAGGTCAGATTATTGAAGGTGTATGATAAAGCCTGGTGTACTACGTTTCATGCTCCCCATAGTAGTGCTTTTTGGGGTTTTATTTCTCTGGTATTTTATCTCTTATATAAATTTGTTTCCGGCCTATGCATTGCCATCGCCCGGTGATGTGTTAAGAAGTTTCTATGAAGAACTATCAGCAGGCCGTTTACTAAACGACATAATTGCTTCCTTATGGAGGGTTGCCGTAGGTTTTGTGATTTCAGCGGTGCTCGGTATTCCCATTGGTTTATGGATGGGTCAGCATATTCACGCACGACAAGCCTTTGTTCCACTTCTTAATTTCTTTCGTTTTCTTTCACCACTTGCGTGGATACCCTTTGCCATACTCTGGTTTCACATTGGCGACAGGCCTGCTATCTTCCTAATCTTTATGGCTACCTTTTTTCCGCTCGTATTAGCAACTATGGTGGCGGTGGCATCAATTCCCAGCATTTATTTTCGGGTAGCACAGGATTACCATTATAAAGGTATTGAGTTGTTAACCAAAGTAACATTTCCTGCGGTGCTGCCGCAAGTGATTACGGCTCTCCGCGTAAGTTATGGGATAGCCTGGGTGGTTATCGTAGCAGCCGAAATGGTAGGCTGTCAGGATGGCTTGGGTTACGGAATCTGGGAAGCCAGGAATGGTTTGCGATTAGATTCTGCTGTCTGTTATATGATTGTAATTGGTTTGTTGGGAATGGGTATCGATCGCCTTTTAGCTCAATTGACAAAACTGCCGGGAGTGCGCTGGGGTTATGAAAGATAAAAGTTCAGCGAGCCATCTTGTATTGGAAAAAGTTTCGCACAGCTATGGCGCTGTGTCTGTTTTAAAGGATTTGAATTTGGTTGTTAATCCTGGTGAAGTGGTAGTAATGGTTGGACCATCTGGCTGTGGTAAAACAACAATTTTAAATTTGTTATCGGGTCACATTAAACCAATATCAGGTTCCATACAGAGAGAAGGAATTATTCGTACTGTGTATCAACAGGATGGACTTTTTCCTTGGCTTACAGTTTCTGAAAACATTTCGATGGGGTTACGTTCTATAGCTGATGATGTACAACAGGCGGCAGAACTTTATGAACTCCTTGAATTGATTCACATGAAGGATTTTGCTCATCATTTTCCACACCAACTGTCTGGAGGAATGCGTCAGCGAGCAGAACTGGCCAGAGTGCTCGCAGGTGATTCGGATATTTTACTTATGGATGAACCATTCTCTGCTCTTGATTACCAGGCGCGGCTGCACATGAGAAATGAATTGGTTCGTCTGCTGGAGAAAAGACCTCGCACAGTTGGTTTTGTAACCCATGATATTGAAGAAGCAGCACAACTAGCTGATCGGGTTCTCGTGTTGTCGAGCCGCCCGGCAACAATCTGTCATGAGTTGCGTATTGAAACACCAAAGCCACGGGGCATTACCAATCATTCCGTTATTAGTGCCATAGAAGAAATTTTTAAAGCACTTGGACTGCAAATATCAAATGAAACAGGCATCAACTAAATTTGAATTGATATGAAGTTAACTTCAGGTCGTCTCATATTTGGAGTTGTTCTTATACTTACAGTGCTTGGTTTACTTCGCTATAAACCGTGGAATAAAACTGGGGCCATTAATGCCCGTGATGTTATTCACGAAGGGACGAATAAAAAAGCCTCCCGAGAGCTTACTGTCGGTTTTCTACCAGTAACCTGTCATCTTACTTGTCCCGTTACGGACTACGCATCCAAAACAACTGAGACAAATACTAATTTTAATTCCCGCGTCTTTACAGATTTTCCAACTGTTGTAAGTGCACTTGAAGCGAAGCAAGTGCAGGCAACTTTTATGATTGTGCCATTGGCAATGAAGCTTCGTGAACAAGGAGTGCCAGTTAAGATCTGTTACTTAGGCCATCGCGATGGTTCGGAGGTTGTTGTGGGAAAGAATAGTAAGATTAGGAGCTTGTTGGATCTAAAAGGCAAGAAAGTAGCAGTGCCAAGTTTGTTTAGTAATCAGCATTTCGTACTGAATAAGCTCATGGACGACTACAACATGAAACCAGAAGACATTACATTTATTGTGTTGCCCCCACCCGATATGCCTACCTCTCTGGCATCAGGTGCTATAGATGGTTATTTTGTTGGAGAGCCATTTTGTGCCAAGGCAGAGCTTGATGGTATTGGTCGAGTGCTGTATTATGCCCGTGATATTTGGCCTAATTTTATTTCCTGTGCATTAGTGGTACATGAAGACCTGATTAAAAGCAACCCTGAGATTGTTCAGGATTTAGTCAGAGGCATTGCTCAATCAGGTGCATGGGCCGAAACACACCGAGAAGAAGCTGCTAAGTTAGTTGCGCCTTATTATCGGCAAGATGAAAAAGTTCTAAATTTCGTACTCACCTCAGATCCGCACCGGGTGAGTTACGTAAACCTTGTCCCTACGAAAGAAGACCTTCAGATGATCCAGAAGACTGGAATGAAAATGGGCCTTCTAACCAAACCTGTATCTATGGACGAACTTGTTGATCGAACTTTCCTTCCGGAAGCAATAGAGCCTGCACCAATTGATGCAACCAAAATTCCGGAGAGCAAACAATAAAGTATAATAGTCTTATCTTTAAGTCAATTTAATTTATTCATTAACCTTAAAAACCAAATCAATATGGCATCTGCACCAAACAAAGTTATCACCAATCAAGAAGTTATTAAGGGCAACCAGGGCGTTATCAAAGGCAACCAGAGCGCCATCCTGAAAAACCAAGGCACAATTAAATCCAACCAAAAAGTAATTACCGACAACCAAAAGGCCATTAAGCAAAATCAAGGGACAATTCTGGCGAACCAACGAGCCATCATTAAGAATCAGGGCTCCATTCTTAAAAATCAGAAAACGTTGGATACGATCGTTAAAAATCAACAGTCTATTCTAAAACTATTGAAGAAGTAGTTTTAATTAATATCAATTGCTCGCAGTTGTTGGTTCGGCAATTGAAATGTGGAAACCCTCTTGGCTTTCTTATAAATTTTTTTCGCTGTCTTGATTTTTCAAATCCAGTTGCCGGAATTGCGTTGAAGTAATTCCGGCTTTGCTGTTGCACTTCATACTGAGTTATCTGGATAAAGTCACAGTCCGTTCAAGTAATAAGTCATTTACTCCCCTCCATACTTTCGGACTTTATCAACTTTCGGACTAACTTTACAACCCATGAGTTTTGCGTATCCGGGTTTCCTTTGGGCGTTGTTCACGCTGGTCATACCCATCCTTATTCATTTATTTAATTTCCGGAGGGTTCAAAAAATATTCTTCTCTAACACGCGCCTCCTGCGACAGGTAAAGGAAGAGACCTCAAAACGAAGAAAGATAAAGTACTGGCTCATACTTCTTTCCCGGCTTTTGTTTTTGTTTTTCCTGGTGATGGCTTTCGCGCAACCCTATTTTCCGGCCAGCGAACAATTTTCTGCAAGCAAAAATGTGGTGCTATACCTGGATAATTCTTACAGTATGTCCGCTCCCATGCCCGATAAAACGAGAGCCCTTGATGCTGCGAGCAGTTATATCTCAGAGATCATAAAAACATTTCCACAGGATACCCGCTATAAACTCCTGACCAACGACTTTGCTCCCTCCTCCAATAATTATAAAACCAAAGCTGAAATAACCGACCTGCTTTCACAGGTACGTTTTTCAAATATTAGTCAATCGTTAGTGGAAATTCAAAAGAAAGCCGTGTCGACTGGCAGGCCTGATATTTTTTTTATTTCCGATTTTCAAAAGTCCACAATCGGCAATTCCATAATTGTGGACACAACCACGCAATGGCGATTGATCCCGGTGCAGGCATCCAATACCAATAATATTTTTATTGATTCGGCATGGTTCGATAATCCGTATTTATCGGGTGGTGAAAAAAACCGATTGAATGTTTGGGTTCGAAATGATGGAAATCAAAATGCGGAGCATCTCTCAATTAAGCTGACTATTAATAATGTCTTGGCGGCTACCGCCACCTTATCTGTTCCCGGAAACGGAACTACAACTACAGCGTTTGATATTTCCACCAACCCCGGGCAATTCCAGGAGTTAAGAATTTCAATTCAAGATTTTCCTATTTCTTTCGACAATGAGTTTTTTATGGCGATGATGCCGTTGCAACGACTGAAAATTGTTGAAGTAAGAGGAGGCCAAGCTTCAAAGTATATTGAAAGTGTTTACGGCAACCACCAACTCTTTGAATTTAAATCATTCTCGGTAAGCTATATTGATTTTACAGCGTTGGAGTCAGCCGACCTTGTGGTGTTTAATGAACTTCCCGATTTTGATGAATCAGTAAGGCAATTGTTGACTTCGGGTAGAATAAAGTCTTACCTGATCGTGCCGGCCAGGCAAATAAAATTTTCGTCTTACCAAGCAGTAATTGGCCTTAATCTCCAGGGGATTGATAAACCTGCGCCAAAAGAAAAGCTTAGTGCTCCGGATTTCCGCAATCCATTTTTTGAAAATGTATTTGAAGAAAAATCTGAAGCCATGGATATGCCTTTGGCAACTAAATTATTTCAGTGGGGCAATGACCCCTCAGCAATTCTTAAACTGCGGGATGGAAGCCCCTACCTCTCCAAAACAGCGAAAGGGTTTGTGTTGGCTAGTCCGTTGCAGAAAGAATTTACCGATTTCCCTCAGCATGCACTATTTGTACCGGTTATGTATAGAATGGCGGCTATGGCCAAGCAAGATTTGCAGCGGCCATATTATTTTCTTTCTGAAAATTTTATTTCCATTCCGTCAGACAGCCTTGCCCCGGAGACACCGGTAAAGTTGAGTGGGTTGAAAGAGATAATTCCATCGCAACGATATGTAGCCGGAAAAATATTCATCGATGTTCCCAAGTTTACGCTCTCACCCGGCTTTTCCTATATCACCACAAAAACGGATACGCTGGGTTTGTTAGCATTTAATTTGAATAAAGACGAATCGCGAATGGAAATGATGGCCTTGCCTGAACTGCGAAAGATGGCAGGAAGCAATAAAAACGTTTCAATTTTTGAGCCAGGCAGCCGCCAGGCTTTCAGTAACGAGATAAAAGCAAGATATTTGGGGGAACCGCTTTGGAAGTATTGCCTAGCCTTTGCCTTGATGTTTATATTGGCAGAAATACTTTTGATACGGTTTTTGAAGTAGAATAGGGAAGTTAGAGGCTGGAAGCTGGAAAATAATGACCAACAACAAGCAACAATAAAAAACTGACTGAAGTGAAAATTCTCCTCCAATCCCCGCTCATTCTCGACAAGCGATCGGCTTTTCATAAAAAGAGGAAGAACGTATTGATCCAGGGCGGCAAAATTCTGGAGATAGGAGATAAAAATTATTCAGCTGATCGCACGATTGATGCCGAGGGCATGATTCTCTCACCCGGATGGTTCGATTTAGGTGCAGTTTCCGGTGAGCCGGGTTTTGAGCATAAAGAGGATATTGATTCGCTCAGCAAAACGGCCGCAGCCGGAGGATTTACCGAATTGGCAATTTTCCCTAACGTCAACCCACCCATCCAAACCAAAAGCGACATCACACACCTCACGAGAAAAAATGAGTCGAGGCTGGTGCAACTTCATGCCATAGCTTCTGTAACTCGGGATAACAAGGGAACTGACCTAACCGAAATGCTCGACCTGAACGATGCCGGTGTGGTAGCTTTTAGCGATGGACTTAAATCTATTTCCAACACCGATATTTTTCTAAAGGCCCTTCAGTATCTTAAAAAATTCAATGGCGTTTTGATCGATCATGCTCAAGACCCCTGGCTTGACTTATTCGGCCAGATGAATGAAAGCCCGGTTAATGCCGCACTTGGCCTTAAAGGCATGCCTAAACTTTCAGAGGAAGTGGCCGCATCGCGAAATATAAAATTACTCTCCTATAGCGAAAGTCGTTTACACCTGGCGCGAATCAGTTCACCAAAAGTGCTTGACTTGATTCGCACGGCAAGGAAGAAAGGCATTAACATTACGTGCGATGTAACATCTTTTCAAACCGTTTTAAACGATACGCTCCTTACTGATTTTGATACCAATTATAAAGTGAACCCTCCGCTTCGTGATAAGACAGACAATGAAGCTTTGATAAAAGGATTGAATGATGGGCTTATTGATATCATTTGTTCAGGCCACACACCTCAAGATGAGGAAAGCAAAGTGGTAGAGTTCGATCATGCAGAATTTGGGATTATCAATTTACAGACAGCAGCCAGTCAGTTGGTGACGTTATCGCAGTGGATAGAATGGGAAGATTTGTTGGAGAAAGTTTCTGTCAATCCATCAGCGCTTCTAAATGTTGACTTGCCTGTAATCGAACCTAACTCGAAAGCAAACCTTACTTTGATTGATCCTAACCTGGAGTGGGTGTTTGACGAAAAGAATAATTTTTCCAAATCCAAAAATTCTCCTTGGCTTGGCAAAAAGCTGAAAGGCAAAGCTGTGGCCGTATTCAATAATTCGAAACACTGGCTGGATGTTTAATTGGAAAAAAATTCCGCCCTTGGTGCGGATACCCTTAACCTATGGGTTGCTTGGTGGATTATTAAATGTTGTGTTTCTTATACTCTTCTATTATTTAGGAAAGCACCCTTTGCTAATCCCTCCTTATTTTGATAGCCGCATTTTCCTAATAGCCATTCTATTGTTTTTTGCTTTGAAAGAAGTGCGCGATTATTTCTTTGGTGGCATTTTATACCTTTGGCAAGGTATGCTCGGCTGCCTGGTGTTTTTAGGCGGCATGATTTTAATGGGATGGATCGGGATTATTGTTTTCAATGCATATGAGCCAGGTTTTGTCACGCTTTACATCGATCAGGGAGTTGCTCAATTAAAAGGTATTCCGGCAGAAATCGTCAATCAGATTGGGCAACAAGCAGTAGATGAAGAACTTAAAATGCTGCCAGAAATGACAGCTTTAAAAATGGCAAAGAAGTTTACTGGCCAGACTTTAATCCTTGGATTTTTTATTACAATAATAATCTCAGTAATTTCAAGGCGACAACCAAAACCCCAATAATTATGGAAAACGAAAATGCAAATGAGGAAAAAGTTACCGTTCGCTCAATTGGTATTCGGTTTGGACTTTATAGCGCTATAGTTCGGATTCTACTTTTCGCGGTAGCCGCAGCATTTAGCATTAATGCCTTTAATGGACCAATCGCATGGGCTGGATTAGTAATTGGAATTGCAATTATGTTTTTTGCCCATAAACAATTTAAAGATGATGGAAATGGCTATATGGATTATAGCCAAGGGGTGGTAATTGGTTTTTGGATGGGATTAATTGGAACCGCTATTGTCGTTCCATTAATGTATGGCTATATCAATTTTATTGATAATACACCTTTTGAATTAATGATGAATCAGCAAGAGGAGGAAATGATCGCTAAAGGCGCGCCTGAACAAGCAATCGAAATGGGATTAACATGGACAAGGAAACTATTTTGGCCTATTGCTATCATTTTTGGCCCACTCGGTTCAGTTATACTGGCTTTGATTATGTCTATATTTACTAAGAAGTCGAACCCTGAAATGCCGGTTTAGGATTGTGTTGAACCTTTCCATCATTATCCCCACCAAAGACGAGGAAGAGTCTATTCCGGAATTAAGTTTATGGATAAGCCGTGTGATGACAACACACAACTTCTCGTATGAGGTGATTTTTATTGATGATGGAAGTGAGGATAATACCTGGCAAAAAATTATTGAAGTCTGTAAAGACAATCCATCTTATAAAGGATTAAAGTTCAACCGCAATTTTGGGAAATCGGCTGCCCTGCATACGGGGTTTAAAATGGCTAAGGGCGATGTGGTTATCACTATGGATGCCGATTTGCAGGATAGCCCTGAAGAGATTCCTGAACTTTATAAGCTTATCAAAGAAAAAGGATTTCACCTGGTAAGTGGCTGGAAGAAAAAACGCCACGACCCCATTGGCAAAACAGTTCCTTCCAAGTTTTTCAATTTCATCACACGTCAACTTTCAGGAATTAACATTCACGATTTTAATTGCGGTTTAAAAGCCTATCAAAATATTGTGGTGAAAAATATTAGTGTGCATGGTGAGATGCACCGCTACATTCCGCTGATCGCTAAATGGGCGGGCTTCACCCGTATAACTGAAAAAGTGGTGGAGCACCACGAGCGCAAATATGGTCACAGCAAGTTTGGACTGGAACGGGTGATGCGAGGTTTTCTAGATTTACTTACCATCACCTTCATGGGAAAATTTGCCAGGAGGCCCATGCATTTTTTTGGAACATGGGGAGTATTGTGGTTTGTTACCGGGTTTGCGTTTACATCAAAAATTTTGTGGGACAAAATTGATGCTTCGTATTTTTCGCATACTACCCTGAAGCGGGATGTAACTCAGCAGCCAATTTTTTACCTGGCTTTGGCAGCGGTTATAATTGGTGTTCAATTATTTCTTACCGGCTTTATTGCCGAATTGATATCTCGCCAATCGGTTTCAAAAAGAGATTATTTAGTTATTGAGAAAGCTGGCGAGTCTACTTCAGCAGCTGCTCCAGTGCCTGTTCCAAAGCAGCACCTCTGAGTCCTTTAGCAATAATTTTTCCTTCTTTATCCAATAGAAAATTTGCGGGAATAGATTGCACGCCATACTGAACGGCTACATCATTGCGCCAACCTTTCAAGTCTGATACGTGTGGCCAGGTAAGCTGGTCATCCTTAATTGCCTGAAGCCATTTATCTTTGCTGTTGTCAAGTGAGACACCCAGAATTTCCAGATTTCTGCTTTTAAATTTATTATAGGTGCGAACCAGGTTCGGATTTTCTGCACGGCAGGGCCCACACCAACTTGCCCAAAAATCAACCAGCACATACTTGCCTTTGAAAGACTCAAGCGCAATTGGTTTTCCAGCAACGTCAGCCTGCGCAAATAATGGGGCGGCCTTTCCAATATTTAATCCTTCCTTTCTAACGATTACTCCATCCAAAAAATTACCGTAATAACTCTTCTTCACATCAGCAGAAAATGCATCGAAAAGCAGGTGCATCATGGCCGGGTCGCCATCATCACCATAGTTTAAAATCACCACCAAAGGGCTCACAAAAGATTGGCTATGCATTCTTACCCAGGTCTGAATGGCCGAATCTTTCTTTTGCATGGTGAGATTGAAAATATATTCCAGGCTGTCCTGTTTAGGCAAAAGTTCCCCCGCTTGTTCCAAGTCGCTGTACACTTCTTGAATAGTAGATAGTATCTGATCGTAATTGGAAACTAATAGATTGTATTCGCCAAATTCTTTATGCGAAACAGAACCCGATACTTTAGCACTTTGGAGGTTGCCCTTAAAAGCATCAATTTGAATTATTCCATTATCGGCAAAAAACAGCAGACGGCTGGCCGGATCCTCCTTTACTATCAGCGAATACAATGTTGGTGATGGCTGATTTAAAGTTATTTCAAATTTCCCCTGTGTAACGGGTGCTTCAAACGTCTTTTTTTGGCCAAATACTTCGGTGGTAACGCTGGCAGTCCCTGATGTCAACCCTTCGATTTTACCTTTAACAATAAGGGAACCAGTTTGAGCATAGGCATTTCCCAAAACCAAACACAATGCCGCCAGGGCAATAAGAGATGCATTTTTAATCTTCATTTCAACTTTCTTTAAGTTAAATCAATACCGATTTACACGAAATAAACGCTAATTCAGCGGGTTTTAATATACCAACAAAAGTTGCTTTGCAATCATTCATAAAACACGTTATCAAACTATAAAAAACCAATATGCAAAACAACGAAAAACGAGGGCTATCCCTATATTTACCCTCGAAAAATAGTGCCAATTATGTTTACGATCCTCGCTAGTTCTTCCATCGCCTTTACCATTATCATCCTTTTGCTTGTAGGCCTTTTGTTATTAGCCCAGCAAAAACTGGTTCAGTCTGGGCCGGTTACTATCACTATTAATGGTGAAAAGGCCATTACCGTTTCCGCAGGGAGTTCTTTGCTATCTACGCTAAGTAATCAAAAAATATTTCTTCCCTCGGCTTGCGGTGGCGGTGGCACCTGCGCCATGTGCAAGTGTGTTGTGGAATCAGGTGGTGGCGATGTACTGCCAACAGAAGTGGGACAATTAACGAGGCAGGAAAGAAAAGAAAATGTGCGGCTCGGATGCCAGGTAAAAGTGAAGCAAGATTTAAACATACGAATACCTGAAGAGATTTTTGGCATTAAGAAGTGGGAATGTGAGGTAGTCTCAAATTATAATGTCTCCACGTTTATCAAAGAATTCGTAGTCAAACTTCCTCCCGGTGAAACACTTCACTTTGAAGCTGGCGGATATATTCAAATTGATGTGCCAACCACCACGGTGGATTTTAAAACAATGGATATTACGCCTCATCCCGAACTTGGACATAAGCCTGATGTTTTCCGGAGCGACTGGGATAAGTTTAAGTTATGGGACTTGAAAATGAAAAATGAAGAAGGCATTTTCCGTGCTTACTCCATGGCTAACCACCCCGCAGAAGGTAATATTGTGATGTTGAACATTCGGGTGGCGACACCACCATGGGATAGGGACAACAATAAATGGATGGACGTGAACCCGGGTATTTGTTCATCGTATATCTTTTCAAGAAAACCAGGCGATAAAGTGACCATCTCCGGCCCTTATGGAGAATTTCACATCAATAAAACGCAACGGGAGATGGTTTATATTGGTGGTGGTGCCGGTATGGCTCCTCTTCGGGCACATATCTTTCATCTTTTTCATACTGAAAAAACCAAGCGTAAGGTTTCGTATTGGTATGGAGGACGTTCGAAGAAAGAACTTTTCTACCTAGACCACTTCACAAAAATTGAAAAACAATTTCCAAACTTCAAGTTTTACGTAGCGTTGTCAGAGCCACTACCCGATGACAATTGGAAAGTGAAAAAGAATTTGGATGATAGCGAAGGCGATGGCTATCTTGGGTTCATTCATAAGTGCCTGTATGATAATTACCTCGGCAATCACTCTGCTCCCGAAGATGTTGAGTATTACCTCTGTGGCCCGCCCATGATGAACGCGGCCGTTCTAAAAATGCTTGATGAAATGGGCATTCCAAAAGAGAATGTGAGGTTTGACGATTTTGGCGGATAAAATTGCCGCTTGTAATCTCCTTAAAATAATTTAGCTAGGCTGAACCCTGCAAAAGTTCCGGCAAAGCCGAACAACAGGCTTAGTGCGACATATCCAAAGGCAAGTCCCAGTTGCCCTTCTCTCATTAGTGCAACGGTTTCCAAAGAAAATGCGGAGAAGGTTGTGAAGCCGCCTAATATTCCAGTGGTTAAAAATAATTGCCATGTTGAGTCGAAATTGTTTTTTGCGGTACATCCAAGGGTTACGCCAATTAAAAAACATCCAATAATATTTACTGTAAATGTTCCAAAGGGAAATGCCCCTGGCATTTTTAATTGTATGGTTTGCGATAACAGGTAGCGGCCAACACCACCAATAAAACTTCCAAACCCGATTAGTAAAGTTGTTTTCACTAGCGTTCAAATAATTTTAGAAATTCTTGTTTTTTATTGGGCGAGATTTCGAGCTCCTGATTGTTTTTCATGGTTACATATCCGCCCTTTCCTTTTGAATAGCGAATTACAAAAGACGGATTGATCAGGTGCGACCGGTGGACTCTCAAAAAACCATGACCACTCAAAACATCTTCAAAATATTTCAATGTGCGGCAAATCAACAACGGCTGACCTTGTTCAAAATAAAATTGTGTGAAATTGTCGGCTGCTTCGCAATATAGTATGTTGGCAATTGGCACAATTTCGAAACCTTCGAGTGTGGGCAGCATAATTTTTTGCTGGCCACTTCCGCGCATATTGTCAAGGAGAACACGGGCATGTTGCGTGTAATTTTCTTCGGCTCGTTCAGCTTTTATTTTTTCAACAGCCTTTACCAGTTCATCAATATCAATGGGCTTAAGCAGATAATAAGCAGCGCTTTGGTTAAGCGCCTGAATTGCATAATTGCCAAAAGCCGTAACAAAAACAGTTTCAAATGCATGATTTCCAGCTTTTTCGAGCAAATCAAAGCCATTGCCATACGGCATCTCTATGTCGAGAAACACAATATCCGGATTATGTTTTTGGATTGCTTCCAATCCCTTGTCAACCGATTCGCCAAAACCACACACAGTAATATCAGGACAATACTTGGTCAGGTAGTTGGCCAAAATTTGCCGGCTGTCTTTTTCGTCATCAACAATTATTGCCTTCATATTTATCCATTTGTAGACGGGCAATTGCCGTCCCTACTTACCATTAGCTAAAATTGGAATATGTATTTTCACCTGAGTTCCCATTTCCACATTCATATCCTCAACGGATACCCGATAATTAGATTTATAAACTTTGTTAATAATTTTCAATCGCTCACTAATGTTTTTCAGCCCGGTTGAATTGTGCTTTCGCTGATTGGTGGTTTTTAATTCATTTGACTTTTTCCTGCCGATGCCATCGTCTGTAATTTCAACCTCAATTTCTTTTCCCTGTTTTTTGAAACGCACGAATAATTTTCCTTTGCTTTCTTTATATCGCAAGCCATGCCAAACCGCATTTTCGATATAGGGTTGAATAAGCATGGGGGGCAATTCAACTATTTCTCCGTTAATTCCTTCGTCCACTTCGAATTCATAATCGAACTTATCGCGAAAGCGGTAATGTTCGAGTTTAATATAGAGCGAAAGCATTTGCTGCTCTTTGTTTAGCGTGATAAAATCCTGTTCGGAATTCTCCAGCACCAGCCGCATGAGTTGTGAAAACTCGGATAAAAATTTATTGGCGGTTCGCTCATCTTGCTGAGCGATGAAATGATTAACCGAGTTAAGCGCATTAAAAATAAAATGAGGGTTCATTTGGCTGCGCAACGACTTTAAAGCCAGTAATTGATTGGCGAGTTTGCTTGCCTGGGCACTTCGGTAAGTAAAGTAGGATGTGATGGCAGTTATAAGAATAATGACGATCAACCCATAAATAATTAATTGCTGGCGAAAAACTGTGGCTTCATGCAAGTCGTCTTCCTGCTTCCCGAGCGACACACTCTGCGTCAGTTCATCTATATCCATTTGTTTTTTAAGAAGGCCTGCTCTTTCCAGAAGCTTACCTTCATCTTGCTTTTCAGCTTCCGTAACCGCTAAACTATATTTTTTATATGCACTTAAGGCTTGGTTGGTTCGTCCGTTTTTTTCATACATATCAGCCAATGCCAGCAAGGCAAAAGTTTTTTCCTTAGGATCATCTAGCGTCTCTGCAATTTCAGCGGCAGCTTCTATTTCTTTTAGAGCTGCACGCGTGTCGCCTTTTGCTTCCAGTGTTTTACCGATTTCTACTTTATCCTTTGCTACTCCTGATAGATTATTGCTCTCCAAATTAAATTCAATGGAATTATTCCTTAGGGAGATTTCATCATCATAACGTTGCTGCTCCCGAAATACATCCGAGATTTCTTCTTTCGTTTCATCGAGCGATTGTTTGGCCTCTGGTTGAACGTTTTCACCAGCCCGCATTTTTCTCAAAGAATTAGAATAAAGATTCTGTGAAGGAATCGATTCGTTCAGCCTGGCTTCAACTTTTGCCCTTTGGTTTTGAAGCAGGGTTTCAAACGATTCGTTTAATATCTTGCGGATTCCAATTCCATCTAGAATATTTTTTGCTTCCTCGTAATTACCCATCCGATAGTAAACCTCCGACTTACTTAGTTGTAACTCGGCTTTTTCTTCACCTTGCGACAGGTTGGAGGCTTGCTCAAAATAGGTAAGCGATTCCTGAAAGTTATTTAATTCCAAATTGGCCTTTCCCAATCCTTTTAAAACTTTTACATATTCAGGTTGGGTGGAATAATCAATCAAAATCTGATGGGCCCTCAAATAATTTTCACGCGCCAGGCCCCATTCATTTATTTGCTCATTTATTTCTCCAATTAGCAAATAGCATTTTGATTCATTTAAACTATTGCCATCAGCAACGCTTATGGCCAAGGCCTCTTGCACCTTGTCCAACGCCAGAGACGGATTATTGACTTTAGCGGCAGCCGCATCTGCCATGAGTTTTGAAATGCTGGTGGAAGATGATCGAGACTTATACTCCCGGTAAGTCGCTTGCTTTTTGCTTTGTGCATTGCTGTTTTGGCAAAAGCCAAGCGTCATTATTAAAACCGATATGGAAGCTATTCTTAGCACTTTTTTGAGTTGATGCCGGAAAGTTAACACAATAAAAAATAGGCTTTTTGCATGATTTTAAGCGGAAATGCCGGCTCCCTCAGCCATTTGGGCATTTCACCAAGTGGCCAACGTCCTTCCCTAAGTT
>Ga0315912_10001085_pt1 | contig 36513 bp, 32 predicted proteins | sample VfabasoilMG_FD_204469 | JGI IMG/M metagenome (GOLD analysis project Ga0315912, IMG submission 204469) | Garden soil microbial communities collected in Santa Monica, California, United States - V. faba soil | ecosystem: Environmental > Terrestrial > Soil > Garden | place: USA: California... | reverse complement strand
TGACGGTGACCGAGATGCTGCGCAAGCGCGGCGTCGTCGGCAAGTTCGTCGAGTTCTTCGGCGACGGCCTCGACCATCTGCCGCTCGCCGATCGCGCGACGATCGGCAACATGTCACCGGAGTTCGGCAGCACCTGCGCGGTGTTTCCGATCGATGGCGAGACCCTGCGCTACCTCAGGCTCTCAGGCCGGAGCGACCGGCAGGTTGCGCTCGTCGAAGCCTATGCCAAGGAACAGGGGCTCTGGCGCGGCGGCAAGGCGCGCTACTCGACGACGCTGTCGCTCGATCTCGCCGAGGTAGAGCCCAGCATCGCGGGCCCGCGCCGGCCGCAGGAGCGCATCGCGCTCAAGGCTGCGGCGACGACTGCTGCGAAGCTGCTCGCCGACAACAACAGCTCCGCCGCCGTCAAAAACAATGGCTCTGCGTACCAGCTCGACGACGGCGCCGTCGTCATTGCCGCGATCACGAGCTGTACCAATACCTCGAACCCAGCCGTCATGGTCGGCGCCGGCTTGCTGGCACGCAACGCCCGGCGTCGCGGCCTCAAGGTCAAGCCCTGGGTCAAGACGAGCCTCGCGCCGGGTTCGAAGGTCGTCACGGACTACCTGAAGCAGGCCAATCTCCTCGAGGACCTCGAGGGGCTCGGCTTCAACGTCGTCGGCTATGGCTGCACGACTTGCATCGGCAATTCGGGCCCGCTGCCCGAGGCGATCTCCGCGGCGATCAAGGCCAGCAACCTCACGGTGAGCTCGGTGCTCTCGGGCAATCGCAACTTCGAGGGCCGCATCCATCCCCAGGTCAAGATGAACTTCCTGGCTTCGCCGCCGCTCGTCGTCGCCTATGCGCTCGCGGGCTCGATCAGGAGCGACCTCTACCAGGCGTCGCTCGGCAAGGACCCGGCCGGCAAGGATGTCTTCCTCAAGGATATCTGGCCGAGCAGCCGCGAGATCGCCGACCTCATCGGGGCCAACATCAACGCGAAGATGTTTGCGCAAAGCTATGCCGGCGTCTTCGACGGCGACAGCAACTGGAACGGCCTCGAGGTTCCCGGGGGCGAGACTTTCGCGTGGAGCGACGACTCTACATATATCCGTAACCCGCCGTACTTCGATGGCATGACGCTGACGCCCGGCCGGCCGTCCGACATCCGCGACGCACGCGTCCTCGCGCGCCTCGGCGATATGGTGACGACTGACCACATTTCACCGGCCGGCAATATCGCGGCCGATAGTCCCGCGGGACGATATCTGCAGGCGCTCGGCGTCAAGCCGGCCGACTTCAACTCCTACGGCGCCCGACGCGGCAATCACGAAGTCATGATGCGCGGCACCTTCGCCAATATCCGGCTGCGCAACGAGCTCGTTCCGGGCACTGAAGGCGGCTGGACGACGCATATCCCGAGCGGCGAGAAGCTCTCGATCTACGATGCCTCGATGCGTTATCAGCAGGAAGGCACAGCTTTGATCATCCTCGCCGGCAAGGAATACGGCGCCGGCTCTTCACGCGACTGGGCAGCCAAGGGCACGGCCCTGCTCGGCGTCCGCGCCGTGATTGCGGAGAGCTACGAGCGCATCCATCGCTCCAATCTGATCGGCATGGGCGTGCTGCCGCTCGAGTTCCAGGCCGGCGAGACCCCGTCGAGCCTCGGACTCACGGGACGCGAGCGCTATTCGATCACCGGCATCGGACCCGAGCGTTTCGGGGAGGTCAAGGTGACGGCGACAGCCGACGACGGCAAGGCGCGTCATTTCACGGCTCGCGTGCGCATCGATACGCCCAAGGAGCAGGAATACTTCGTCCACGGCGGCATCCTGCATTACGTCCTGCGGCAGCTCGCGACGGCATAGCGCCGCCTGCCGGGGCGCCTCGTCATGACGGCCACGCTCCCATCGTTCCGCCGCCGACGCTTCCTTGCCATTGCGGCGATTGCCGTGCTGCTCCTCGCCCTCGTGCTCGCCTGGAGCTGGTCGCGCCCGCCGCCGCTCTATCTCGAGTCGAGCCAGGGCAGCGACCTGCCCACCGTTGCCGGCTACGTCACGGTCGACACGCTGATCGAGACGATCGGCTGGCTGCTCGACAAGCCGGGCGGCTATCTGAGCAACGACATTTTTCCGGTCAGCGTCTGGCTCGACAATATGCCGCGTTTCGAGCTCGGCGTGCTCGTGCAGACGCGCGATCTCGCGCGGATTCTCCGCAACGACTACGGACGCACGCGGACGCGGCCGGCCGAAAATGCCGAGCTCGCGATTGCCGAGTCCGCGCTCAACGCTCCCTACGACTCGTGGATCCTGCCGTCGACAGAGAGCCGGCTGCGCGACGCCCGCGAAGCGCTGATTGCCTATCGGGCGACGCTCGTGAGCCTCGGCGAGCGCGATGCGGATTTCGTCGCTGACGCGGATAACCTGCGCGAATGGCTGGCAGTCGTCGAGCGCAGGCTCGACGAGCTGTCGCAGCGGCTGGCGGCCAGCGTCAGCCGGACCGGGAGCGACAGCCTGCTCGCGGGCGGGGCAGACGGAGGGAACGCGGCGCAGCCCGCAGCGGTGCCCGGAACGCCCTGGCTCGACATCGACGACGTCTTCTTCGAGGCTCGCGGCTCCGCCTGGGCACTGCTCCAGTTTCTCGCGGCCGCCGAAATCGATTTCGAATCCGAGCTCGCGGAGCAGAACGCCTTGCCCAGGCTGCGGCAGATCCGGCGCGAGCTCGAAGGCGCACTCGCGCCGCTCAGGAGCCCCATCATTTTCAATGGCAGCGGCTACGGCCTGTTCGCCAATCACTCCCTCGTGCTGGCGTCTTACCTCTCGCGGGCGCACGCGGCCGTGATCGAGCTCAGGGTGTTACTCGCCACGCGCTGAAGGCTGGGAGGCCAGCCGGGTCAGCCCCTCTTCAACGAGCTGCTGAAGATCCCCGGCCCTGGCAGCGGCCGGCGCGACGCGGCCGTAGATCTCCTCGACCGTTTCGATGTCGAGGTAGTCGGGATGATGAATCTCGGCGATCGTCGCGTAATAGGATGACCGGCCGTCTTGCTCAATCACGAGTCCGTAGCCGTGCGTTGCCAGTGCCGAGCCCGGTGGGATGCGCATCAGTCGGCTGAGGACCTCGGAGGCACGAGTCTCGCCGTAGAACTGATTGCGCTTTTCCACTGCCCAGCCCGCCGCCTCGAGCGTCGCGCCGATCGAGGCGCCGCCCAGGATCGCCGCTTGCGCATCGGCCAGGCGCGGATCGCCAGAAGGTGCCCAGGCGACCACGGCGAGCGTCCGGGTCGTGTGAACGCCGTTGTCGGTGCTGTACAGCGACGAGACGCGCAACATCGTGTCGCTCGATAGCACCTCGACGCCGTAGCTGCCGAAAACCTGCTCGATCCGTTCGCTGTTGAGCGGCGGCGCAGACAAGCCAGGGTCGCAACCGAGCAAGGTCAGCGCGAGCGCGAGCGCTGCTAGTCCCCGCTGGAACTTCAAGATTGCGCACCGCGGCGGAGATTGAGAAGCCACGCGGGCAGCAGCCGCCAGCTCCGCGACAGCTCCCGATCGAGAACCCGGTAGCCGGGCTCGTGCCGGGCGACGGTACGCCAGTAGCGGTCGGAGTGACTCAGATGCTCGAGGTGCGCGAGCTCGTGCACGAGCAGGTAACGGACGAGCTCCGGCGGCACCAGCAGAAGCGCCGCGTTGAGACTGACGGTGCCTTTTGCCGAACAGCTTCCCCAGCGAGTCGCCTGCAGGCGCACCTGGACGCGCCGCGGAGCGAGCCCGACGCGTTCCGCTTCCCGCCCGACCCAGGGCTCCAGCACGCGCGAAGCTTCATCGAGGAGCCAACGGCGCAGCAGCCGCGGATGATCGCGAAGATCCGGTCGTCGGCAATGCAGGGTCAGCAGGTCGCCGCGTCGCGAAAAGAGGCTGCGTTCGCCGGCGGCCGGCTCGTAACGCACGCAGACCGTCTCTCCGGTAGCTTTGAGGTCGATCGTCGAGGGGCGAAGCGCGGTCTCGGGGCAGTTCCGGACCAGTGCACGGCCGGCACGATCGATCCAGTCGCTGTGCTTCCGAACGAATGCTTCGACGATTTCCGGATGGAGCCCCTTGGGCACGACCAGCTCGACCGTGCGCGGCGGCCGTGCTCGGAGACTCAGGCGACTTGCGCGCCGACTCTCACGAATCGAGAACTCGATTTCCCCTCTCATCCGCCGCCCGCACGCTCGCCGAAGCGGGAATCATAGCGTGGAAATCTGATTGGCTGCGGTCAGGGCTCCGATGCGTGCCTGGAGCTCGAGCGCCGCCGTGTAGTCCGGAGCGATCAGCAGCGTTTCCTCGAGCGCATCGCGCGCGCCGCGCAGATCGCCCGCCGCCAGTCGCTGCTCGCTCAGCAACAACAGCGCCTCGGCCTCGCCCCAGTCCGGGAATGCATTCCGGCCGCGGCTGTCGCGGAAGGAGCTGACGACCGCCTCGACAGTGACCGTGGCATCGGCGAGATGCTGCTGACGCACGAGCAGCAGGCGAGGATTGCCGGCCGCGAGTGCTTCGGCCTGCTCGATGCCCTGGCGCAGCCGACGCTGATGCCAGACGGCCCGCAACGGCTCCGCGGCGGCGGCCATCGCCGAGCAGGCGACGATGAGGACGTTCGCCTCGGCTGCGACCGCTTCGTTCGCCGCCGCAGATTCGGCGTCGGCAGCGCAACTCGCGAGCGACTCTCCAGCTTCGACGCCCCTGGCAAGCTCGATTTGACCGGCGCGATACGCCGCATAGGCGCGAAGGTATTGGCTCCAGGGCTCTCGTGCCGACCCTTCGAGCCCTTCGCGTGCCGCGAGAATCAGTCCACGGTCGCCCGTGTACCAGCCGTAGTCGATGCGCGCTGCGGCGTCGCGCAAGCCCGCCGGAATCTCGGCAGCCGAGACCGTCACGCAGGCCATCGCAAAGCAGACAATCAGGCCAGGAAGGCGAATTCGCATGGCAACGATTCTAGGCCCTGCGATTGCCCGGGAAAGGGCCGCCGGTCACAATCCGGGCAATGCCCGAACTCGTCGATATCGGCTGCAATCTTGCCCACGAAAGCTTCGATTCAGACCGCGACCGCGTCGTCGCCGATGCCGTAGCCAGCGGTGTCCGGCAGATTATGGTGACGGGCACGTCCCTGACCGCGAGCGTCAAGGCGCTGGAGCTCTCTGCAGCGTTCCCCGGCCGGCTGTTCGCGACGGCCGGCATTCATCCGCACCACGCCAGCGAGCTCGACTCGCACAGCATCTCGGTGCTCAAGGGGCTGCTCGACAACCCGGTCGTCGTCGCCGTCGGCGAATGCGGTCTCGACTACTTTCGGAATTTCGCGCCGCGCGACGCCCAGCTCGCCGCCTTCGAAGCCCAGCTAGAGCTGGCGGCGGACCTCAAGCGCCCGGTTTTCCTCCACGAGCGCGACGCGCACGAGGACTCGATCAAGCTGCTGCGGCGACATCGACAGCGGCTCGTCGGCGGCGTCGCCCATTGCTTCACGGGCGACCGCAAGCAGCTCGAGGCCTATCTCGATCTCGACCTGCACATCGGCATCACGGGCTGGATCTGCGACGAGCGACGCGGCGGTCCGCTGCGCGCCGCCGTCGCCGGCTTGCCGCTCGATCGGCTGCTGCTCGAGACGGATGCGCCCTACCTGCTGCCGCGGGACCTCGAGCCCCGGCCGAAGGATCGCCGCAACGAGCCAAGATTCCTGCCGCATATCGCTGCCAAGGTCGCCGCGATCATGGGATTGCCGCTGGACGAGGTCGCCGGCGCGGCCACTCTCAATTCCCGACGGCTGTTCAGCCTCCCCTGATCGAACGTCAGGACGTCCCCGGTTTGGCCGCGGCGACGATCTTTTCCCAATGCGGCGCAAACGCGCCCGTGACGCGACTCGGGTCAGCCTCATCCGTCCGGGCGTAGTCGGCGAGCAGGTCCTCGGGCAAGCGGACGTCGTCGGGACGCCCCTTGCTGAAATCGGCGAGTGAGGGAAACACGACGATACCTGCGACCTCGATGTCACGGACGAGCTGCCGGACTGCGGCAATCCGATCGTAGAGGGCGCTCAGGGGGTTCGGAAATACCGAACGACCCTTGGGCCCGATCGCTGTCCACTGGTCCATCCGGTCGCTCGCAAAGACCACCCCGACATACGGCTTGACGTTGACGACGAGAATCCCGCGGACAGTCAGCAGCAAATGCTCGATGTGGATCTCGCCGCCCATGCCGTCGGGGATGAACACGTCGCGAAGTCGCTCGACTGCGATCTCGGCGAGCGTCGTCTCGACCGTCGAGCGCCGCCGGCTCCGTCGCCACAGCCAGAAGCCGGCGATGATCAGCACCAGCAGGGCGAGCGCGATACCGCCGATTGTCGTTCTAGTCATCTGTCGGGATCCCTGCCATTCATGCCCAGTCAGCCAGTGCGGGACGCAGCTCATCCAGCCGCGGGGCGAGCGGAATGCTCTCGGCGGGCATGCGCAGTATCGCGGCGAGCGCCGGCGGCACGTCTATCCCTCGCCCCACGATTGGCTCGACGATGGTTTCGAACTTCGCGGGATGCGCGGTCGCCGAGACACACCAGGCGGATCCGCGCCGCGCGGACTCCGGCAGCCCGTCATAGGCATGAAAACCGGTGGCGGTATGCGGACACCAGATTGCGCCGAAGCGCGAGTAATCCCTAGCGATTTGCGCGCGGATCCCGTCATCGTCGACAGGATAGGCCTGCACGGCCGAACGCAAATCCCCGAGCTCCGGGAAGAGATCGCGCAGTCGCTCCATATTGCTCGGGTCGCCGACGTCCATCGCCGACGCCAGTGTCGCCTTGCTGGCCCGCGCACGCCACTGCCCTGTCGAGAGAAAATCCGGAATCGTCTGATTCGAGTTCACCGCGAAGATGATACGGTCGATCGGCATGCCCATGGCTCGCGCCCAGACACAGGCGACGCCGTTGCCGAGGTTCCCGGTCGGCACGATTGCCGAAAGTCGCTGGCGATGCCGGCGGAAGTACCAGAGCGCCGCTGCCGCGTGGTAGGCCACCTGCGGCAACAGGCGCCCGAGATTGATGCTGTTGGCCGCAGTCAGGCGCAGCCGTCCGTTGAGCTCGGGATCGCGAAAGGCCGCCTTGACGAGCGCCTGGCAGTCGTCGAAGGAACCGTCGACTTCGAACGAGCGCACATTGTCGCCCCAGCAGCAAAGCTGGTGCCGCTGACGCGGCGATACCTGCCCGCGCGGAAAGAATACGCCGACACGTATGCCCTGCCGTTTGTGGAAAGCCGCCGCGACGGCGCCGCCCGTGTCGCCCGAAGTGGCGACGAGAATCGTCAGCGGCCTCCGCCCGCGATCGCCTCCGCGCGGCAGGATCCGCTCGAGCAGCGCCGCGAGAAAACGCGCGCCGACGTCCTTGAACGCCGCCGTTGGGCCGTGAAAGAGCTCGAGCACGGCGAGCGCTTCGGGCTCGCCCCGAAGCTCCCGGAGGACCACGGGGAAGTCGAGCGCGTCGCGACAGATGCCGGGCAGCTCCGCTTCGAGCTCGCTGCCGGCGAAAAAGGGTGCCAGCAGCCCGGCCGCGATTTCGGCCAGTGACTCGCCCTTGATGCTCGCGGGATCGAGCACAGGCACGGATTCGGGCACGAAGAGGCCCCCGTCTGCGGCGAGACCCTGCAGGATCGCGCCGGTCAGATCGCTGTCCTGACCGCCTCTGGTGCTGCGAAAACGCACGCCGCTTCCCGTCAGTCGTCGCTACCGCTCAGCATGCTACAGAGGCGCAGCAGGTCGGCAAAGATGCCGGCCGCCGTCACATCCGGCCCGGCGCCGGGGCCGCGCACGATGAGCGGATTCGCGCTGTAGCGCCGCGTCACGAATTGGACGATGTTGTCCGTCAGGCTGATGTTCGCGAACGGATGGTCGAGCGGGAACTGCTGGAGACCGACGCTCGCTGTTCCTCGACGGCAATCGATGTCTGCAACGTAGCGGAGCACGGCCTGCGCCGCGCGGGCTTTCTCCAGCCGCCCCACCATCGGGGCGTCGAAATCTGCGAGCCGATCGAGAAACTCGCCGACGGCGGCGCCCGCCAGCGCGCCTGGCACGAGGCTCTCGACGGCGATGTCGCGAAGCTCGAGCGACAACCCAGCCTCGCGCGCGAGGATCACGGCTTTGCGCGCGACATCCATGCCCGAGAGGTCGTCGCGGGGGTCGGGCTCGGTGTAGCCGCGCTCCTTGGCCTCTCGAACGATGTCCGAGAACCGCCGGCTGCCGTCGAACACATTGAACAGATAGGCAAGTGTCCCGGAAAAGATTCCGCTGATACGCTCGATGTCGTCGCCGGTTTCGACGAGATCCTTGAGGGTGCTGATGACCGGGAGCCCGGCACCGACTGTCGCCTCATACAGGAAATGCGTGTTCGCCGCCTGCGCCGTGCTCCTGAGCCGGCGGTATACGTCGATCGGCCCGCTGTGCGCGCGCTTGTTCGGTGTGATGACGTGGATACCCCGGCCGAGCCAGTCGAGATAACGGTCGGCGATGCCCTGGTTCGCAGTGCAGTCGATGAGAACGGTGTGTGGAAGGTAGTCCGCCTGCGCATGATTGACGAAGCGATCGAGATCCATCGTTTCGCCGCTCGCAAGCGCCTGGCGCCAGTCCTTCAGATCGAGTCGCGCCTGACCGAGGCACATCTTTCGGCTCGTCCCGATCGCGCGGACGCGGAGATCGAGATCGAACTTGTCCTTGAGCCGCGCACTCGCGGCAGCGATCTGATCGACGAGCACGCCGCCGACGGAACCCGGGCCGATGATGCCGATCGAGACCGTCTTGGACGAGAGATAGAAACTGCTGTGAACAGCGCGCAGCGCCCTCGTCATGTCGCGCGCCGCGATCACGGCCGAGATGTTGCGCTCCGAGGCGCCCTGCGCGATCGCGCGGACGTTGATGCCCGAATTCCCGAGCGTGCGGAAAAACCTGCCCGCGCTGCCGGGCAGGCCCGACATGCCGTCGCCCACCACGGCAAGGATGGCCGAATCGGGCGTAACCTCGACGCGCTGCACCTGTCCCTGCTCGAGCTCGACGGCGAAAGCGTCCTCGACGACGCGCTTCACTGTGGCCGCCGCATCGGCGCGCACGGCGAAGCAGATCGAATGCTCCGAGCTGCCCTGGGAAATCAGCATTACCGAGATGCCGGCATCGCGCAGCGCACCAAATAGCCGGTCGGCCGTTCCGGGCACGCCGATCATGCCGGCGCCCTCGAGATTGACGAGGGCGATGCCGTCGAAGGCGCTGACGCCCTTGACGATCGAGCCTTGCTGCGATGAGGTTGCGGCGATCAGGGATCCCGGATGCTTCGGATTGAAGGTATTCCGGATCCGGATGCCGATCCCGTCATCGACGGCCGGCGCCATCGTCTGCGGGTGAATGACCTTCGCACCGAAGTACGCGAGCTCCATCGCCTCGTTGTAGGACAGCTGGTCGATGACGCGCGCCTCGGGAACGAGGCGCGGATCGGCGCTCATGACGCCGTCGACGTCGGTCCAGATGATCACTTCGCGCGCACCGAGCAGGGCCGCCATGATCGAGGCCGAAAAGTCGCTGCCATTGCGCCCGAGCGTCGTCGCCTGGCCGCTCCGGTCGGTCGCGATGTAGCCCGTGATGACGTGGAATCTCGTTTTGCTCCCGGATAGACGCTCTCGGCAACGCCTTCGCGATTCTTCCCAGAGCACGATCGGTCCCATCTCGCCCTGGTCGATGACGATGACGTCGCGTGCGTCGATGAAACGCGCAGCCGCGGCGCCCTGCTCCTTCTGCAGGAAGGCCGTCATCAGTTGTGCCGACCAGAGCTCGCCGTAGCCTGAAATGCGGTCCTGGAGAGCGCGCGTGACCGGATGTCCCGGCTGCTGCTTGCCGAGCACCTGCCGGATGTCGGCGATATCCCGGTCAACGACCTCGAGGAAGGGGCGCGCCTGTGGCCCGCCGAGCAGGGCTTCGGCAGCCGTCGCTTGCCGGTTGCGAATCGCCGCAAGCGGCGCCGCCAGATCCTTGCCCGCGACTGCAGCGTCGATCAGCGCAAACAGATGGTTCGTGAGTCCGCCCATCGCCGAGACGACGACAGCGGTGGGCTCGTCCGGCCCGCCGACGACGATTGCCGCGACGCGCCGAAAGCAGTCCGCATCGGCGAGGCTCGAACCTCCGAACTTGTGCGCGATCCAGCCCATCGCGGGCTTGCCTCCAGCGGGAAAACGGGCCGCGAGCATACCAGAAGCAACGTCCTGCCTCATCGGGTGCGACTCACGAAACGGAGTGGCTACGCGGCGCGCGCGGCCTCGATCTGGCGGCGCATTCCGGCAATCGCCGCGCGATAGTCACCCATCCGGAAGATTGCCGATCCGGCGACAAAAGTGTCAGCGCCCGCCGCCGCGACCGCGCCGATATTGTCGTGCGTGATGCCGCCGTCGACCTCGAGCCGCGGATTGACATTGGCGCGGTCGATCAACGCGCGCGCGGCAACGATCTTCGGCAGCGTCGCCTCGATGAATTTCTGGCCGCCAAACCCCGGATTGACGCTCATGATCAGCACCAGGTCGATCGAGCGGACGAAGCTGTCGAGCGCATCGAGCGGCACGTCGGGGCTGAAGACGAGTCCCGGTTTCGCGCCGCTGCCCCGGATCGCGGCGATCGTCCGGCCGACGTCGCGACAGGTCTCGGGATGAAAGCTGATGAAGCCGGCGCCGGCCGCGGCAAACGGCGGTATCAACGCTTCGACGGGATCGATCATCAGATGCGCGTCGATCGTCGCCGCGATGCCTTTCCGGTCCATGAACTTGCGCAGGGACTCGCAGACCGGCGGGCCGATCGTCAGATTCGGCACGTAGTGATTGTCCATGACGTCGAAGTGGATGAGGTCGGCGCCGGCGTCGGCGACGGCCTGCACTTCTTCGCCGAGTCGCGAGAAGTCCGCGGACAGAATCGACGGCGCAATCCAGGGCTGGTTCATCGGCGCATTATTTCACTGGTCTCGTTGCGCAACCACGGTGTCGCGAGCAGTGCGATGCCGCAGGCCACGGCGATCAGCAGCATCGACCGGCGGTAGCCGGTGACGGCGGCGGCCGACGCCGCCATGCCACCCGTCAGCGATGCTCCGAAGAGGCGGCCGGATGACAGGCAGATCGTCAGCAGCCCCTGGCTGGCCCCTCTGCCCGCTGCGCCGCCTTCGCGCAATGCCACGTAGCGCAACGGCGCCCCGAGCAACGCGGCGAGACCGAGCCCTACGGCGAGACCCGACGCGTAAAAGCTCGCCGTACCCAGTGGCAACAACGCGAACAGCAGGAGCCCCGCGGTCGTGCAGAGCATGCCGGCCTGGATAACAGGCCGCGGCCCAATTCGATCGAGAACGCGCCCCGCCAGCAGGGAGCCCGCGATCAGCGCAACGATCAGCGGCAACAGCATGAAGCTCGCCCTGCTCGCGGTGACATCGAGAGCGCGCACGGCGAGGGTCGGCAGAAAGACCATGCTTGCCTCGACGAGCCCCGTGGCGATCGCCAGCAAGCCGACGATGCGCATCTGTCCCGAGTCGAGGAGCTGCGGCGAGACGAGAGGCTCCCGCGCACGTTGCTCCGCCAGGCGGAACAGCACAAGAGCAGTGCCCGCGACGGCGAACGCAATGAGGCCGCCGACCCCAATCGCGAAGAGACCCCCTTCCGACAGCTCGAATCGTGAGGCGCCAACGGTCAGCGCCGCGAGCCCGATCGCCAGCGCTGCCATGCCGGCAATGTCCGACCGCCCCTCCCGCACCTGGGCGGCGTCGTCGAGCCAAGCCGCCGACAACGCGACGAGCACGACAACGAAGGGCAGATTGACGACGAAAAGCCAGCGCCAGCTCCACTGGAGCAGCAATCCGCCGATCAGTGGTCCGAGCACGAAGGCGAAGCCGAAAACGGCGCCGATCAACCCGAGCGCCCGGCCGCGTTGTTCGACGGGATAGCGGTCGGCGATCACGGCGCTCGCGACCGGCAAGGTGCCGCCCGCGCCGAAGGCCTGGAGCGCGCGGCCCGCTAGCAGCCAGAGCGGCGATGCGGCCGACGCGACGACGGCGGAGCCGAGCCCGAACAGCACGAGACAGCCGATATAGAGCCGGCGACGGCCGAAACGGTCGGACCATGACGCGAGCAGCGGCGCGCCAAGCAAGCTGAAAAGGATGTAGATCGTGAAGATCGCGGACGTCTGCCGCGAATCGAGGCTGAGCTCTGCGGCAATCGCCGGCAACGCGGGCCCAACGATCGCGATATCGAGAGCACCGAGCAGCACTCCACCAAACAGCAGCACGAGAGTCGGAGTCATCGAGCCGGACAAACTGTCGCGCGTACGGGCATTCCGTTGCATGCCGCATTGTAAGGGAAGATCATGAGTCCCTGACTCAAGGTCCTCCAGCAGATGCCCGAGCCCCGAATCGACAGCGCGGCGTTGATCCGCGAAACAGAACAATTTGCCGCACAGAACTACGATCCGCTGCCGGTAGTCCTCTGTCGCGGTGAAGGCATCTGGGGCTTCGACGTCGAGGGTCGACGTTACCTCGATTGCATCAGCGCCTATTCAGCTCTCAATCAGGGCCACCGCCACCCGAGAATCGTCGCCGCCCTGATCGAGCAGGCCGGAAGGCTGACGCTCGGCTCGCGCGCCGTGCACAACGACCGCATGGGGCCCTTCCTGGCGCAGCTCGCGAGCCTCTGCGACATGGGCAAGGCGCTCCCGATGAACACCGGCGCCGAAGCCGTGGAAACCGCAATCAAGCTCGCGCGCAAATGGGGCTATCGCGTCAAGGGCGTGCCGCGGGATCGCGCCCGCATCGTTGTCTGTCGCAACAATTTCCACGGGCGCACGACTACGATCGTCGGGTTCTCCTCCGATTCCCAATACCGCGATGACTACGGCCCCTATGGCCCGGGATTCGACATCGTCGACTTCGACGACCCGGCTGCGCTCGCGGCCGCGATCCGGCCCGAGACCGTCGCCTTCCTCGTCGAGCCGATCCAGGCCGAAGCCGGCGTGATCGTGCCCCGCGACGGCTACCTCGCTGCCGTGCGCGAAATCTGCAGCCGGCACAAGATCCTGCTCATGATCGACGAGATCCAGACCGGCCTCGGCCGCACGGGCAAGCTGTTCGCCTTCGAGCACGAGGCCGCGGCCCGGCCAGACGTGCTGATCCTCGGCAAGGCGCTCGGGGGCGGCGTGTACCCGGTGTCCGCCGTGCTCGCGGCGCGCGCGATCATGGACGTGTTCACGCCCGGCGATCACGGCAGCACCTTCGGCGGCAATCCGCTTGCGGCCGCCGTCGCCTCGGCTGCGCTCGACGTCATCGTCGACGAAAAACTCGCGGAGCGCGCGGAACGGATGGGACGGCGGCTCTACCAGGGTCTGGAGGCGATCGCGAGCGTAAGCGTCAAATCGGTACGTGGGCGCGGACTGCTGCTCGGTCTCCAGATCGACCCTGCGACCGGTACAGCGCGCGATCTCGCGCTCGAGCTGCTTGCACGCGGCGTGCTGGCGAAAGACACGCACGTCCAGGTGCTGCGCCTCACACCGCCGCTCGTCATCGACGAAGCCGGCGTTGACTGGCTGCTCGAGCAGCTGGCCGCCGTTCTCTAAGAGGGGTCCGAGCCCTCCCCGTCAACTCATGATGCAGACGGACTTGAGCTCCGTGTACATCTCGATCGCGGCCCGTCCGCTCTCGCGCCCGATGCCCGACTGCTTGTAGCCGCCGAAGGGCATGTTCGCGTCGACGTAGCCGTGGCAGTTGACCCAGACGGTGCCGGCCTTGATCTTCGGGATGAGCCGGTTCACCGTCGTCAGGTCGTTCGACCAGATGCTCGCGCTCAAACCGTAGTTCGTGCTGTTCGCAATCTTCGCGATCTCGTTCAGATCGTCGAAGCGCTGTGCGACGAGCACGGGCCCGAAAATCTCTTCCTGCACGACACGGATATCGTTGCGCGTCGTCGCAAGCACGGTCGGACGCACGTAGAAACCGGGATGCGATGGCGCATCGCCGCCGGCGACGACGCTTGCGCCTTCCTTGCGGCCGCTCTCGATATAGGACAGCACGCGCTCCTGCTGCTCCTTCGAGACGAGCGGGCCCATCTCCGTCTGCGGATCGAGCCCGGGTCCGAGTTTGATCTTCGCCGCCGCCGCGGCGACACCGCCGACGACCTGATCGTAGATCTTGCTGTGAACGTAGAGCCGCGAGCCCGCGGCGCAGACCTGCCCGGCATTGAAGAAGATCGCATTGGCCGCACCGCCGATCGCGCCATTGACGTCGAAATCCGGCAGGATGATGACGGGTGACTTGCCACCCAGCTCGAGCGAGACGCGCTTCAGCGTCGCCGTGGCCTCGCGATTGATGAGTTTGCCGACCTCGGTCGAGCCCGTGAAGGCGACTTTGTCGATACCGGGATGCTTGACGAGGGCCGCGCCCGTCGTCTCGCCGTAGCCCGTGAGGATATTCACAACGCCCGGCGGAAAGCCGGCCTCGATGAAGAGCTCGCCAAGCCGGAGCGCCGTCAGCGGCGTCTGCTCGGCGGGCTTCAGGATCACCGTGCAACCCGCGGCGAGCGCCGGACCGAGTTTCCAGGTCGCCATCGCCAACGGGAAATTCCAGGGGATGATCTGCGCGACGACGCCGACGGGCTCGCGCCGCGTATAGGCGTGGACACGGCCGTCGCCGCGCGCGGGCACGGAGATGTCGATCGTCGAGCCTTCGATCTTCGTCGCCCAGCCGGCCATGTAGCGGAAATAGTCGCGGCTGCCGGCGATATCGATGATTCCGGCCATGAACTTGGTCTTGCCGTTATCGATGCTCTCGAGCTCGGCAAGCTCGTCCTTGTGCTGTTCGATGAGGTCGGCGAGCTTCCAGATCGCCGCCTCGCGCTGTGCCGGCAGAAACTTCGACCAGGGACCTTGCTCGAGGGCGTGGCGCGCGGCAGCAACCGCACGGTCGACGTCCGCGCCGTTGGCGTCCGGCGTGACGGCGATCTGGCGTCCCGTGGCCGGGTCGACGACGGGAACCGTCGTGGCCGATTGCGAATCGACCCACTCGCCGTTGATCAGCAGGCGCGGCTTCTTCTTCAGGAAGGCAGCAACCGTGCCGGACGGCTCGGGCTGCATGGCAATGGCGACGCTCATGATATTTCCCCTGGTATTACCAAACTCAAGTGCCGGCCCCGTTGAGCCGGAACAGCTTTACCGCGTTCTCCTTGAGGATCAGCGGCCTGACCTCGTCACGAATATTGATCTTCGCGAAATCCTCGAGCCAGCGGTCCGGCGTGATCAGCGGATAGTCCGAGCCGAACAATACCTTGTGCTTCAGCTGCGTGTTCGCGAATTGCACGAGCTGAGGCGGAAAATATTTCGGCGACCAGCCCGAGAGGTCGATGTAAACCTGCGGCTTGTGCAGGGCTATCGACAAGGCTTCGTCCTGCCAGGGCCAGGACGGATGCGCGAGGATGATCGGCATGTCGGGAAAGTCGACGGCGACGTCGTCGACGTCCATCGGGTTGCCGTATTTGAGCCGGATGCCGCCGCCGCCACGCATGCCGGTTCCCATGCCCGAATGCCCCGTGTGGAACAGTGCCGGCAGTTTCGCCTCGGCAATGACCTCGTAGAGCGGATAGGCCATGCGGTCGTTCGGGAAGAACTCCTGGTACTGCGGATGAAATTTGAAGCCGCGCACCTTGTAATCGCGGATCAGGCGGCGTGCCTCGCGCACCGCGTCCGCGCCGCGAGCCGGATCGAGGCTCGCGAACGGAATCATGATGTCGCCGTGCTCGGCCGCGAGCTCGGCGACCTCCTCGTTCGACACGGCCTTGTTGCCACGGGCGCGCTCGCCGTCGACCGAGAAAATCACGCAGGCGATGCGACGCGAGCGGTAGTAGTCGGCAATCTCGTGAATTGTCGGCGGCCGCTCGTGGCCGTGCTTGAAATACGCTGCCGCGGCCTTCTGGAAGCTCGTCAGCTCCTGCGGATCGCGCACCGAGATCTCGGCATGCGTGTGCACGTCGATCGCCACGAGCTCGTCGACCTTCATGGCTCGCGCCGTCATGCCAGGATCCCGCGCACCTTGCCCGCCCGCTCCTCGGCTTCGCGCAGCATCTTGTCGAGATCGGTGGGCTCGGGAACGTCCTGGCCGCGGCGGACCGCGTCGCGCTCGCCGATCCGTGCGAGCCAACGCTCGAGATGCGGCAGGCCCTCGATGCTGACACCCGACCATTTGTAGCCGCGAACCCAGGCAAAGTGCGCGATGTCGGCGATCGAATAATCGCCGGCCAGGTATTCATGCCCTGTGAGCCGCGCATCGAGCACCTCGAACAGGCGCCGCACTTCGCGCTGGTAGCGATCGATCGCGTAGGGGATTTTCTCGGGCGCGTAGCGATAGAACACATTGGCCTGCCCCATCATCGGCCCGATGCCGCCCATCTGGAACATCAGCCACTGGATGACGGTCGATCGACCCTTGACGTCGGCGGGCATCAGGCGGCCCGTCTTTTCCGCAAGATAGATCATGATGGCGCCGGACTCGAACACGGCAAAGTCGTTGTTGTCGTGATCGACGATCGTCGGAATGCGGCCGTTCGGATTGAGCTTGACGTACCAGGCGGCCTTCTGGTCTTTCTGGTCGAGATGGATATGGTGGACCCGATACTCGAGCCCGAGCTCTTCGAGGGTGATCGAAACCTTCCAGCCGTTCGGCGTCGCCGCCGTATAAAGCGTCAGCATTCGCTGCTTCTCCGTTCTGGACTGGGATAATATCAAAGCCAGCCTCCACCCAAGACGAAGCAGACAATGCGTCTCCGCGACGACGAGAAAGCCATGCTCGATGGCGAGCGTGGCGCCGCACGCCAGAAGGCCATGGATCTGCTGGTGCGCTATGCCAATGCGCTGGGCTGCGAGGAATTCGTCGACGTCACCAACGTCGCCGGCGTCCCTGGGCAGGCCAGCCTCTTTCTCGAGCAGCAGTTTGGGCATAGCGGCGGCTACGACGCGCGTTACTCCCTCTACGACCTCGACAGCGACGGCGTCGCAGCGATCCCGGAACCTGCGGTCCCGCATGCCTGTCATCTGCAGGGCGGCACAGATCCCGAGGCCTGGCCCGTTCTCGGGCACAAGCCGGAGCTCGCGGCCATCGGCAGGACTTCGGACCAGGCCGCCGCAGAGCACGGTATCCGCGTGCTCAAGACCTGCACACCCTATCTCGCCGGCTTCGAGGCACGCCGCGGCGAGCATTGCGCCTGGATGGAATCGTCAGCCGTCGTCTACTGCAACTCCGTGCTCGGCGCCCGAACCAATACCGAGGGCCGCGAGAGCACGAGCGCGGCCATGCTCACGGGCAAGATTCCGAATTTCGGGCTGCATCTCGACGACGGGCGCGTCGGCACGCATTTGATCGAAGTCGACCACCCGACCGAGTCGGTGATGGATTTCGGCCTCCTCGGTTACTGGATCGGCGAGCAAGTCCAGGAGCGAATTCCGGTGGTACGCGGATTGCCCGGGCCCGTCGACCTCGTACGCCACAAGCATTTCGGCGCGGCCGCTGCCTCATCGGGTGGCACCGAGCTCTACCACATCGTCGGCCAGACTCCGGAAGCGCCGACAGCCGAGGCGGCCTTCGCGGGCCGAACGCCGCGCGAGAAGATCCGCTACGGCGCGGCAGAGCGGCGACTGAGCTGGGAGCTCCTGAACCAGACCGGACGCAGCCGCGACGTCGACTACGTCATGCTGGGCTGTCCGCACGCAGCGTTTGAGCAGCTCTCCGAGGCTGCACAATTGCTCGACGGTCGCCGGATCCATGCGAACTGCGCGCTCTGGATTTTCACCTCACGCGCGGTCAAGGCACGCGCCGACGCTGCGGGACTGACTCAGGCGATCCGCGACGCCGGCGGTCAGCTCATGACCGACACCTGCTCGGCGATCGGCCAGGCGGTTCCGCCGGGCACCAAAGTCGTCGCTCTCGATTCGGCCAAGCAGGCGCACTACCTGCCCGCGATCATGAATATCGAAGCCTGGTTCGGTACGACGCGCGACTGCATCGACGCCGCGCTGACGGGCCGCTGGGGCGGCGTGCCGCCGTGAGCGACGCGGTCGTCGTTCTGCGCGGGCGCGCGGTGATCGCCGGCCTTGCCGAAGGCGAAGCGCTCGTCAGTACGGAAACGCTGTCCGGCTGGGGCGGTGTGGATCCGCGCACCGGCACGGTCATCGAGACGCGCCATCCCCTACGCGGCCAGAGCTTCCGCGACAAGGTGCTCGTCTTCCGTGGCGCCAAGGGCTCCTCGGGCTGGTCGTCGATGTTTCATCTCTGCCGGCTCGCGGGAACCGCACCGCGCGCGCTCGTGTTCAATGAGATGACGACGAAGATCGCGCTCGGCGCCGTCGTCATGCGCATCCCGGCCGTGACCGGGCTCGAGCGCGATCCGCTCGAGCTCGTCAGCACCGGCGACTGGGTGCGTGTCGACGGCGACCGGGGCCTTGTGGAAATAAGAAAGCGCTCGCCAGAACTTGCGGTCCCGACGAGCGCCTTCGGAGCTCAAGACAAGGTCTGAATTATTCGCCGCCGAGCGTGAACGACTTCGACACGCCGAAGGTGATGGCCGTATCGACGTAGCTCACAAAGCTGTCGCTCGGAGCGTCGTAGAAAACGGCATCGCCTTGATCGAGCGCAATCACGCTGCCGACTTCGCCGGCATCGAGGTTGTAGAGCAGCGCGACGCTGAAATCGAGCTCCGCGGCCGAGAAGCCGTAGCCGAGCTCGAGATAGTCGCCGTCGGCATCGCCGCCATACGAGTTGTACGCATAGTACGGGCCCATTTCGGGAGCGATCGTCACGGTCGTGAATGTATAGTCCGATGGAGTACCCCAGCCGCCCCACTCGCCGTCGGCATAGTCGAGCGAGAAGATGCCGAACCGGATGCCGAGGTTGAGCTCCTCGTACTGGTCGTCGAAGCCGGGCTCGAGCGACGTCGGCGCGCCGTCCTCAGTGTAGTAGTAGCCGGTAAAGCCGACCGTGAAGCCGCCGCTGTCTCCAAAATCGCCGCTGTAGCCGAAATAGATGTCGTACTCGAGGCCGAGCTCGACGTCGGCGCCCCAGACGCCAGCGTAGATGCCGCTCTCGCTGGACCAGTCGATGCCGCCGTAGGGCGATGAATCCTCCTGGAAAATACCTCTGAAGATGTAATCGCTGACCCACCCGGCGTTGGCGGACAGCTCTGCCATCGAGACGGCCGGCAAGGCAGCCCCCGTGGTCAGAATGGCCGTGGTCAACAGTAGTTTCTTGTGCATGGCGCGTTATCTCCTCAATCTGCGCATGATGGGATGACGCCATGGAAGTGCAGCATCCATGCCAACTTGTGATGTCTTGAAAATCCAACAAGTTAAGCCCTGTCTGTTGCTTGAGTGCAACGCAAAAGCGCACATAATCGGTGCAGGCCGCGCACCAGATTGATGCCACCGGACGATTACGAAGCGCGCAGGCTGCTCAAAGGGCTCGTGGCCACGACCTTGCGCAGGGCGAGGGTCCCACTCAGACCGACAATCCCGGCACCGATGCTGAGCCCCAGCAACAGGAGTCCCGGCCCGGGGAAGTAGTCGATTTCAAAAACCCGTGTCGCGATCAGCCAGGCGAGGCTGCCGGCGCCGACGGCCGCGACTGTTCCGGAGAGCAATCCGAGCGCCACGAACTCGGCGGCAACCCCCTGGAGCACGGTGCCCCGCGCTGCGCCCAGCGTTCGCAATACGGCGCTCTCGAACACCCGCTCGTCGCGGGTCGCCTGGATCGCGGCGAGCAGCACCATGAGCCCTGCAGCGAGCGTGAACAGGAAAACGTACTGCACGGCCAGAGTCGCGCGGCTCATCGCACGGCGAACCTGGTCGAGCAAGGCGCCGATATCGATGACGGAGACCGAGGGAAACTCACGCGCCAGCTCAAGCAGCACCGGGCGCTCTGCCTCCTCGACGTAGAGGCTGGATATATATGTGTGGGCGTACTGCTCCGCGACGCCGGGACTCAACACCATGAAGAAGTTCGGTCGGAACGTCTCCCAGCGCACGCTGCGAATGCTCGTGATCGTCACTTCCAGAGCTTCGCCACCCACCAGGAAGGTCACGCGATCCCCGAGACCGAGTCCGGTCCGCTCTGCCAGGCTCTCCTCGATCGACATTTCCGGTTGCTCGCTGGTCGCGCCGTCCCACCATCGACCGGCGATCACATCGTTGTCGTCGCCGAGCTCAGCGAGCCAGGTCAGATTGATCTCTTCCTCGAGCTCGCGTCGAGCCCAGCGATCCGGGGTGCGGTAGCGCTCGATGGACTGCCCATTGATCTCGCCGATGCGAGCCCGCAACAGCGGCGTGAATCCGGGGGCATCGATTTCCCGGTCCGTGAGCAGATCGGCAATGGCTTCGGGCTCGCCAGGCTGGATATTGATGAGGAACTGGTTCGCCGCCGCGTCGGGCAGCAGATCCTGCCATTCCTGCATCAGGCCCGTGCGCAGGATGCCGAGCAGCAGCAGGACCATGAGCCCGAGTCCGAATGCCATGACCTGGATGCTGCTTTCCCGGCCACGGCGGGCGACGTTGGCGAGGCCGTAGCGCCAGGCGATGCCGACGCGCGAGCGCATTCCCTGGAGCAGCCAGACGAGCATGCGCCCCGTCAGGTAGAGCACCGACAGCACGGCGGCCGCGCCGACCAGAACGTACAGGAGCAGCTCGAAGTCGGCGAACATGCCGTAAAGAAGCGCGCCCAGCGCGACCGCCGCGGCTGCGTAGATCGTCGCGAGACCGGGGCCTGCGGGCGCGAGATCCTGGCGCAGCACGCGCATCGGCGAAACCTTGCGCAGGCCGAGCAGCAGCGGCAGGGCGAACCCGCTCGCCACGACGATCGCCGTCGCGGGCGCCAGGTAAAGCCCGCCAGGACCCGGCTGCGGCAGGTCGACCTCGATGACGTCGCCGAGCAGCCATGTCAGGCCCAGCTGGGCCAGAAAACCGGCGATGACGCCGGCGACTGTCGCGATGACGACGAGCACGAGCAACTGGCCGAATACGAGGCGCAGGATGTCGGCCGCACTGGCGCCGACGCATTTCATCAGTGCGACGCTGTCGAGGCGGCGCGCGACGAATCTCCGCGCAGCCATCGCCACGGCCACACCACCGAGCAGCACGCTGACCATCGCGGCAAGCACGAGAAAGCGCTCGGCGCGATCGAGCGCGCTCGCGACTTCCGGACGACCGTTGCGGGCATCGCTGAGCTCGTGAACGGCTGTCAGCTCGGACTGGACACCCGCGCGAAATCGCGACAGCTGCTCCCGCGATCCCGCAACGAGGAGCTCGTACTCGGCAATGCTGCCCGGTTGCAGCAAACCTGAGGCAACGATGTCGTCGTGGTTGAGGAGCACCGTCGGCGCGAGCTCGAACATTCTCCAGCCTTCGTCAGGGCGGAATTCGAGAGTCTGCTCGACGCGCAGACTGAGCCGCCCGATGTCGAGCTCGTCGCCGACGTCGAGCCCGAGGCGCGCCAGCAAGGCCGGCTCCGCCCAGACGCTGCCTGGTGTCGGAACGTCTTCGACCGGCCGCGGGGCAGCCGCAAGCGCATCCGCAATCCTGAGCTCGCCGCGCAGCGGATAGGCCGCGCTGACTCCACGAATGTCGGCGAGCGCACTCGCGTCGCCGGCCAACACGACACTGTTGAAGTGGACGATTTCGGCCGTCTCGAGGCCCTCGTCGCGGGCCCTGGACAGGAATGCCGGCGGCAGCGGCTCGCTCGACTCGATCTTGAGATCCCCGGCCAGGGCTTCGCCCGCTCCCTGGGAGACAGCCTGTCGCACGCGATCGGTGAAGAAGATGACGGCGCTCATGGCCGCCACGGCGACGACGAGCGCGAGCACGAGCACGACGACCTCTCCGGATCGAAGATCGCGCAGTGTCAGCCGCAAGGCAAGTCGGAGGGGCACGGCTGGCCGGGCGGCGGCGTTCATGGCGCAGAGCTTAGCCGGTCACAGTTCTCGCGACCACGCGGGGTGAAACGAGACGGGAGTCACAGGTCCCGACTGACCAAACCCTTACAGTGCGGTTACGAGGATTTTCCAGCAGCTTCTGCGTACCGAGCCCCCCATGCCGAAACAGCCGGCCCTGACAGAAACCATTGCAAGCACGGCGACGATTCGGCTCGCGCAACTGCCGGAGTCGACCTTCTACTGCACGCCGATCGAAGAGCGCTTCGAACGCATCACGCGGATCGCGAGACGAGCTCTCGATGTGCCGGTCGCGGCCATCACGTTCCTCAGCGAACAGAAGCAGTGGTTCAAATCGGTCGTCGGCTGGAACGTCACCGAGCTTCCCAATGAGCAGAGCTTCTGCCCGATCACGCTCGCCGCCGGACAGCTGACGGTCTTCGAGGATGCGCGCCAGGATGCGGCAGTCAGCCAGCATCCCCTCGTCGTCGGCGGACCGCATTTTCGCTTTTACGCCGGTCTCCCGATCACGGATGAGAACGAAAACCTCTGCGGCACATTCTGCGTTTTCGACCAGAAGCCGCGACAGATGTCGCCGGCGGATCGCGCGATACTCAAGGATCTCGCCTCACTGACCGAACGCGAGATCGTCAGCGAGCACATGAAGGCGGTATATCACTCCCTGACGTCGAAGCTCGGCATGGCGCGACGCGAATCGATGATGGATCCGCTGACCAGGCTCTGGAACCGGCGTGGCGCATCGGTGCTGATCAAGGGCGCGCTCGAGACGGCTCGCAAGCAGGGCTCGAGCGTCGGCATCGCCATTCTCGACCTCGACAATTTCAAGCGCATCAACGATACCTACGGGCACCAGGCAGGCGACGAAGTGCTGCGGAAGACTGCGCTGCGCCTGATTCAGAGCATTCGCGACAACGACTGCGCCTGCCGCGTGGGTGGCGACGAATTCCTGCTCGTCATGCGGGACACCGACTCGACCGCGGCCCGACAGACCGCCGAAAGAGTCCGGCGCAATGTCGTCGAAACGCCGGTTCCGACGCGCCAGGGAGACATCGCGCTGAGCACGAGCGTCGGCTTCGCCGTCAAGAGCGGCAACGAAGAAATCGACGTCGAGGAACTCATCGATCGCGCCGATCAGGCGCTGCTGAAGTCCAAGTCGCGGGGCCGCGACCAGGTCGTCGAAATCGACTGAGCCCCGGCCGGATCGGGGGCACCCGCCCGGCTATTCGAATACCCGTCCGTCGGACAGGCGCACGCGCCGCAGGAAGAATTTGGTCGGATCCGCAATCAGCGGCGAGCCGACAGCCGTGATCGTCGTGCCGACGGCAATCATGTCGGGCCGCAAGCCCTTGCGCGCGAGCATGTTCGCCGGCGCTCCCTCGACGAAATTGATGACCGTGGTTTCGCCATTCTCCTGAACCACGTTCAATGTCATGGAGATATGCGGATTCTTGAAATTGAGCGTCGCCACTTCGCCGACAAAATCGATCTGTGTCTGGAAGTCGTAGACGGCGAAGGAGTGATGCGCGATGGCCGCCGGGAGACCGGCGAACAGCAAACCCGAGGCCGCAATCGACAGAATTCGTGCTCTCACTTCGCACCCCCCTCGTTGGCGGACTCAGTCTAGCACAGGGTCCGCGAGATGCAGGACGCGCTGCGGATAGGGGATCTCGATTCCGTCGCGCCTGAATTTCTCCCAGATGGCAAGCAGCACTTCACTCTTCACATTCTGCACACCGTTTTGCGCGTCGGCAATCCAGAAGCGGGTCTGCAGCTTAATGGCGCTGTCGCCGAACTCGAGCAGCAGGCACTTCGGTTCCGGATCCTCGATCACGCGTGCGGTTTCCTTCGCCGCCTCGAGACAGAGCGTGATGGCCCGATGGAGGTCCGTGCGGAAATGTACACCGACCTCGACCTTGAGCCGGGTCCGGCTGTGGGTGTGAGTCCAGTTTTCCACCCGCTCGGTGATCAATATCTCGTTCGGAATGAGATGCTCGACGCCGTCGCGGGTCACGACTGAAACGTAGCGCGCCCCAAGGGCGGTCACCCAGCCATAGGTGCCCGACACCGAGATGATGTCGCCGGGCTTGATCGAATTGTCGAGGAGCAGTACGACCCCGGAGATCAGGTTGCTGATGACGCGCTGCAGTCCAAATCCGATACCGATGCCCACGACTCCGCCGAACACGGCGAGCGTCGTCAGGCTGATGCCCAACGAAGCAATTGCGATTACGACCGCGAACGAGACCAGAACGAACTTGAGTGACTTGAGAAACAGCACCTGGGCGAGCGGCGACAGCGTCCGGCTGACCTTGAGGCGGGCCTCGAGGAGCCCGGTCAGATAGATCGCGACCGCGAGGACCAACATGAAGAGCAGGATGGCCTGAGCCAGATTGATCAGCGTGAGCTCGGTGGATCCGGGAACGTTCGTCGCCTGCAGATAGGCGACGATGGGATCGAGCCAGCCGAGAATATTGAGGGCTGCGATCGTCCAGGTCGTCCAGACGAAGAGGCCGGCCCAGATCGGGTGCCGCACGAGGTGTGAAACCAGCTGGATGACGACCCAGGCCAGCAGCAAGCCCGCGATGCTGTCGAGCAGGTGCGAAGGCCGCCCATAAGCGCTGAAGACGGCCAGTGCGATCCAGGTCAGGAGCAGCCAGAGCAGCGGCACCAGGAGCGGAGCCAGAGCGCGCACTGCCCAGCGTGCACGGTCGCCGTGTGCGTCAAGCCAGCGCTTGAGGCGACCGGCAATCAGCAGGCTGATGCCAAGCGTGACACCGCTGGCGCCGACTTGAGCCGCGACCGGCCAGGTCAGCGCGGAGTTCTGAACCCAGGCTGCAATCCGACCGCCGAGAGCAATCCAGGCGTCGGGAGTCAGCCACTCTTCCATCCACAGTTACCGCGTGGCTTTCAATCGACCTGGCACTCGCCGGGGGTCCAGGCTTCGGCATTGTCGTCACGGCGGAAGTTTGAGCTGGTCACGATCGGGTCCGTATAGAACTCAGGGTCGTCGAGGATGCTGAGCACGACGAGCCATTCGCTGCCGTCGTGCTGCGTCAGCAGGTCGATGTATTCGGTCAGCACTGCGTTTTCGCCGTAGGGCACGCCGTTCTTGCGGAAATAGCCCGCGCGCATCCCCGTAGTCACGACCTTGAGCGTGCCGTTGCCACTGCGGCCATGGAGCTGCCATTCGGCCGTCGACACGCCCTGCCAGTCACCCTCACCTTCGCGATCCGGCGACTCGGAGAACTGCAGCCGGCGAATCTGCCGGCCGGCATCGGTCCGAATCTCGAGCGTGGCGTCGTCGTCCCACTCGATGCGCAGCCGAGTGGGCATGCGCATGATGCCGCCCGCGCCGTAGGCGCGGCAGGCGTTGTCTTCGGCCACATCGCGCGCCGGATCCCAGGCGTCGGCGGCGCTGCGCCCGGCCGCATTGAGCGGCAGGCCGGGATAGTCGCCGGCAGCAGGCGTCACCATGCGGAAGCGCCAGTCCTCGGTGACGATCGACACCCACTGGCCCGTGAGGTCGATCGGCGCAATTTCGCGTGCCGGGCCGCGCGGCGGAGGTGGTCCTCCGAACTGCGCAATGGCGGGCCCCGCGGTCGCAGCAAGTGCGACGAACAGGATGGAGCGGAGCGACAAGCGCAGAGTCGCCGTCTTCATGGCGCGCCCTCCCCCGTGAGACTCTGGTATGCCGCTTCGAGAAACTGGGTTGTCGCCGCCGCACCCTGGGCCCCCGCGTAAACCGGCTCGTAGTCTCTGGCCGGCTGCGCGGCGATCACCTGCTCGAGCGTCATTCCCTCGGCGATCATGTGTTTCAGGCGGTCGCCGATGACGATGACCATCTCGCGATAATCGAGCACGTCGCCGATCCCGCTCAACCTGCCGTGCCCGGGAATCACGAGCGTGCCGCCATCCTGACCGTAAACCGGGATCATGAGACCGACGAGATCGTTGAGCGCGTCGATCGTTCCCTGGTAGCTCCCGCCGCCCGCGAGATCGATGCGCGGCCAGCTCGTCGTGCGGTAGAAATCGCCGGCGGCAATTACGTCGGATCGCCGGAAGAACACCACGATGTCGCCGTCGGTGTGCGCGCGTGGCTCGTGAATGAGCTGGATTCCCTCGTCATTGAAATAGAGGCGCTTCTCGTCGTTGAAGAAGGTATTCGTCGGCCAGAGCGAGGGGTCGACGGCCTGGTCGCCGGTCGCCTGGCTCATGCGCAGCAGCACGTTCTCGTGCGCGATCACCTGGGCGCCGCCGCCCTCGGCATAGGGCACCGCTCCCGGCATGTTGCCGCCGATGACTGTCGCCCCGGCCGTGCGCAGGTTTGCATTGCCGCCGATGTGGTCGCCGTGGTGGTGGGTGTTGACGATGAAACGTATGGGCAGCGGCGAGATCTCGCGGATCGCGGCGAGTATCGCATTCGACATGCGCTCGAACTGCGTGTCGACGATCAGGATGCCGTCGTCGCCGACCTGCACGGTCACGTTGCCGCCCTGGCCGACGAGCATGTAGATGTTGTCGCGCACCTGCAGGGTTTCGACTACAGGTTCCTGTTCCTCCTGAGCCAGGGTGGCGCCGCCGGACAGCAACGCGGTGACGAGTATCGCTACCCCGCCCCATCCCCTGCCGGTCCGCTGTCGGCTCATCGCTGCATCCCTCGAATCGTCTCGACGTATTCGGGATACATCGACTCGGCGCCACCGAATGTCGCTTCGTACGGGAGCCCGTGCCGCTCGGCGTATTCGGTCAGGTAGGGATTCTCGCCGGGCAGATAGTGCGGAAAGTAGTCGTCGGGTGTGTCGGACTCGATGACGCTTTCGCAGGGGTAAGGACCCATGCGTTCGGTGTCGCTGTAGAAATAGTCGCGATTGCGGAAGAACGGCTCCTCGAGGTAGGCGGGATCGTCGACGTAGACGCTCCACGTCAGGATGTTGTCATGGCGCGTGAAGTGTTCCGTCACCGTGGCATTCCAGCTGCGCGCGACGCCATTGCGCCGCAGCCAGCCTTCCTTGAGATGCGTGGTGCTGACGCGCAAGGTCTCGCCGACGAATTCGCCCGTCGAGAAACCCATCGCCGTGTGCTGGGCGTACTCGGGCGGATGCGGACGGCCGTCCATCCAGATCGTGCGAATCGTATTCCAGGCAAAATGCTGGACGTTGATCGCGATCAGCTGCTGCGTCAGCGGATCGACGGTCTCCCAGATGCGGATCTGGGCGAAGCTCGAGGCGTAGTCGACGGGGTGCACGCGACATTGATAGAGCGGCAGTGAGAGGATCGCCGCGCTCCAGGCCCGGGCGCGCATGCGATCGGCATCATTGATTGGCAGGCCGCCGTAGTCGCCGAGCTCCGGCCCCGGGAGCCGGTCCTCCTGATCCTCATGATAGGAACCGGCCCATTGACCCTCGAGATTGATCTGCGCTGCGGCGTGGCCGGCAAAAATACAACCGTACAACGCGACAAGCAGGCGCAGCGTACGCCCCGGAATCGACCGCGACATCTTCTTTCTTCTCCGCCGCTAGGCGCTCGAATGCTAGCACAGGGCGAAAGTGACAGCGGCAGAGCGAGCGACTACGATTCGGCCTCTTCCGCGAACGGTAAAACGATCATGCAAAAAGCGTTCGACATCATCGCCATCGGCTCGGGCCACAACGGCCTCGTGGCCGCGGCCTACCTCGCCGCTGCCGGCAAACGCGTGCTCGTGCTCGAGCGCAATGCCTGGTTCGGCGGCGGCGTCGTGACGCGCGAGCTCACGGTCCCGGGGTTCCGCCACGACCAGCATTCGATGGCGCACATCTTCATTCAGGCGAACCCGCTATTGAAGGCCGACGAGCTCAAGCTGAAATCGAAGTTCGGGCTCCGCTACGTCTTTCCCGAGCTGCCGATGATGTCGGTATTCGAGGACGGCCGGACGCTCGGCGTCTACCGCGACCGCGAGCGTACCTGCGCCGAGATTGCGCAGTTCTCGAAGAAGGACGCCGATGCTTTCCGCTGGGTGTCCGACAAGGCGGCTGCCTATCTGCCGATGGTCGTCGCGAGCCTCTATACGACCCCGACGCCGCTGGGCGCGGGCTTCGCGATGATGGATCAGAGCCGCGAAGGCCGCGAGCTCTGGAGATTCATGCAGATGAGCTCGCACGACCTGCTCTCGGAGATCTTCGAGAACGACCGTGTGCGCATGCATTTCGGACGGGTCGCCGGCGAGAACCTCGTGTCGCCCGATGAAAAGTCGACGGGCATGGGACTCTTCGTCTTCGTCGGTTTCCTCGAAGCCTATGGTATCGGCGTCCCCGTCGGCGGGTCGGGCAAGCTGACCGACGCGCTCGTCGCCTCGATCGCGAGCCACGGCGGCGAGGTCCGCGCGAACGCCGATGTCGCACGCGTCGTCGTCAGGCAGGGTCGCGCGGCTGGCGTCGAGCTCAGCGACGGCAGCCAGATTACCGCGAATGACGGCGTCATCGGCTCGATCCATCCGCACGACCTCGGCCGCATGGTCGACGGCCTGTCTGCGGAGCTCCTCAAGGACGCCGGACGCACACAGATTTCCGAGACTGCCTGCATCACGGTTCATGCCGCACTCAATGGGCCGCTCGAGTTTCGCGGCGGCGATCAGGTCCGCGCCGTGATGACCGAGCTCCTGCCCAATGACTACAACACGATGCGCAAGTCCTTCGACAATCTGCGCTACGGCGAGCTCTCCGACTATCCGCTCGTGGGTCTCGGCTCCCTGACTCAATTCGATCCCTCGCGCGTGCCCGCGGGCAAGGCGACGATGCACGTCTGGGACTACGTACCGTACAAACGTGCCGACGGCCGGAGCTGGGATTCGAGCAAGCGCGAATACGCTGAGCGCATGCTGGCGCACATGCAAAAGTTCTTCCGCAACGTCGGGCCGGACAACATTATTGCCTACCACTGCGACAGCCCGGCCGACATGGAGAAGACCTCGTCGAGCTTCCGTCATGGCGATCTGCACGGCATCGCCGCCACGACGTACCAATACGGCGCACACCGGCCGACGCCTGACCTCGGCCAGAACGTCGTCCCGGGCTGTGAGCGGCTCTGGCTCGTCGGACCTTTCCAGCATCCGGGCGGCGGTGTGTTCGGAGCCGGTCGCGCCGCGGCCGTCCGCGCCTGCGAGGATCTGGGCCTCGACTTCGACCGCATCGGCAGCCGCGCATGATGACGCTCTACTCCACCGACAAGTCGCCGCTGATGCAGGTCAGCGCGATCGAACGCGACGGCTCGGATCTCCTGATCAAGGGCAAGGCATTCGGCGCGATGCCGATGACGGCACGACTGACGCCGAAGGAAGCCCGAGCGGGCCTCAAGCTGCTGAGATTTCGCCTCGTCTGGTTCCTGCTGACGCTGCCGTTTCGCCGCTAGCCTGTCTCCGGGCCGCTAGCGTTCGCCGACGACTCCGGCCGCCTCGAGCATCTGCCGTGCCGCGCCCAGGGCCGCTTCCGGCGCCACCGGCCCGTCCACCCACTCTGTGCGCTCGAGCCAGGCCTCGACCGCCGGCTCTCGCAGACCGTAGCGCTCCGCGATCAGTGCAGCACGCCCGGAGTCCCGCTTCAGGCGCGCGGCAGCGCTGGTCACCTCGGCAAAGAGCTGCATGACCTCGCCACGCCGTTTCTCCCAGAGGGCACGGCGTGCACAGAGCGTCCAGGCGGGCCATGGTGCGAGGAATTCGCCGATGCGGCGAAGGCTGCCCGCCTCGACGGTGGGTTCGGTCGTAAAGCGTTCCCAGAGGAAGGCATCGACCCGGTCGTCGCGAAACGCCGCGATTGCGCCGTTCAGGTCGCCAACCACGACGAAACGCTGTGTCGCGACGGGCCAACCCTGATCGAGCGCAAGAGCGAGGCTCATGAGGTGCGAGCCCGACCCCGGCCGGCTGATCGCGAAACGCGCGCCGTGGAGCGCGGACAGGTCGTCGTACCGCGAACCCGACGCAGTGTGAACGCCCCAGATCAGCGGACTCTGCGTGTAGAGGCTCACGCCCACGATCGGTAGTCCGCGAGCCAGGCCGAGCGCGGCGCCTTCCGTCAGCAGTACCGCCAGGTCGAGCTCTCCGGCGACGAGATCGGCGAGCATTGCTCCCGTGCCCGACGCGTAGTCGCGCCAGTCGACGGGAACGGTGCTAACGGCCGCGGTGCGACCCGCGCCGCGGCCGTCTGCGCCGGCTGCGATCGCGAGATGCCAGGGCAGATTGAAATGCTCAGGTACTCCGCCGATGCGGAGAGTCCCGGAATTCAGGTCGCGAACTGGGAGCGGTAGCCGCGGAGCTGCATCGCGAATTCGCGCAGCGCACCGATGCCGCTGGCCTCAGCCTCGGCACACCAGGCTTGCAGCCGCGCCAGGAGCTCGGCCTGGTCCTTGCTGCGCAGAGTCCAGACCGACTTGAGCCGCTGCTTGAAATCGTAAATCGTCTGCAGAGTGTGATTGCCGGCCAGCGTGGCGGTCAGTCGATCGCCGCCAGGCACGTCGGTGGCGGGGGTCTCGGACGCGAGACGCTGCCGGATCCGACGCCACTGGCGCCAGCCGATCCGGGAGTCGGCCTGGCGCGGCTGGTCGCGCATGACCGGCGCGACGACCTGGCTGCCGTAGAGCTTGAGCACGTGGAAGCGATTGGCAATGACGGCGCGCAGGGTGTCCATGTCGACGGCGCCAATACGTGCCGCGAATTGCGTCGTCGGCGCAACGCGCCGCACGGTAGCGAGACCGAGCAGTTCGAGGATGCGGATGTAGAACCAGCCAATGTCGAACTCCCACCACTTGTTCGAGAGCCTGGCGGATACGCCATAGGCGTGGTGATTGTTGTGCAGCTCTTCACCGCCGATGAGGATTCCCCATGGCAGCATATTGCGCGAGGCGTCTTCGGTCTCGAAATTGCGGTAACCGAACCAGTGGCCGACACCGTTGATGACGCCCGCCGCCCAGAACGGAATCCAGACCATCTGCACGAGCCAGACGAGGACACCCGCGAAACCGAACAGCACGAAGTCGATGACAAATGTAATTCCGACGCCCGTAAAACGACGTTTGCTGTAAACGTTGCGCTCGATCCAGTCGTCCGGCGTGCCGTGCCCGTAGGCCGCGAGCGTCTCCTTGTTCATCGCTTCATTACGGTAGAGCCAGGTGCCGCCGAACAGGACCATGAGAATGCCCACCTGTTGCGGGCTGTGCGGGTCGTCCACGCTCTCGCATTTGGCGTGGTGCTTGCGGTGGATCGCGGCCCATTCACGGGTGATCATGCCCGTCGTGAGCCAGAGCCAGAGCCGGAAAAAATGGCTGACGGCGGGATGCAGGCTCAATGCCCGATGCGCCTGGTGACGGTGCAGAAAGATCGTGACTGACGCGATCGTGACATGCGTCAGGGCGAGGGTTACCCAGAAATAGCCCCAGAACGTGAGGTCGATGAGTCCGTCAAACCACATTGGGCTGTTCCACTCCATTGGGTGGCGGTAAAGATCGCGTCGCCATTGTACAGGTGCCGGCCAGGAAATGCCGCCGCCCGTTCATGCCGTTTCGCGCGGATTTGGCAGGATCTGTGACCAAACTATCGGAATTCAAGAGACGACAGGCCGAGACTTTGAGTTGGCTATCGCCGAAAAAACGCGGCCGCGCCCCGCAGGTTACCGATGTATCAAAGCCATTTCGGCCTCTCCCGCCCCCTGTTCGCCGATGGCGTCGCGCAGGATGAGTACGTCTTCCGCACGGCGGCGACGGAACGTACGGCGCACGACCTGGCCGCCGCGCTGAACCGGCGGGACGCCGTAGCCGTCCTGGCGGGCGCCAGCGGTACCGGCAAGACGACTCTGGCCACTGATGCCCTGAAAAGTGTCGGCACTCGCCTTGCCTTCAGTTGCATCAGCCAGCCGCCGTTGACTGCGCACGAGTTGCTCGAGCAACTGCTCGTGGATTTCGGGTTCGAGCCCTACCGCCGGAGCCGCGTGGAGCGTCTCCAGCTCTGGCGCCAGTTCCTCTCTGAGATGACAGCAACGGACTCGCGGATCTGCCTGCTCGTCGAGAGCGCCGATACGATCGCCCCCGATGTGATGCTGGCGTTGCACGGGTTGACGGCAGCCGATGCCGCGCTCTCGCGCGGCGCGAACGTCATCCTGACGACAACCGAACGCCCGGAAGTGCTGCTGACGGCGTCGAATATGCTCGCCTTCAATCAGAGGGTTTGCCTGCGGCGGCGCATCGAGTCGCTGTCCGAAGCCGAAGTAGAGGATTACCTCCGCTTCAAACTCGATCTGGGCGGCGTGGACCCGGATCGCATCCTCGGTGTCGACGTCGCGAGCCTGCTTTTCGAGTACTCGGGCGGCATCATTCGCGTCATCGACAATCTGCTCGAAGCGGCCCTGTCCCACGCTGCAGCCGCCGGTGACCAGACCCTGACGAGCGACACGGTTGCCGAGATCGCCGAGCGGCGTTTCGGTCTGGCACGCATGACGGCAACCGGCGTCGATGGATTGCTGACCGCCGCCAGCGAAGCCCTGGAGGCGGCGGCCCTGGAGTCAGTGGAGTCGGTCGAACTCTCTGCCTTCGATCCCGATGAGATCCCGACCCTGACCGAAGTTGTGATCCTGACTCCAGAGCATCGCGAGCCGCATCGCGACTTGGGTCGCGCGGCACGCCGCTAACGAGCGCGGTGCCGCCATGGCCGCGGCAGCGGCCACGGCCAACCGGCACCGCGGTGCCAAAGTTATGTAAAAAATGTGATCTGGTTCGCAGCCGCGCCAGGCCTGGATTTGCAGAATTCATCCCAGGAGTTTCTGGCTCCTCTCTCAATTCCCCCTGAAGAGAAAACTTGACCCGGCCTCGGCCGGGTCTTTTTTTTTCGCCCGCGACGCGCTGTCGGCTTGCTTCGCCTGCAGCGCTCGCTATGCTGCGGCGCAACTCTTCTGCCTGGAGCCCATCATGTCCGGCCTCAGCCTCGAACAGGCCAATCGCATCGCGACTGCTGCGCTCTCCGCTGCGCGAGCGATGGGAATTCCGCCAGTCACCGTGGTGGTGCTCGATGACTCCGGGCATCTGAAAGCGATGCAGCGAGAGGATGGGGCCAGCATGTTTCGTTTCGACATCGCGACCGGCAAGGCATGGGCCGCTATCGGGATGGGTGCGGCAAGCCGCGTGCTCGCCCAGCGCGCGAAGGACAACCCCAACTTCTTCATCACGCTGGCCGCAACGGCCCAGGGTCGATTTCTGCCCCAGACCGGAGCCGTGCTGATTCGTGACGGCGCTGGCGTCGTCATCGGCGCGGCCGGCGCCAGCGGCGGAACGGGTGACGAGGACGAAGCCATCTGCGCCCAGGGCGTCCGCGACGCAGGGTTGACGCCGGGCTGAACGCCTGGCGGAATCAGATCGGGCTCATTACTCCTCGAGCAACCAGCCCCAGAGGTTGCCGTCGGGTGCTGCCGAGCTGTCGACCTGAATGTATAGCCGGCCAGCTCGAAGCGCCGCGACCTGCTCAGACGTCAACTCGATCGAGCCGCGGAGCGCGCCATCAGCGGCAGCGGTCACCTCGAGCACGTGCACCGCAGGCCCGCGCACGCCGACAGCCGGCCCCATGTGCAGGCTGGCCGCAGTCGCCGGTCCCTGCAGGCCCTCAAAACGACCCGAGACGACGAGCGTATCGCCGTCGAGCTCCGCGGTGGCATTGCCAAGGCCGCTGACGCTCGCCTGATTGCGTGCGTCCACGGGCATGCGTCCGAGGCGCGCCTGAAAATCCTGGGCCAGCACCGGCGCGGCCGTCAGCAGTGCCACCAATGCCACAACGACTCCCGATCGAATTCCAGCGCTCATGACGTCCCCCATCCGCAAGCTTTGCAGCGCAAGCTTAGCACCGGGATTCGGAGCATGGGTTGCGGCGCTGTCTTGTGCTGCGGATTCATCGAACACTACACTTGCCGCGGCCGGTCGGGGGGCAGGCATGTCGGTGCAGCAAAACGGTTTCGGATTCGCAGGGCTCTGCATCGCCAGCCTGATGTGCGCAGCGCCTGCCGCTGCCCAATTCACCTTGCCGGCAATCAACCCGGTCCGCACCAGCGCCACTGCCTGTGCCGCCATCAATTCGCTGATCCGGCCGGAGCTCGCGGCCGTCACAGCGCAATGGCTCGACGCGGGCGGGTTGCCCATCGCAGCGAGCGGCGACGCCGCTGCACTCACAGTGGCATCGCATTGCCGGGTCAGCGCGACTGTCGCGCCCTCGATACGAATCGAGGTCTGGCTACCCGCGCAGGAAGCATGGAACGGTCGTTTCCTCGGACTCGGCGGCTCCGGCACCGGCGGCGCTCTGAATCAGCCCGGCATGGCCGCGGCGCTCAACTCAGGCTACGCGACCGCGTCGACCGATGACGGGCATGCGTCCGGCGATCTTGCCTGGCTCGGCGACGAGCGGCGGCTACGCGACTTTGCCTACCGCGCAATTTATGAAATGACAGCGCAGGCACGAGTGTTCATTGCGGATTTTTATGGCCGGCCGGCCGATTACCGCTACTTCAACGGCTGCGCGCTCGGTGGCCGACAGGGGCTCATCGAGGCCGCGCGGTTTCCCGGGGACTACGACGGAATCGTCGCCGGCTCCCCCGCTCCCGCATTCGTCGACGCGGCCGTACTGCGCCTCTGGTTGCAAACGGCGGCCGGGTCCGGCCCAGGGCAACCGGCGGTCCGGCCGGACGAGCTCGCCCTCGCCAATGCCGAGGCGCTGGCGCAGTGCGACGCAGCGGACGGCGCCGCCGACCTGGTCATCGAGGAGCCCGGCCGTTGTGCGTTCGAGCCGGGGCGCTTGCAATGCGGCAGCACGAGCAGCGGGCGCTGCCTCGCGCCGAACGAAGTCGCGACCCTGCGGCAGATTTACGCCGGCCCACCTGTGCCGGCGATCCAGGAACTGGACGCGACAGGTCTCCTCCGCGCCGGCGCCGGACCGGACACGCCCGGTCTTGCGATCGGCAGCGAGCGCGGCTGGACGTTTGTCGCAGCTGCCGAGCCAGACCCTTTCACGCTCGAGTTTTTTCGGCGCGCCGTCTTTGCGAGTCCCGACTGGAGCTGGCGCAGCTTCGACTTTTTCAGCGATGTCGCGATCACGCGCGATGCGGCGGGCTGGCTCGATGTCCCCACTGCGGATCTCGGCAGTTTTCGCAATCGTGGCGGCAAGCTCATCGTCTACCAGGGGTGGAATGACACCTGGAGCCCACCGGAAGCGACGATCGACTGGTACCAGGCGGTCGCAGCGGCGGGCGGCAGCGGACCGGCACCAGGCGTTGGCGAGTTCGCCCGGTTATTCATGGTCCCGGGTATGGCGCAGTGTGGCGGCGGGGTGATGACCCTGGAACTGCAGCGCACCGTCGAAACCTGGGTGGAACGCGGCATCGCGCCGGACCGCATCGACACGGCGATTGGCGATGGCCCGCCGACTGACGGCACGCGGACACTCTGTCCCTATCCCCAAGTGGCGCGCTATCGCGGCACCGGCACCCGGGATTCCTCGAGCAGCGCCATCTGCGCCAATTGAGGGCATCGAACCCTCACCTGTCCCCAAGCTGCGCGCTATCGGAACCGGCTTTTCGAGAATCCGGATCTTGCCGACGCGAGCTTAAACAAGATCTGAAGTGAGAGCCGTAACTTACTAATTTATATGGCTTTCAGAATATGACGATTTTTTGATCAATCTGATCTTGCGCCAAGCACAGCCCCGCTCGGACCTGCCTCGGTCGACGCTTATCCACAAGCTTGTCCACAGCTTCTGTGGACTAATCGCCTTCCGCCGGTCCAGTCGCCGGGTCGACGAAACGGAAATTGGCGGTGCCGACGCGGATGAGATCGCCGTGCTTGAGCACATGCCGCTCGATGATTTCACCGTTGACCCGCGTGCCATTCTTGCTGTCGGCATCCTCAATCACCGAATCCATGCCGATTCGCAGAATGCGCGAATGGATGCGGCTGATGTAGTCACCGTCGATCTTGATGTCGGCCGAGTCCGAGCGGCCGATCGTCAGCAGATCCTGATTCAGAGGACATTTGGTCGTCGTGCCTTCCTGGATGAGGACCAGATAGCGCTCGGCCGGCGCTTTCGCCCGTTCGGCGCCGGATCCGAGCACGATGAGATCGGGGGAGATCATCTCCTGATACTCGCCGGATACATCCACGCTCTCTGCATCGACCATCACGGTCGAGTGTGAGACTGACAATGCGCCGGTGGCACCGCTGAACGTCGCCATGAGCTCGTCGATCGATGGCAGGTCACCATGAACGCCCGTGGCCTGACCGATCAGGTCGTCGTCGAGCGCCAGAGTCTCGGTCTGCATGCCTTCGAGCTGCGTGAGCTGGCGTCTGAGCTGGTCGCGATCGGCCGCCACGAGAGCGAGCTCCTGGCGCAACTGGCCGACGGTCACCATTCCCTGCTCGCGCCCGCGTGCCAGCGCCTCGATGCGCTCGTTCTGATCGTCGAGCTTGCGCTTCAGCTTTGCGAGATTCTGCTTGAGAGTCGCGAGGTCTTCCGCCGTGTTCTTGCCGGAGCTGCCGCTGTCATTCTGCCGTGCCATGCGCCTCGC